>ENA-OUQF01000286-OUQF01000286.1-human-gut-metagenome-genome-assembly--contig:-NODE-286-length-42252-cov-6.101239_pt1 | contig 42252 bp, 37 predicted proteins | sample MGYA00237947_ERZ548826 | MGnify/ENA primary metagenome ERZ548826 (study PRJEB26490, sample SAMN05194701) | human gut metagenome | biome: terrestrial biome; feature: human-associated habitat; material... | reverse complement strand
AAAGAGCTTTGTATTTTTAATAATGCAAAATATTGCTAAAATATAAAAACACATCAGCATTTTTGGTGACGAATTACCTGTTTCTATAATTACAATGAAATGTCATCGCACTCATCGACAGCGAAGAAAATGCCGTAAATCGTTCTACATACGATGCCTTTGGAGTTATTCTCGCATCAACCGAAACAGTAGAAAACTCTTTCCGATACGCAGGCTACCGGTAGCCGGTATGATTCCGAAACAGGGGTATAGTACCCCATGGCGTGGTACTATACCCCTGTAAACGTTCGACCTCGCGCCGAAGATCCGGCGTGTTGTAATAATCCAATTATGATAAGCAATCATTACTCTTCTCACCAAAGATGACGAACGGATGTATCTTGAACCGGAGGAATACGGAATTCGAATTTACGGTTCACAAAATGCGTCCGAGACCGAACAAGCCGACAATACATAGGAAGATTTTCATGAGTTGGGACAGTACTATGGTACGGAAATATATGCGGTTGAGTTGGATGCGAAGTGTTGGATACAGGGGACGGAAAACCGTATCTGTTCACATGTTTAAGCGAATTTACTTGTTCAATTTTTAAGACGAAGCAATTTTATCTTCGGGGGAATGTCTATGCTTTCGTTTAGAGTATTTAAGGGAATACTGATCTTCATACTTATTTTGGCCCTTTTTATTTTATTGTGTAAGTGTGATAATTCGGTTCCGGATTTACGCGAAATTACGGAGGATTATGAGCAATATGAGGAAGTGTTTTTAAGAGTAGCGGAGAGCGAGTTGTTTTCCGAATCCGGAGGTACCTGTATTACCAACCGAGATTACGATAAATCAAACGATGACTTGGTACTGATATTTGAACAACTTGGTTATAAAGAAATTTTCGATTTTTCCGATAATGAGGCCTATTTTAACAAATACAATTCCACGTGGGATTTTGTGGGACTTGTATATTCGAGGGTATCGAAAAGTGGAACCGGTATTACGCCGATATATTATTGTAAATTTATGGATGATAACAAGCAGTGGCAGTACCAAAACACAAGGGCGCGACCGAGCCGAAGGCGTTTTCGGAGCAGCTGACCTTCTGTTGTTTCAAGCAGACAAGTATTAGGATGTCGTAAATAAATTCCTTAAGGAAGAGTCGAGGTATCGGGGAGTTCATGGGGGGATGGGACCTACAAACCGGTGGAAGTATACAGTGTCTTTTTGCACAGGATGTGATTTTCCAAAATTAATTATCGGAACAAGCATGCCTTTGAAAAAGAGTAAATTTTTCCGGTTAGTTGCAATTGTGCGGATTGTTTTGCGGCGAATCCGACGAGGATGCTGAAAGAGGTAGGCTACGGAAAAGCATAGCGCAAACGCATCGATCCACTCGAAGAAGATGAAACATCATAAACATTTGAATTTGAAGAATCACTTTTCACGAGTATGTTTCTAGGGCGCGATGAAAAGTGATTTTTGAAAGCAGTGGGCCTGAACTCCTACAAAAAGTTCAAAGACAGCAGAACCGCATAACAACAATTTGTACAGAAACCGGCAAAGAGAAATACTACTACTTTTGCGGCGTTTGCGCAGTACGCTGACGACAAAAGCGAATGTGGTTAGGCTGAAATCTGTTTTCTGTATTTGCAAGGCTAGAATAATATTAAGTTTTAATCCGGCAATTCAAATGATTTGCCGGATTTCTTATTTACAATGGGGACTGAATCATAATAAACAATAAAGTGATTGATGCAAACGGTATGAATTGTGCTTCGAGTATATGGCTTTATACCGATGTTGATGTAACATATCGTACCCTGTCTGCAAGATGTATTTGTAACTGTGAAATTGATTTTCGGAACAGCCGTCAAGCGGTTTTAATATCGGATCAACGGTAATTCGGTATATGAGCGAGGGAGAACTAAACGACAATTGCGATAGATCATGAATCGATTGAACTGTACAGTCGAGCTGACCGGAGGCAATATACAAACAACATTAGCTGCTTCTATTTTTGCATTTTATTAAAAACGAATGATTTTCTACCCCGAAAAGCTGAGTGAATTGAAGTTAACTTTACACAAATAGGTGGAATTGTCTGATTATTTTTTCAAAATTACAATGGGCTTGTGACATTAGGTGTTACAATGCATTTGGTCGGAAGGGGGTGTAATGGCTATGATAGGTAAATTGTCTACCTTTGAAAGACGGATAGAAATACTGCTTTTGATTATAAATTCGGGAAAAGTAACATTGTCCGAATTGTCAACAAGGTATTCCGTGCATAAAAACACGGTGTATAACGATATTACCTTTCTTGGTCGTTACGCTCCCATTCGTACAAGAAGCGATGCAAACGGCGGAATATTTTTGATGGAAGATTATCACAACAGAATTTTCCGATATTTATCTTGCGATGAGGAAAGGGTGCTTACCGAGATTTTAGGCACACTTAATCAGGCGGAGAGAAATATTGTAAGTAACATCATCAATAAGTTTTCAATGCCTAAAACCGCAATGTGATCTTTGATAAAGAAAGCACGCAAGATAACGGCAGTGCAGTATATCGGCAAACAGATACATTCCGGTACGGACGAGCCAAGCGGCAGATACGCCGAGACGATAGTTTTTTATTTTCCAATAAAAGATGAAAAACTGTCCGAGCGAGAAATATCAATGACGTAAAGTAAGGCAGCTACCTTGCAGGCGATGACTTTATACCGGTACAATGATACTTCTACCCAGCCACAGTCCGAGCGTTAAAAGCGTCGCAGGCAATGGGGGTAGCTCGGTCGGATGGCGGAGAGGTGAAATCCCTATGGAGTGTTTTAGCAAAACATCGTTTGAATTTGCCGAAAAGGGTATTTATCCCATTTTTGTAAGTGCAACTTATGCCTTGATGTTGGAGATTAAAACATTTTATAAGTGTCTTAATCCGCGCTATCGGGGTGTTTGTTCGTATACGAATAAAAAGTTGCTTCTGGTCATAGTATTAAGCAACAGGAAAAGGAGGGGTGGTTTTGGAGTCAATAACTCAAAAAAATAACGTATCTCGTCTTGCCCATTTGCTTAATCAGAAATTCTTAAATATAGCACTCTATCAAAACAAAAGGATCCCTACATACATGTATGAGTATGTCAATGAACAGTTATCAAAAAAAATTGACGAACTCGAAAAGTGTTGCTATACTTGCATGTAGAAAGTGGGTGTTATCGTGGATTTGTTAAAGACAAGACGCCTTTTGGATATGGGAAAAAGTATTTTTGATATTGAACTTCGAGTAGTTTACTACGCTAGAGTATCCACCGATCGTGATGAACAGTTAAATTCGCTTGAAAATCAGACAAGCTATTATGAAAATTTGATACGGTCGAATAAAAACTGGGCTTTTTTAGGTGGATATATTGATGAGGGAATAAGTGGTACAAGCGTAAACAAGCGCGAAGAATTTCTCCGAATGATTGAGGATGGAATGGCCGAAAAATTTGATTTGATCATCACAAAGGAAATCAGTCGATTTTCGCGTTCTACCCTTGACAGTATAAAATATACGCAGGACTTATTAAGTCACGGAGTCGGAGTCTTTTTTCAGTCTGACAATATCAATACCCTTTATACCGATTCGGAGCTTCGCCTAACCATCATGGCTTCTCTCGCGCAGGATGAAATGAGAAGACTGTCCGAAAGAGTAAAATTCGGAATGCGGCAAGCCTATGAAAACGGCAAGGTTTTGGGAACAAACAACTTGTACGGTTACAAAAAGCAAGATTGCAAGTTGGCTGTCGATGAAGAAACGGCTCCGCTTATACGAGATTTATATTCACTATATGCAACGGGAATGTACGGGTTTCGAACAATCGTAAAAAAGCTGACGGAACTTGGATATAGAAATCAACAAGGAAAAGAATTAAACCCGGGAACTTTAAAGCAAATACTTAAAAATCCCAAATATAAGGGATATTACCACGGCAGGCTTACCGAAAGCAACAATTATCGAGATAAGAAAAGCATTAAACTCCCCGAAACAGATCACTTGCTCTACAAGGATGACGATATTCCGGCAATAGTGAGTGAAGAATTGTGGGAACGGGCAAATGCTGTTTTAATTGAGCGCGAAATGAAATACAAGAAAAAAAGCAGCGGAACGCAAAGCCGATTCCCTTACAGCGGGAAAATTAAATGTGAAGAGCACGGGACATTCTATTATCGAAAAATGTGGAAAGACAGAAAAGTTCCGCAAGAGGGTTGGTGCTGCAAAGTTTATCTCGCAAAAGGCAGAAAAGAATGCAAGTCCCCACATTTATATACAAGAGATTTAGATGCTATCCTCACCAAAATCGGCGAGGATATTCTTGAGAATAGGGACAAGTATCAATCGGATGTAAACGAACTAATTGCAATGTATGCAGAGGCTACTCCGACGAGGGTTGATTATGTGAGCAATATAAAAAAGCTATCTATCGATATGGCGAAAATCGGTGCCAAAAAAGACAAAATTCTTGAATTATATACGGAGGGGGATATCTCAAAAGAGGAGTATCTCGAAACAAAAAATAAGTTAAATACAGAGCTTGAAAAACTATCGCAAAAAGCAGAAGCGCTTAAAAAGGAACAGGCAAATTCAAATGAGCAGACGTCTCTCTTGGAAGAAGTACGAAAGGCGTTGAGTGATATACAAACGAGCAAACAGTCTGCATTGGAGGTTGCTCAAAATATGCTCAAGGAGATTACCGTGCTTCGTGAAAGCACCGAAAAATGCGTTAAAATACGCATAGATATGAAGTTTCCAAAGACCGAGCAGGTAAGCATAATTAAGCCCTTCATTTTGTATAGTGATACAGAGGTAAGCCCCATTGTCGGAAGCGAGAAGCAATCGGACGACATGGTGAAATTTTTACTGAAGGAATTCGAAGAGGATCCGAAGAAGATCTGGCAGTCCAATATGTTCGGCAAGAGCCTGCACGAGCTGATCAACGAGGGACTGAACGCAAAGCTTGCCCATATGCCGTACGAGGCGCGCATGAAGCTTGCCGACACGCTGCAAAAGATCATCAACGACGGTGCGGGCGGATTGATCTGCATTATTCTCTGAGCGCTTTTTCGCTTTTTTGATTTTTTCGCACATAAGAGTGCCGAACGGTGGCAAAAAATAAATTCCGCCATATTCTGATAACAAAACCAAAAAAGGCGGAACAAAGCGATGATTCACAAGCTTACAACGGCAACACCTTATACCGAGCTTTTCGGTCCTTTTGATGAAAATGACACGTCGCGTCACAGCTTTGCGGCGGTCAACGGCGCGGGCGGTTTTCGCTGTTATTTCGACGAGATCTTCGGAAAAAGCGCCGTCGATCGGCTGTATCTTCTCGGCGGCGGTCCGGGAAGCGGCAAGAGCACTCTGTTAAAAAAAGCGGCAAAGCGCGGAATGCAGCGAGGAGAAAAGGTCGAGCAGATCCATTGCTCGTCGAGTCCTTTCTCGCTGGACGGCGTTCTTTTCCCCGAGCGAAGAACGGCGCTGATCGACGCGACGCCGCCGCATATGGTCGCACCGTACGCCGCCGGCGTTCGGGAGATCACGGTCGATCTCGGAAGAGCGTGGGACATTGCGGCGCTTTCCGAGCGGCGAGATGAGATCTTTGCCCTGACCGACCGCAAAAAGCGGGAATATCGGAAAGCCTATTTATACCTCCATGCTGCCAATCTTTTGAAAAACGAAGCCGATTCGCTCACTTCGTCGTATATATTGTGGGAAAAGCTCGAGAAAAACCTCTCTTCGATCTCCGAAAAGTCCATTCCGTCGGGACGTTTCTTCGTTCCCGAGACCCGTATCGCACGCAGTGCCGGCGCGGCGGGCAGCGTTTATCTCGAGACCTTCCGACGCGAAGCGAAATTCACCTATAAGATCACCGACTATCGCGGAACGGGCAGCCTTTATTTTGCGGGACTTTTCGCACGGGCAAAGAAGAAAAACGCCCATGTTTTCGTATCCTATGCGCCCGAGACCGAAGGGGAGATCGACGGGCTTTTCTTCCCCGACAGCGGCGTTTATTTCACGGCTTACGGCTCTTCCTTCGACAAGAATATCAACGGCGAGCGCTTTTTTGACAAAAAAGCGGGAAGCGAGATTACGCAGAAGCTGCGCTTTACTTACCGAAGCCGCGCCTCTCTTCTTTCCGAGGCCTATTTCTCGCTCGCAAAGGCGGGGCTGTATCACGACAGAATCGAAGAACTGTATCACCCCTGCACCGATTTTTCAATCACCGAGGAGATCGGCGAAAAGCTTTTGCGGCAGGTGTTCGCAAAATAATACAAAGTTTTGAAACGAAAACGAAAAGGGGAAGCGCGGCTTCCCCTTTTTGCTGTATTCATACGTCTCGGACGATGTTTTTTATTTTTCAGTTTTTCCCCATCGCCGCCGAAATAAAACCGACAAAAAGCGGGTGCGGGCGGTTGGGACGGCTCTTGAATTCGGGATGATACTGCACGCCGACATAAAACGGATAATCGGCAAGCTCGACCGTTTCGACAAGACGCCCGTCGGGCGAAAGACCGCTGAGGACAAGTCCTTTTTGCGTCAGAACTTCGCGGAAATCGTTATTGAATTCATAACGGTGGCGGTGACGCTCGGAAATTTCGGTTGTGCCGTAGCACTCTTCCATTTTGGTTCCGGGCATGATCTGACAAGGATAAGCGCCGAGACGAAGCGTTCCGCCCTTTTCGACGGTCTCGCTCTGACCGGGCATAAAATCGATCACTTTGTTCTTGGTCATCTCGTCAAATTCACCCGAGTTTGCGTCGCAAAGACCGGCGGCATAACGGGCAAATTCGATCACGGCGATCTGCATGCCGAGACAGATGCCGAAATACGGGATCTTTTTCTCACGCGCATAATGCGCCGTCAAGATCATGCCCTCGATTCCGCGGCTGCCGAAGCCGCCGGGAACGATGATCCCGCGCAGCGGCGAAAGACGGGTATCGACGTTTTCGGGAGTCAGCTCCTCCGAATCGATCCATTCGATGTTGACCTTGACGCCGAGAGCATAGCCCGCGTGACGAAGCGCTTCGGCAACCGAAAGATAGGCGTCGTGCAGTTGAACGTACTTTCCGACAAGTCCGATCGTGACCTCTCCGTCGGGGTTCTTGATGCGTCCGACCATGTGCTCCCATTCGGTAAGCTCGGGGCGCGGTGCGGTGATTCCCAGCTCGCGGCAGACGATACCCGAAAAGTTAGATTTTTCCAGCATAAGGGGCGCTTCGTAAAGCGTTCCGAGGGTGACGTTTTCGATGACGCAGTCGGGCTTTACGTTGCAGAAGCCCGCAATCTTGCGGAAAATGCCCTCATCGGTGATCGGCTCGTCTGAACGCAGAACGATGATATCGGGCGAAATTCCGACGCCCTGCAATTCCTTGACCGAATGCTGCGTGGGCTTGGATTTGTGTTCGCCCGAAGCGCGAAGATACGGAACGAGCGTTACATGGATATAGAGCGAGTTTTCCGATCCGACTTCGTGTCCGACCTGACGGATTGCTTCCAAAAAAGGTTGGCTTTCAATATCGCCCGTCGTGCCGCCGATTTCGGTAATGACAATGTCCGCGTCGGTCTTTTTTCCGACGCTGTAGATAAAACGCTTGATCTCGTCGGTGATGTGCGGAATGTACTGAACGGTGCTTCCGAGATATTCTCCGCGGCGTTCCTTGGAAATGACGTTTGAAAAAACTTTACCGGTCGTAAGATTCGAATATTTATTCAGATCCTCGTCGATAAAACGTTCATAATGACCGAGGTCGAGGTCGGTCTCCGCGCCGTCCTCGGTCACATAGACCTCGCCGTGCTGATACGGGCTCATCGTGCCGGGGTCAACGTTGATGTACGGGTCGAGCTTCTGTGCCGCAACGCGCAGTCCGCGCGCCTTTAAAAGCCGTCCCAAAGACGCCGCCGTAATGCCCTTGCCGAGTCCCGAGACAACGCCGCCGGTTACAAAAATGTACTTTGTCATAATGAAAAATCCTCCCGGAGAACCGTCTTCGGTTTACTCCTTATATGTTTTAATGATCGCCTCCGCCACGGCGCGCTTTGAAAGACGCTCGTCCATGGCTTGTTTTTCTATATAGCGGTGCGCTTGTTCCTCGGTCATCTTCAGGCATTCGATCAGTCTCCATTTGGCACGGTTCACAAGACGTATCTCTTCCATTTTTTCTTCAAAGGACAACTGCTTTTCCTCATAGCGCGCAATGCGTTCGCGCGTTGCGCAAAGCAGCTTCAGGGATTGTCGTATCATAGCCTGCGGCGTGGGCTTCGGAAGCGCCAAAACGCCGTAGTCGGTCACTTTTGCCAGAATATCGTCGTATAATTCGCCCTTGACGAAAAGCAAAACGCCCGTATCGCTCTCGGCGGTGATATCCACCGCAAGGCGCACGCCGAAATCGTCGGGCAGCGGGGTGTTTATCAGCACAAAATCATATTGCTTTTCGGTTAAGATCCGCCGCGCTTCGCCGCAGCTTTTCGCCGTGTGTACGGGGAAATATTCGCTTTCGGGCAAATGCTTCAGCATGGCTGTGCCGAAGGCTTCGCCCGCCGATACCAAAAGTACGCGGTAGGTATATTCCTTAAACACCATCGCGGCGCTCTGCCTCCTTTCTTTTTCGTCTCTTTTTCGCTTGTTTCAGCGGCAATAAGAGTCGATCAGACGGGCGGGCAGAACACGGCGTATGAATTCGCTTTCCGCCGCGGCTTTTTTCGCTTCGGCAAGCGTTTTCGGAAGGCGCACGTATTGCTCCTTTTCCGCGTCGGAGGCGGTGTAAAAATTGATCTGCGAGGGGGCGGGAAGCGGAAGCTTTTCTTCGATTCCGTACAGAGCCGCCTCGGTCATAAGGACGTAGGCAAGGTAAGGATTTGCCGTCGCGTCGGGTGAGCGAAGCTCGGCACGGCGATATTCGCCGCTTGCGGCGGGAACGCGGATGAGCGTCGAACGGTTTTCGGGCGACCACGAGATGCGGTCGGGCGCTTTGTCGGCTCCGAGTCGCAGGAAGGAATTTTCGGTGGGGTTCAGAAAGACCGTCATATCGGGCGCGTAACGCAGAATCCCCGCTATGGCAAAGGGAAGAACATCCTCATCTCTCTGTGGTTTTACCGAAAAGTTGATGTGCATTCCGCTTCCGGCACGGTCGGCAAGAGGCTTCGGCGAAAAGTCGGCGAAAAGCCCGTTCCGTGCGGCAATGGTGCGCACCGCCGAGCGAACCGTTATGACCTGATCGGCGCCGATCAGCGGTTCGGCGTAATGAAAGTCGATCTCATTTTGCCCGGGACCTTCCTCATGATGCGAGCTTTCGGGCAGAATGCCCATTTGTTCAAGCGTAAGACAGATCTCGCGGCGCACATTTTCGCCCTTGTCGGCGGGCGCTATGTCCATATACCCTGCGTCGTCGTACGGTATCGCGGTCGGCGTTCCGTCTTCGGCACATTTGAAAAGATAAAACTCAAGCTCCGAGCCGAAAAAGAACGTAAAGCCCTTCTCCTTTGCCTTTTCGCAGGTGCCGCGCAAAAGGCTTCGCGCGTCGGCGTCAAAGGGCGTTCCGTCGGGAAGACGGACATCGCAGAACATACGGACGACGCGTCCGTGTTCGGGGCGCCACGGAAGGACCGAAATGGTGGAGGGGTCGGGATGCAGAAACAGATCGGAATGATTTTCTTCTCCGAAACCGCGTATGGCGGAGGCGTCGATCGCGACGCCGTGACGAAAGGCGCGCGGAAGCTCTCCCGGCATGATCGAAATGTTTTTCTGCTTTCCGTAAACATCGCAAAAGGCAAGTCGGATGAACTTTACATCCTCCTCGGCGACATATTGCATGACTTCCTTTGCCGAATACTTCATAACGACAGCTCCTTTTCTTTTTTAAAAAACGAAAAAGATGTCTGCAAAAGGGTAAAGGGGTGCCTTTGCGAAACATCTTTGTTCGAATTATTATAGCACGGAAAAAGCGCGTTTGTCAAGTCCGAAAAGGGATTTTTTCCGCGATTTTTATTTTTCGCCCTCGGGCGGCAAAAGCTCGTTTTCGATATTTTTGCCCGCGAGAAATTCCTTAATGTTCTTCACCGTCTCGGAGGCGATGTTTTCGAGCGCGTCGGAGGTAAGAAACCCTTGGTGCGAGGTCAGAATAACATTCGGCATGGAAATGAGCCGCGCGAGGGTATCATCCTGTAAAATGTGTCCCGAATTGTCCTCGAAAAACAAATCGGATTCCTCTTCATACACGTCCAGACACGCCGCGCCGATCTTCTTTTCTTTGATCCCTTCGATCAGCGCGTCGGAATCGATGAGCATGCCGCGCGAGGTGTTGATGATAAAAACACCCTTTTTCATCATCGCAATGCTTTTTTCGTTGATCATATATTCGGTCTCGGGGGTGAGGGGACAGTGGAGCGAAATAATATCCGCCCGCCGAAAAAGCTCCTCGAGCGAAACATATTCAATGTCCGTATCCTTTGCGGGATAACGGTCATAGGCAATGACCTTCATGCCGAAGCCGCGGCAGATCGAAATAAAGGTGCGCCCGATCTTTCCCGTTCCGACAACGCCGACCGTTTTTCCGTAAAGATCAAAGCCGCAAAGCCCGTTTAGGGAAAAATTGAAATCGCGCGTGCGGATGTATGCCTTGTGGATGCGCCGCAGCGAGCAAAGCAGCAGCGCCATGGCGTGTTCTGCCACGGCATGGGGCGAATAGGCGGGAACGCGCGCAACGCGGATGCCGTATTTTTTCGCCGCCGCAAGATCGACGTTGTTGTAACCCGCACAGCGGAGCGCCAAAAAGCGCACGTTCTGCTCGGCAAGGCGCGCAAGCGTTTCGTCGTCCGCACGGTCGTTGACAAAGATTATCGCGCCGTCGCACCCGCGCGCAAGGCTCGCCGTGTCGGGCGAGAGCTTGGTGTCGTAAAATTTGAATGTGATATCCTCTTCGGAAACGGCGTTTTTCAGCGCCTCTTCATCGTAGGGCTTGGTATCGAAAACCGCAAATCGGTGCATGTTTTTTCCTCCGTATTTTTTATTTTGTCGTCACCGCCGTTTCGCTGCGGCGGCGGCAGCTGTCCCGCCCTTTGCATTTCTCGTTGTGAATGCATTCGCAAACGGTCTTGTCTTCGAAAAAGCGGCGTATTAAAACGGTGTTTTCGTCGATCACGGGGCAATAACGTTCCACCACCTCGCGGCGGCATTTTGATTCGAGAGAAGTCGGTTCGGTCATACCTTTTGTCCTCCGTACAAAACAGGTTTTCATTGCTATTTTATACAGAGTCCGCGTGCATTATACGGCGGAGGCTCACAAACAAAGAAAAGCGCAGACCGGAAAATGATCCGAAACATAAACGCCGTCCGATGGCTCGTCGGGGACGATATAGGCGTTTTTCGCGGCGGGCGCGTCGCTGAAAATATAATCGATCTTTGCTCGGTTTGGGGGAGAAAGCCGACCGAAGTCGTGAAAGGTACCCGCAAGATTTTCGGTAAGATCCGAAAGGTGTGCCCGCACGGTCTTGACGGCCGGAGAGTCGGGCAGCGCGTTGAAATCCCCCGTCAGCACCGTTTTCATCGGGAAAGAAGCGTTTTCGGCGGCTATCCGCTGCATGATCTGAACGGCGCCGCAAAGCATTGCCGCTTCGCCCTTGTGGTCGAGATGAACGTTGATCACGCGAAAGACCGTTCGGGTTTTTCGGTCGACAAATTCCGCCAGCGTATAAACGCGTGGGCAGTCGCTCTGATCGACGCTGTAGCGGCTTTCGGGAACATCGGGGGTTTCGGAGAGCCATTTGGTCTCAAGGCGCAGAAGCGCAAATTTTTTAAAATCGTAGAAAATGCGCGCTCCCTCACCCGAAAAATCCTTTTGCCGTCCCGTGCCGACCGAAATATACTTTTCACAGAGAGCATGCTGTGCCCACGCGAGCATGCTTTCGTTTACCTCCTGCGTTCCGATAATGTCGGGACTTTCGGAAAGAAGCATGCGGCGAATCTTCTCCGTACGGTTAGAAAAGGCATTGATGCCGTCGGCGGGAACGTCTACGCGCAGATTAAAGGTCATGACTTTCAGAAGCATTTTTATCCTCCTTGCTTTCGATGCCGAATCCGTCAAGATCCGCCTTTTGCATAGCGCCGAAAAGGCGGTGCTTCAGCCCCGGATATTCTTCTTTTTCAAGACGGCGGAGAAGCTCCTTGACCCGCTTGCGCTCGGAATCCTTGTCGGCGGGACAGGAACTTTCGATCAGCGGAAGATCTGAGCGCGAAACAAAATAGCGGATCGATTTTTCGGAGCAGTAAAGCAGCGGGCGAATGACGGTGATATCGCGGCGGTCAAGATAGGTGACGGGTGAGAAACAGCCGATCCGCCCTTCGTTGAAAAGATTCATGATCAGCGTTTCGACCGCATCGTCGAAATGATGTCCGAGGGCAAGCTTATTGCAGGAAAGAAGCTTTGCGGCGCCGTGCAGCGCGCCGCGGCGCATGCGCGAGCAAAGCGAACAGGGATTTTCCTCCCGCCGAACCGAAAAAACGATCTCGGCAATGTGCGTGCGCTCGGTGTGAAAGGGTACGTCGAGCTGTGCGCAAAAATCGTGCAGGGCAGAAATGCCCCTTTCGGCGTCCTCTTTTGTCCCGAAGCCCGCGTCGTAAAAGGCGGGATCCATATGGACGGCAAAAAGCTCGAATTTTTTCGGATAGAACCGCCGCAGGGACGAAAGAAGCGTGAGCAGTGTCAGCGAATCCTTCCCGCCCGAAAGCCCGACGCAGATACGGTCGTTTTCCCCGATCATGTGATATTCGTCGACGGCGCGCCGCACCGCACTCAAAAGGCGGCGCGTACTGCCGAAGGTGTATTTTATGTTTAAGTTTACGCTTTTTGCGTCTTCAGGCGTATGCGGCAAAAGGTTGTTTTCGGTCATATTTTTTTGCTTTCTTTTCGGTTTTATCAGCAGTATACCACAAGTTGAAAAAAAAGTAAAGAGAGTGGGGGAAAACGGTTGAATTTTCTTCAAAAAAACGGTATAATAAAGGACAAAAGGCGGAAACGAAAACAAAAACGGCAGGAAGGGGGGTGGCACGGATGCTTTTCGGTGTCGGAGAAGGAAAAATGCGGCGCGGTCGTATGCTTTTTTTGATCTTGATCTTGTTCGCGGCGGCGTTTGCTTTTGCGGCGCGTCTTTTGTCGCTTCAGGTCGCCAACAAAGAGTATTATACCGAGCGCGCCACGCCGAAAAATTTAAAAGTCATCGCCATTGAGCCTTCGCGAGGAGAGATCGCCGACCGCAGCGGCGAGCGGCTGGTTATCAACGTCGGCGTGCAGAATATCCGTCTCAACAAGTCGCTGCTTCCCTCGGGCGAAGAAAACCGTGTGCTTTTGTCCTTTCTTGACTTTTTGGAGGGGGAAGGGCAGACCGCGCCCGATCTTTTGCCGGTCGACGCCCATGATCGTTATATCCCCCCGACCGACCCCGACAAGGCGCGTGCACTCAAGGTGTTTCTGCGCGTAAGCGGGCTTTCGGAGGATGATTTTGCGGGGACGGGACTGTATGACCTGTTGTACAAGCGTTACCGTATCGAAAAAACGCTTCCCGACGCGTCGGAATACGACATCCGCCGTGTCATCGGTCTGCGTTATACGCTCGAAGGCTCGGATTTTGCCGTGACCAATCCTTTCACGGTCCTGGAGAATGCCGACATCGGACTGGTGACAAGACTTTCGGAGCGGCTTTACGAGCTTCCCGGGGTGGAAGTGGTCGTTGCCAACAGCCGAAAATATACCTACGGAACGCTTGCGGCGCACGTTTTGGGACGCACGGGACCGATCTTTCCAGAGGAAGCCGACGCATATAAAGAAAAAGGCTATGCGCTCGACGCGACGGTCGGAAAAAACGGCGCGGAAGCGGCATTTGAAGAGTATCTTCGCGGAAAGACCGGTTACAAAACGGTTGAATATTCCGCCGACGGCGAGACGATCTTAAACGAGACCGTTTCGGAGGAAAACCCGCCGAAATACGGAAAGACCGTTTATCTCACCCTGAGCGCGGGTATGCAGAACGCGGCGGAACAGTCGCTGCGCGAGGTCATTGAAGCAATAAACACGAGCAATATCCGCAACGGAAATCCCGACCGCTGCACCGGAGCGGTGGTGGTGGAAAACTGCAACACGGGTGAGATCTACGTCTCGGCAAGCTACCCGACGTATGACCAGAACACCTACCGCGACACGGTATCGGAGCTTTTGAACGATGAGCGCGCGCCGCTTTTGAACCGCGCCGCCGACGGAATTTACCCGCCCGGCTCGACCTTTAAAATCGCCACCGCCGCCGCCGCGCTCGACGCGGGAATTATCGACGAGAACACGCGTTATTACGACACGGGTATCTATAAAGAATACAGCGACTATCAGCCGCACTGCTGGTATTTTGATATGCACGGCGTGGGACACGGCTGGCAGAACGTGGTCGACGCGATCAAGAATTCCTGCAACTATTTCTTCTTTGAAGTCGGACGTCAGCTCGGCACCGACCGTTTGAACGATTATGCCAAAAAGTTGGGTCTCGGCGAAAAAACGGGCATCGAAACGGGCGAATCCGCGGGAATTCTCGCGGGTCCCGAATATCGCGCAAGCCTCGGAAAGCCGTGGAACCCCGGTGATCTCATCCAATCGGCAATCGGTCAGTCGGACAACGCCTTTACGCCCTTGCAGCTCGCGTCGTTCTTCTCGACGGTCGTAAACGGCGGAACGCGCTATAAGACACATCTTTTGAAATCGGTCAACGATTTTTACACGGGCGCGACGGAATACGAAGCAAAACCTGAAATACTTTCCGAAATCGATCTTCCCGCCGAGAGTCTGGAGCTTTTGAAGCGCGGTATGAAATCGGTCGTCGAGGACGGTACCGCCGCTTCGGTCTTTATCCGTTACCCTTATTCGGTGGGCGGCAAAACGGGTACGGCTCAGCGCGGCGGAAACGGCGGAGACAACGCGGTGTTTGCCGGTTTTGCCCCCTATGAGACCCCCGAGATCGTCGTCAGCGTCATCATCGAAAACGGTGAACACAGCTATACCGCGGCGACGGTTGCCAAGAGCGTGTTCGATTATTATTTCGAACACCCCGACGAGTTCCGGTAAAAGCACACCGAAAAACCAAAATTAAACAAAGAAGTCCCCGAGCTTTACGCTCGGGGACTTTGCTTTATTCTCTCTGTTCGGCTTTCTTTTTATCCTTGTCACGAATTTCGACACGCTGGATCTTGCCGTTGAAGGTCTTGGGCAATTCCGTAACGTATTCCACAACGCGGGGATATTTGTACGGTGCGGTGTTGACCTTGACATAGTTTTGCAGATTTTTGGTCAGCTCGTCCGACGGGGCATAGCCGTTTGAAAGAACGATGGTCGCCTTTACGGCAAAGCCGCGCACGGGGTCGGGAACGCCCGTTACGGCGACCTCGAATACGGCGGGATGTTCGGTCAGAACGCTTTCGATCTCAAACGGGCTGATACGGTAGCCGCTCGATTTGATGACGTCGTCGTTTCGTCCGACATAACGGAAAAGTCCCAACTCATCGCGGTAAGCGACGTCTCCCGTGTGATAATAGCCGTCGTGCGTCGCCTTGCGCGTGTCCTCTTCGCTCATGTTATAGGTGCGAAGAAGTCCGCAGGGATGGCGGTTGGCGCTCAGCACGCGAATGCAGATCTCGCCGTTCGTACCGCGCTGGCAGTTTTCGCTGTTCTCGTCGAGAATATGAACGTCAAACCCCGGAACGGGAAGCCCGATCGCACCGGGAACGGGTTCTGTCCACGGATAAATGGTGGCGATGCAGACCGTGGTTTCGGTCTGTCCGAAGCCCTCGTAAATTTTCAATCCCGTCGCTTCTTTCCAACGGTTGAAGATCTCGGGATTCAGCGCCTCTCCCGCCGTACAGCAATGAACGAGCGAGGAAAGATCGTATTTTGAAAGATCGTTTTGCAGCATGAGACGGTACATGGTCGGAGGCACACAGAAGGTCGTGACCTTGTATTTTTCAATCTTCGAAAGAATGTCCGCTCCGTCGAATTTATCGAAATCATAAACCAAGATCGCCGATTCGCCGAACCATTGACCGTACATTTTGCCCCACAGCGACTTCAGCCAGCCCGTGTCCGAAATGGTGAAATGCAGTCCGCCGTCCACGACGCGGTGCCAGAACACACCCGTCATGATATGACCGAGCGGATAACGAAAATCGTGCGTTACGATCTTCGGATAGCCGCTTGTTCCCGAAGTAAAGCTCATGAGCGACGTGTCGTCGCAGGTGGTGGCGTCGGCTCCCGTCGGGCGCGACCATTCGTCGCTTGCGGCGGCAAAGCCGTCTTCGAAATCAAGCCAGCCCGGAACTTTTTTGTGGCCCAAAACAAGCTTTAATTTGACGGTCTCGTATTCCTCCTGCCGTTCGTCGAAATGATCGGTACAGTCGCCGTCGCCCGTGATGATGGCGCACTTTATACCCGCCTTGTTGCAGCGGTAAACATAATCCTTTGCCGTCAGCATAAAGGTCGCCTGCACCATGATCGCGCCGATCTTGTGCAGCGCCATGGCGACAAACCAGAAATAATAGCTGCGCTTCATGACCAAAAGAACGCGGTCGCCCTTGCGCACGCCGAGATATTTTAAATAATTCGCCGCTTTGTTCGAGCCGAGCATCATATCGCGGAAGGTGAAGCGCTTTTCTTCGCCGTCCTTGGAGACCCAGATCATGGCAAGCTTATCGGGCTTTTCTTTTCCCAACACATCCAAAACATCGTAAGCAAAATTGAAATCTTCGTTCCACGTGAGCTTGTAATTCTTCTGCGCGTCCTTTAAAGAGATAAAATCGTCGCGATGAGCGCCCACAAATTTTTCATAGATTGGCATTTTTCCGCCGTCCTTTCAAAAACCGCGTGTTCTCTTATTTACGCGGTGAAATTTTCGAACAAATCTCAGTTTTTCATGACGACGGCAATGAACTGCGCGGGAACATCGCCCTTTGCCTTTTCCGCGTGGGGGATTCCCGAATTGAAGTACACGCTGTCGCCCGCTTCAAGCTCATACGAAATGTCGCCGATGTAAAAGGTCATTTCGCCCGACAGGAGGTAATTAAACTCCTGTCCGTCGTGACCGTGCAGTACCGGCGGCTTGTCGTCGGGGGTAATGGTGACAAGAAACGGCTCCGCTTTCTTATTTTTGAAGGTGTAGGCAAGGTGCTTGTAATCGTAATCATGCTGACGCTTGACCGAATAACCGTTTCCTTTTTTTACCATACAGCACATGGAAAGGGTCGGAGAAGAGCCGCTGATAATATCGAGAACATCCACACCCAGTGCCTCGGCGGCGTTGTAGACAAAACTGAAGGAAAAATCCTTTTCGCCTTTTTCATACGATAAATAATCGGCAAGCGGAACCCCGAGCTTTTCGGCAAGGTCTTCGGCGGTCATGTCGCAGTCCTCCCGTATACAGGCAAGACGCATACCGATGTCTTTCAGCTGTTCGTTCATAGTCGGAAAATCCATCCTTTCGGAAATATTATTGCGGAAAATTTGTTTAAAAAGCTTGCTCAGCCTTCGTATCGATATCCGAGCTCGATTGCTTTTTTGTTCAGATCGAAAAGATCCGCCTTGCGTGCCGAAACGACCTTTTTCAGCGCCTTTTCGACGTTTTCGAGCGGGATAAGCCCGGTTTTTTTCATCATGTATCCGATCATGATCATGTTGGCAAGACCCGTAAGACCGTTATCGGAGGCAAGAGAGGTTGCCGGAATATAAAAGGCTTCCGCGTCGTTTCGGGCGACCTTTCGTTCGATAAGCGAGCTGTCGACGAAAATTTTGCCGCCCGAGACCGTCGCGTCCTCATATTTGTCCAGTGACGGAAGGTTCATCGCAATGAGAATGTCGGGTTCGCTCACGATGGGAGAGCCGATCTTCTCGTCGCTCAAAATAATGCTGCAATTGGCGGTGCCGCCGCGCATTTCGGGACCGTAGGAGGGAAGCCAGCTTACCTCGCGCCCCTCGAGCAGTCCGTCGTAGGCGAGAAATTTTCCGGAAAACAAAATGCCCTGTCCGCCGAAGCCTGCGATAAGTATATTCTGTGTCATTTTATTTTCCCTCGCTTTCCGCAAATTTGTCCTTGTAAACGCCGAGCGGGTAATACGGGATCATGTTTTCCCGCAGCCACGTAAGAGCGTTTTCGGGCGTCATGCCCCAGTTTGTGGGGCAGGTGGAGAGCACTTCGATAAGCGAAAAGCCCTTGCCCTCGATCTGATTTTGAAACGCCTTCTTAATGGCGGCTTTTGCCGCGCGCACGTGCTTTACGTCGTCTACGGCGACGCGCTCGAGGTACGTCGCGCCGTCGAGCTTCGAAAGCATTTCGCAAATTTTTACGGGATAGCCGACGGTGTTTACGTCGCGTCCGTAAGGAGAGGTCTGCGTCACCTGACCGGGCAGGGTCGTCGGCGCCATCTGACCGCCCGTCATGCCGTAAATGGCATTGTTTACGAAAATAACGGTAATGTTTTCGCCGCGCGCCGCCGAATGGACTGTCTCCGCCGTGCCGATGGCGGCAAGGTCGCCGTCGCCCTGATAGGTGAAAACGATATTGTTCGGGTCGGAACGCTTGACGCCCGTCGCAACGGCGGGAGCGCGTCCGTGCGCCGCCTGAACCATGTCGCAGTTGAAATAATTATAAGCAAAGACCGAGCAGCCGACCGAAGCGACGCCGATGGTTCTGCCCTCGACGCCCAGCTCGTCGATCGCTTCGGCAACAAGACGGTGAATGATACCGTGCGTACAGCCGGGGCAATAGTGAAGGGGCGCGTCGGTCAGCGCGTGGGGTTTTTGAAATACGGTACTCATGCGTTTGCACCTCCCAATTCGCTTGCTTTCTTTATCGAATCCAAAACGTTTTCGGTCGTCGGGATCATACCGCCGACACGGTTGCACAGCATAACGGGCTTTTTGCAGCGGATGGCAAGCTCGACATCCTCGATCATCTGTCCCATCGAAAGCTCGACCGAAATAAACGCCTTTACTTTATCGGCGGCGGCAAGCAGCGCTTTTTTCGGGAAGGGCCAGAGGGTAATCGGACGAATCATGCCGACCTTAATGCCCATTTCGCGCGCCTTGTCGATGGCGTTTTGCGAAACGCGCGCCGCAACGCCGAAGGCGACGATGCAAATTTCCGCGTCGTCCATGCGATACTGCTCGTACATCGGCTCGTTTTCCTCGACGACGGCATAGCGCTTGAAGCGGTCGAAGTTGAACTGCTCCAGTTCCTCGGGCTTTAAGAAGAGCGAGTTTATAATGCGGGGCGGGCGCTTTCCTTCGGTTCCCGTGAGCGCCCACGATTTGTCGTGTTCATGGATTTCGCACGCTTCAAGGCTGACGGGTTCCATCATCTGTCCCATCGTGCCGTCCGAAAGGATCATCGCCGGCATACGGTATTTTTCGGCAAGGTCGAACGCTTTGAAGGTGAGATTTACCATTTCCTGAACCGAGTCGGGCGCCAGCACCAAAAGATGGAAATCGCCGTGACCCGCACCGCGCGTCGCGTGGAAATAATCCGACTGCGACGGCTGGATACCGCCGAGACCCGGACCGCCGCGCTGAACGTTGACGATCAGTGCCGGAAGATCACAGCCGGCAAGATACGAAAGACCTTCGCTCTTCAGCGAGATTCCGGGGGAGGAGCTGGAGGTCATAACACGCTTTCCTGTGGAGGCGACGCCGATGACCATGTTGATGGCGGCAATTTCGCTTTCCGCCTGCAAAAACGTTCCGCCGATCTTGGGCATGCGTTTGGACATGTATGCCGCGACCTCGGTCTGCGGAGTGATGGGATAACCGAAGTAATGACGGCAGCCCGCCATGATGGCGGCTTCGGCAAGCGCTTCGTTTCCTTTCATTAAAACTTTCTCGGACATAGTTCTTCTCCCTTCTTATTTCTCTACGGTGATCACGCAGTCGGGACACATGGTCGCGCAGAAGGCGCAGCCGATGCATGCTGCTTGATCGGTGACGTGTGCTGGATGATAGCCCTTGGCGTTCAGCGTTGTTTTCAACGCCACGATCTTTTTGGGACAGGCGCCGACACAAAGACCGCAGCCTTTGCAAAGCGCCTCGTTAAAGGTTACTTTTGCCATGATCGAATTTCCTTTCCTTATATAGATGTAAAAACACAGAATTCGAAAGTATTTATTCTTTTTGCCAGCTTTGGCGGACATACAATTTTATCGGGAATAATTTTTCGATTTTCCCCTCGAGAAGCGGGCAAAGCGGTTCGTGCGCCGCCGTCATAACGACGGGAAGCGACGAGAGACGCGAAAGCTCTTTCATATAGTCTCCCGCCGAAAGCACCGCTTCGGCGGTCGTTTCCTCCCCGATGTTGGGATTGGAAACGATCCCCGTGAAGGGAAGCCGACAGGCTTCTTCGATTTCGTAAAGAACGCCGAGCGCCGCTTCGGGCGTCCGCGTGAGCGGACGATAGGGATTGACGACGAACCACATGTCGTAATTGTTTTCGCAAGTCAGCGCGGGAACATACCGGCCGAGCGCCAGCGCGCCTCGGTCGTCGCCGCCGACATCCAAAACGCCGAAACGGCTCTCGTCCTCGGTGATCGAATAGGCTTCGGCGGGAAGCGCGGGAACATCGACGTTGGAATTGGCATATTCCGACGAGATGAAGCGCACTCCCGCTTCCTCCAGAATCCGCCGCGAATCCTTCGAACGGAAATACGGGTTTACGATATCAAGATCGGCAAGCGAAACGGCTTTCTTTTCACGGGCAAGAGACAAAGCGAAATTTACCGCAAGATTGGTCTTTCCGCTGCCGTAATGCCCCGCGAATACCGTGACCCGCTTCACTTTATAACCACCGACCAGCCGTAGGGATCTTCACCCGTGCCCCATTGAATGCCGGTTATGGTGTCGTAGATCTTCTGACTTACCTTTCCGATGCTTCCGTCGCCGATGACCATAACGTCATCCTTGTAGCGAAGCTTTCCGACGGGCGAAATGACGGCGGCGGTACCGGTGCCGAAGCACTCCTCAAGCTTGCCGTTCTTCTGCGCTTCCAAAAGCTCGTCGACCGAAATGCGGCGTTCCTCGACTTCATAACCCCAGTCGCGGCAGAGGTGCAGAACCGAGTCGCGCGTGATGCCGGGAAGGATACTTCCGTTGAGCATAGGCGTTACGATCTTGCCGTCGATCTTGAAGAAAATGTTCATCGCGCCGACTTCCTCGATGTATTTGCGCTCCACGCCGTCCAGCCACAAAACCTGCGAATAGCCGTCGTCGTGCGCCTTTACCTGAGCGATAAGGCTTGCCGCGTAGTTGCCGCCGGTTTTGGCAAAGCCGATGCCGCCGCGAACCGCGCGGACATATTCATCCTCGATCCAAATACCGACGGGAGCAAGACCCGAGGCGTAATACGCCCCGCTCGGAGAGAGGATGACGATGAAAAGATAGGTCTTGGAAGGCGCGACGCCCAAAAATTCATCGGTGGAAATGACAAACGGACGGATATAAAGCGACGTTCCGGGCGTCGATGGAATCCAGTCGCGGTCAAGGCTTACAAGCTCGGAAATTGCCTGAACAAAATCCTCCTCGGGAATGTGCGGAATGCAAAGACGGGTGTTCGAATTGTTGGCGCGCTTTGCGTTCATGTCGGGGCGGAAAAGGCGGGGATGACCGTCCTTGCCGCGGTAGGCTTTCAGACCCTCGAACATTTCCTGTCCGTAATGGAAGACCATGGCGGAGGGCTCGAGTGAGATCGGTCCGTAGGGTACGATGCGGGGATCATGCCAGCCCTTTCCCTCGGTATAGTTCATCAAAAACATGTGGTCGGTGAAAATTTTACCGAAGCCGAGCTTGGATTCGTCGGTCGGCTTTGCTTTCGGGTGCGTTGTTTTTTCGACTTTGATGTTCAGCATAGAAAAATCCTCCGTTGTGAAATAAATAAAAAGACTTACAGCTAAATGCCGTAAGCCTTAAAATATCGGAATAAATTCAGGGGAAAATGTGTAAAGACGATCCGAAATTTTTCAACTTTATGCACGACAAATAGCGCTATGACTAAAGCTGCGAATAATCACGGCAATAATAATAGCGATTAGAGTAATGCTTATGTTGAAAAGGGAAACGAACCGATTCATGACACGACCTCCCGTTTGATTACCGTTCCATTATAGCACGGCATGTGCTGTTTGTCAATCCCTTTTTTCGACTTTTGAAAAAGTTTGGAAAATATACAGTATATACACATTTCCGTAACGGGAATGGCGCAGAATGTATGATAATATGGCACTATGGAAAATCGGAGAAGAGTCTCTTTTATCGGAAAGGAGAAGCGTTATGCTGTTCGGAAAAAGAAAAAAACGCCCGATCGCCGCGGAAAGCGAAAAATCCGCGGAGAGCGGAGATACGGTCCGCGCCGCAGAAACAGAAGAAGAAAACGACGGAGCGGAGGAGTATGACCCGTGGCGTGACATAACGCACGGCAAAGCCGTCCGCATTTTGTTTTTTCCGTTTTGTCTCGCGGTGCTGATGATCCTTTTGTCGCTCGTAAGCCGCTCCTTTGCCGAAGCCTATTGCCGCACGTTCGGAAGCCTTACGCGGAAAATACTGGCGGCGATAACGGGCGTTCTGCCTTTTTCGCTTGCCGAGACGCTGTTTTTTGCGGGATTTGTCCTGTTGCTTTACGGCACTGTTCGCTGCATTGCCGAAGCGATCAAAAAAGTACCGTATGATAAACGCTTCGAGCGCCGCTTCAACCGCGCGATCATTGCGGTGGTTCTTTTCTGCTTTACGTTTTACGGTCTCAATTTTGCCCCCTGCAACCGCCGAACAACGCTCGCGGACAATCTCGGAATCGAGCGCGAAAAGGTGAGCGCGAAGCAGCTTTACAACGCGTCGGTCTTTGTCGCGGGCGAGCTTTCCGACTGCCTTGAAAAAGGGGATATCCGTTACGGCTCGTCGGGACTTTCTTCTTTGCCGTATTCGTTCGACGAATTGAGCGACCGTGTGAACGAGGCGTATGACAAAGTATACGACCGATATCCGTTTCTTACCCGCATGCATGCCCCCGTCAAACGCGTCGCACTTTCGGGGTGGATGACCTATACCCACATTTCGGGCATCTATATTCCGTATACGGGCGAGGCGAATATCAATATCCATTATCCCGATTACGTCATTGCCTTTTCAACGGCTCACGAGATGGCACACCAGAGAGGAATATCACACGAGGACGAAGCCAACTTCGTGGCATTTCTGGTTCTGTATCAAAGCGACGATTATTATCTTCGCTACAGCGCCCTCTGTGAGCTTTATAACTATCTCACCGACGCACTGTACAGTGCGGATGAGGAGCTTTTCTATTCGGCTCTATACAAAACGCCGCGCGGTGTTCTTCGCGAAATGATGGGCTTTTCCGACTTTTTCGAACCGTATTCGAATTCGACGGCATCGAAGATCGCCGACACCGTGAACAGCGCTTCGATCAAGCTGCGCGGAGACAGTGAGGGCACGAAAAGCTATGATATGATGGTCGATCTTGCCGTGGCGTATTTCGGGATCGGAGAAGAATAAAGTCGCATGAAAAAACGCGCGGAATACGAAAAATACCGCGACGAGGCGATCGCAAAGTCCATGCCGATCCGTTGCGAGAAGCGGTGGCACCTTTACGCCGCCTTACAGATGCGGTTTTCGGTGCGCCTGCTTTACGATTTTGAGACCGACGCGGAATATCGCGGCCGTTACGGTGTTTTGTTAAAAAAGGTCGCCGACGACTGCCGCGCCTTTGTCCTCAAAAAAGCGCCCGTTTTGTGTTCGGGCGATCTTTCACGCTGCGATTCCATATACGAGCCGTGGCGGACACCTCCGATCGAGCCCGTGCCGGGGGTGAACGAGCCGAACTTCTTAAAACCGATCCGGAACGAAGAAAACCCCGCGTTTTATCCTCTGCGCGATTTCGGAAATGCTGTCCACTCACTTTGCCTCGGCGGCGAAGCGGACGAGAGCGTGCGCGGCACGCTTCATTCGGTCATGGACGCAATTGATTACGAAAACCATACCTCGGGCGGACCGCTCGATCTTTTGGGCGGTTATCGGACAGTCGAAAAAGCGTGCTTTTGTGACAAAAAATGTGAAAAATGACTGGAAATTTTCCGTTTCGTATGGTATACTGATAGGGAAACTGCCCGAAGGGAGACTCAAAAGAAATGTCACAAAAACGCAGAGACAACACAACGCTTACCCTGCTTTTGATTTTGGTCATCGCCATTATTGCGAATGTTTTTATTTTCGGTACGGTCAATCTCTCGACCATGCCCCGCGACGCACAAAATCTGCGCACGGCGGTGCAAACGTCTCAGGAGGACGAGACGGCGCAAAACGTCGTCGAGGAGCAGCCGAAGATACCCGATAACGTGACGCCGATTACCGTCGATTCGAACGAAATTCATTTCGGCGAGCTGATCTTAATCAACAACGACCACGCCTTTGTCGACTCTCCCGCGCCGCTCACCGTAAAGACCGAATCGCCCGTGAGCGTTTACGGAAACAAAACCTCGGATTATGTGATCCTCGACACCTCCATATGGCTCAATCCCACCGTGATCGATCGTCTGAACACGTTGTTCGCCGATTACAAGGCATACAGCGGCAAGGTCGGCATCATGATCAACGCCGCTTACCGTTCGATTGAGGACCAGGAGGCGATCTTTGCCGAAAAGGGTGCGGATATTGCCGCCAATCCCGGCTACAGCGAGCATCATTCGGGCTATGCGCTCGACATCTGCATTTACGAAAACGGCAAGGACGCACCTTTGCCGACGAGGAGCCGTATATTTGGATTCCGCAAAATTGTGCAAAATACGGTTTTATCCGCCGCTATCCCGAAGAAAAGGCGGCGCTTACCGGAATAACCTTTGAACCGTGGCATTATCGTTATATCGGTGTACCGCACTCGATGTACGTCACGCAAAACGGATTGATCTTTGAGGAGTATATCGAGCAGTTGAAGCAATATACCTTTGAGGGCAAGCATCTTCCGATCGACGCGGAGGGAAAAAGCTACGAGGTCTACTTCGTTCCCGCAAGCGGCGACAAGACGACGGTTTATGTTCCGAACGACAAGCCGTACACTCTTTCGGGAAACAATGTTGACGGCTTTATCGTGACCGTCGAGACGACCGCACAGGAATAACCGAATTTCACTCTCGCTCTCGTTTTCATTCGCACTTCCGTTTTCGCGGTTCTGTTTTTTTCGCTTTCTTCATAGAATGGCACTGTAAAAATTTAATTTTGCAGGTGATTCCGTGAAATATTCCCGAAAAAAACATCCCCGCCGCGAAGAGAGCAAAGACCGCGCCGTGCGGCTCGGTCGATTCATCGCCGAACAAAAAGCGACCGTCCGAAGCGCGGCGGCGGTTTTTGCGGTCTCAAAATCGACCGTACATAAGGACATTACGACCCGTCTTCGGGAGGACGACCCCGCTCTCTTTCACGAAGTGGAAAAGGTGCTTGCCGTAAACAAAGCCGAACGGCATCTTCGCGGCGGACGGGCAACCAAGGAAAAATACGAAAAGATCGCGTATTGCGAAAAGAAAAATAAGTAAATACGACCAAAAGGGAAAAGAAAAAGGAGGATGACATTATGCCGCATATCAGCGTAAAAATGATCGAAGGACGCAGTGAGGAACAGAAAAAGGAACTTGCAAAGGCGCTCGAAAAGACGCTTTCCGACACGCTCGGATGCGATACCAAATGGGTCACGGTCTCGATCGAGGATTACAACGGAAAGCAGTGGCAGGAGGTATTCCGCGAGGAAGTGACCGAAAACGAAAAGCACCTTTACAAAAAGCCGCAATATGACCCGAAGATCCTGCTTTGATCGGAAAAAGGCGAAAAACGCGAAAACCAAAGGGAAAGGAATTTTAAATTATGCCGCTTGAGCTTACCCATCATTTGTCGCTTGCGGATTTTCACGTAAACTGTGAAAAACCGCACGCGTATTTTATCCCGTTTGACACCGAGAGAAAAGCCCTTTCGGGCGACCGTCACAACTCCGCTTATTTCAAATCGCTTTGCGGAACGTGGGCTTTCCGCTATTTCCCGTCGACGCACGATCTTGACGACGACGAATATGTTTCCGAGGATTACGAGATCTGCGACTGCGGATGCTTTGACGAGATCGAAGTGCCTCGCAACTGGCAGACCGAGCTTTCGCGCGGATATGATGTGCCGAATTACACGAATGTCCGTTATCCGTACCCCGTCGACCCGCCGCACATTCCGCCGGAAAATCCCTGCGGACTGTATCTGCGTGATTTTTATCTCTCCGAGGATTTTTCGAAGCGTGATGTGACGCTCACCTTCGAGGGCGTGGATTCGGGCTTTTATGTCTATGTAAACGGTACGTTCGTCGGCTATTCTTCGGTCAGCCACGGTGTGAGCGAATTTGACGTTTCCGCCTTGGTAAAGCCGGGGCGCAACCGCATTGCCGTGCTTTGCGTAAAATGGAGCGTTTCGAGCTATCTCGAGGATCAGGATATGTGGCGTATGTCGGGTATCTTCCGCGAGGTTTACCTGCTTGCCCGCGGAAAAGACCGTATCGTGGATTTTTATGCGAAAACCGCGCTGAACGAGGATTTCTCGAAGGGTAACGTGTCCTTTGAGATCGAGAAAAAAGGCAGAGGAAAGATAACGGGCAAGCTGGTCGCCCCCGACGGAAACGTTGTTTTTGAGGGCGAAGTCAAGGACAAAACGACCTTCTCGGTCGATTCGCCCGCCCTTTGGAGCGATGAGATGCCGAACCTTTATACGCTCATCCTTTCGATGGGCGATGAGGTGATCGTTAAGAAGATCGGCTTTAAATCGCTTGTGATCCGCGGCCGCGTTTTGTATATCAACGGCAAGAAGGTAAAACTGCGCGGCGTGAACCGCCACGATTCGCACCCCGTGCTCGGACATGCAACGCCGTATGACCATTTTCTGCGCGACCTTTTGATCCTGAAGGCGCACAACGTCAACGCGATCCGCACCTCTCACTATCCCCCCGACCCCCGCTTCATTGAGCTTTGCGATGAGATGGGCTTTTATATTGTGGATGAAGCCGACATCGAAACGCACGGCTTTGTTTACGTAAACTGCTGGCGCGAGCTTTCGGATTCGCCCGACTGGACGCCGCTTTATCTCGACCGCGCCGTCCGTTTGTTCGAACGCGACAAAAACGCGCCTTGCGTGATCTTCTGGTCGCTCGGCAACGAATCGGGCTGCGGTATCAATCAGGTCGAAATGGCAAAATATATCCGTTCGCGTGATAAAAACGCCCTGATCCATTACGAGGGCGCGGCGTCGCATTATATTTTGAATAACGGCTACGGCGGGGTGATGGACGAAGGACACCGTGCAACAAAGGAAGAGCTTTACGCCATCACCGACACCGAATCGCGCATGTATCCTTCGCTTTCCGAAATGGAAGAATATCTGAAAAAGGGCGAAAAGTGCTACTTCCTTTGCGAATACTGCCATGCCATGGGCAACGGCCCCGGCGACTTTGCGGCATATTGGGATCTGATCGACCGTTACGATAACGCATGCGGCGGCTGTGTTTGGGAGTTTTGTGACCATTCGGTTGCGATCGAAAAGGACGGAAAGGTCGGCTATACCTACGGCGGCGATTTTGACGACCATCCCAACGACGGCAATTTCTGCGTCGACGGTCTTGTTTATCCTGACCGCCGTCCGCATGTCGGCCTTTTGGAAATGAAGAAGATCTATCAGCCGTACACCGCCGAGCTTGTCGATTTCGAGACGGGCAAGATCAAGATCCGCTCCAAGCGCTGCTTTACCTCGCTTTCCGATTTGAGTCTTGCTTATACCGTCGAATGCGACGGAAAGGTTGTGCTTTCGGGCAAGCTCGGAAGTCTTGAGATCGCGCCCGGACGTTCGCGTACCTACACGCTCTTTAACGCGACCGATTTTTCGATTCCCGGCGAATATACGCTGAACCTTCGCTTCCTTTACAATACCGCTTATCCTTACGCCGCACAGGGCGAGGAAAACGGATTTTATCAGTTCGAGCTGTTCACGCTCTGTGAGGACGAAGAGAAAGTTGAAGATACGCTTGCGCTTTGCCCGCTCGAATACGGCGAGGACGAGCGCTACGCCGAGATCTGCTGCGGCGAGACCTGCTATCGCTTCGACAAGGCGCTCGGCACGATCGATTCGATCGTGCATGAGGGAAAAACCATGCTTTCCGAGCCGATGCGCCTTACGATCTGGCGCGCTCCCACCGACAACGATCAATATGACCGCATAAAATGGGAGGACATGGGCTTCGACAAATTCGTCGCGACCGTTTACGGCGCGGGACTTGCCGAGCGGACGGAGGATCATATCACGATGTATGCCGATCTTGCTCTCGGCGCGCCCGCACGTGCGCAAGGGCTGAAGATCAAGGCGACCTATGTCTTTACCCGCGACGGCGCTTGCTCGCTTGAATATTCCGTAAAACGCGGCGCGGGCGTGGGCTCTTTGTTCCTGCCGCGCTTCGGCGCACGCTTCGTTATGCCCGAGGGCAACGAGCGCGTCGAATACTTCGGCTACGGTCCGTACGAAAGCTATGCGGACAAGCACCTTTCGTCGCGCCTTTCGAAGTTTAAGACCACCGCAAGCGACAATTTCGAGCATTACGTCATGCCGCAGGAAAATTCGTCGCATTACGGCACGCGGAACGCCTTTGTCGGCAATCTCTTCGGTCACGGACTTTTCTTCGAAAATCTTTACGACGGCGAGACCTTCAGCTTTAACGCTTCGCATTTCCGCGCCGAGACGCTCACGGCGGCAAAGCACGATTACGAGCTTGTCCCCGAAAAGGAAACGGTCGTTTACATCGATATGCGCATGAGCGGCGTCGGTTCGCATTCGTGCGGTCCCGAGCTTGCCAAGGAATTCCGCGTCGATGAGGAGGAATTCTCCGGTTCGTTCAAGCTCGTTCCGAAAATTTTGCACTGACGGGAATAAACCGAATCACAAAGCCCGCGGGACATCCGAAAGGATGCTCCGCGGGCTTATTATTATTAGGATGTGTTTTCCGTCACGCCTTGCCGATACGGTATTCGGGAGCGGCGATACGGGTGAAGACGACGCACGCTTCTGAGCGCTTGATTTCGTCGTCGGGACGGAATTTTCCGCTTCCCGCGTCGCCGCCGACGATGCCCGCTTTATAAAGCTTATTTACCGCCGTATAGCAGGGAAGATCGCTCGTCACGTCGGGGTTTTGTCCCGAAACGACCGCCGTGTATTCCTCGTCGGGCAGGAGCGACGCGAAAACGATCGCCATTTCGCCGCGCGTGATGTTGCGGGTGTAGTCGTCAAATTGGTTCGACGTGATGAGCTTTTGCTCGAGACAGTAGCGCACGTACGGCATATACCACGGCTCACTCACAAGAGCCGAGCCGATCGTCATTCCGCAATAGGCGGAATGAATGTTGGCGGCGACCGTCAGCACCTGGGCGACGGTGAATTTGTTGTCGGGCGAAAAGGCGGAATTTCCGACGCCGTTTGCCAGCTTGTATTCATACGCCGTCTTAACGTAGCGATAGAACCACGCGTCCTCGGCGACATCGCGAAAGGCTTCGTAGCCGCGCTGTGAACGAAACGCCGCTTTTCCGGGGAGAACATACGAAACGCTTCGGGTCTCGGCCGCGCCGCATTTTTGACAGGTGCGCTTTTCGGTTCCGTCCTTCTTATATTGCGCCGCCGTCACCGTCGTCCACGCGCCGAAATTGTGCGACGATTTGGGAAGTGTTTCGGTTGTGACTGCTTTTTCACAATAAGAGCAGTACTTTGTGCGTGTGCCGTTTTCGGTGCAGGTTGGCGTTTTCGTCACTTTCCAATCGAACAGTTCACCATGAATCAAACGAGGTATTGTTTTGGTTTCCTCATACTGGCTTGTATATTCAGCTCGGGCTGAGCTACCAAAACTTCAACCGACTGGTCAACAACCAAACCTCGGCGATCAAGTACGAAAACATGGAGGCGCTGTGCAACATTCTGGAATGTACCCCGAACGATCTGTTTTATGAGTATTACCGACACGGATACGGACGGTGCGAAGCGCCCGACGAAAGCGCAAGAACCGAAAACGGCGAAAAATAAACCCGACAAACCTTTTGTTTGTCGGGTTTTCTTATTGTTTCGGCTCTTGAATGCCTTTTTCGTCTTTCCGTTTTCCGCGCTCAGTCCTCGATCGCCGCTTTGCGGGTGTTGATCTCGTAAAAGATCTGCGGGTCGAATTTGAACTTGCGCTCGTAGGTCATCAATCCGTTGACCTCCTGCTCCACGTCGTAAAGCTGCGTATAGCAGAAGCCGATGAAATGCGGGTCGTCAAGCAGAACGTTCGTAAGTCCGCGATAGCGCTCGATGAATTCCTTTTCGCCCTCGGGAGCGACGCCGTAGCCCCAGCCCTTGTTTTCTTTGTCCGCCATGCGGATTCCGCCGTATTCGCTCATGAACAGCGGCTCGCCGCGCCACGTCTGACGGCTCGGGTCGGCGCGATACACCTGATCGCGCGCAATGCCCTTGTCGGTTTCGCTGTAATATTCGGCAAACTTCTTCGGATCCTGCTCGTAATCGTGTACGTCGAAAAGGTCGGTCACAACGTGATAATTTCCGCTCGTGTCGATGCACGGACGGGTCGGATCGAGCTTCTTGGTCGTTTCGTATACGATGCGCAGAACGTTGTTGCACTGGCGCGTGCCGTTTTCGTCCCAGGTTTCGTTGAAGGGACACCAGCCGATGAGCGACGGATGGGAATAATCGCGCTCGACCGCGTCGGTCCATTCGGGCAGGAAATGCGCAATCGCCGATTCGTTCGTGACGCTCAAGCCCCAGTTTCCGTGCTCGCCCCAAACGGTGTAACCGAGCTTATCCGCCCAGTAAAGAAAACGCGGCTCGAAGATTTTTTGATGCAGACGCGCGCCGTTAAAGCCGAGCTGCATGGAGTAGATAATGTCGTTTTTGAGCGCCTCATCCGTCGGCGCGGTGTAGATCCCGTCGGGATAGAAGCCCTGATCGAGAACCCAGCGCCCGAAGACCTTTCGGCCGTTCAGGCAGAAAGCGCCGCCCGCAAGGCTGACCGAACGCATTCCGAAATAACTCTCGACGCGGTCGAGCACCTTGCCGTCTCTTTCGAGCGTGATAAGCGCGTCGTAAAGATTGCCGGCACCGATGTCCCAAAGATGAAGCACCGAGAGCGAGACCGCAACGAACGGCTCTGCGGTCGAAACGACCGTCGAGGAGGTTCCCGTTTCCTTGCCGTCAAAGAAGGTGCGAACGGTAAGCGTCGCGCCGACGGCGTCGTTTGTCACGGGGAAAGCACAGAGAATCGTTCCTTTTTTGATGTCGGGCGTGAATTTTATGCCGCAGATGTGCGCTTTTTCGACCGCCTCCATCCAAACGGTCTGCCAAATGCCCGTCGTGCGGGTATAGAAACAGCCGTAGGAGGCGTAGCTTTCGCTCTGCTTGCCGCTCGGCTGCTTTTTCGAGCGGACGTCGTCCTCGGCGCAAAGTGTTACGGAATTGTTTCCTTCCTTATTTATATAGTCGGTGATGTCGAAATAAAACGGAGTGTAGCCGCCGACGTGCGTACCGACCTCTTTTCCGTTTACATAGACCGTCGCACGGTAATCGACCGCGCCGAAATGCAAAAGAACGCGCTTGTTCTCCCACTCCGACGGGATCTCGATATCGCGGCGATACCAGACACAGGGAAGAAAATCCGTTTCTCCCACGCCCGAAAGGCGGCTTTCGGGACAGAACGGAACGGTGATCTCGCCCGAAAGATGCTCGTGCGTAAAAAGACCGCGCGCCTTTCCCGAGACGCTTTTGTCGATCTCAAAATCCCATTTTCCGTTTAAGTTTACAAATTCTCTCCGTACCATCTGCGGGCGGGGGTATTCGGGACGCGGTATATGGCTCATTCTCTCTTTGCTCCTTTTGACGTATTGAAGTGAAATGATTGTCGTTTTATCGAAGTCGAAAACGGAAAACAGAAAATCGACACCCCTTTTTGAAAAATCGCATTTGCGTTTGCATTTGCCGCCGAGTTTGCAAAAGCGCGTGCTTGCGTTGTTTCGCGCTTGTTTGCGGTGCGGCTTTGTCAATTTTCCGTCCTCTGTCTTCTCATATTTCATTGTACTCTTTTTTCGTGTTTTGTAAATGCAATAATCTATTTTCTGATTGACTTTTTCTCTTGTTTGTTGTATGCTGAAGATATTGAAAAACGAAGTGCGCCGCGAAAGGCGTACCGTGTGAGGTGAAGGCTTTGAAAATTCGCAATATAAAAACGGCATGGCCCGAAAACAGCACCTTTTCTCTGGAGCGTTATGTCGGAAACGAGTGCATTTTCATTCATATGACGACGCATGCCCTTGTCTCGGAAAAGGGGATCCTTCGAGACTGTCCCGCCGGGACCTGCATTTTGTATTCGCCCGGCGCGCATCAGCTGCTCCGCGCTTTTCCCGACGGTTTTGTGCATGATTGGATGCACATTTCCTCCGATGCAAAGGCGTTCTTTTCCTCCTACGGCCTGCAGACCGACACGCTGTATACTCTTTCCGAGGACGGTTTTGTTTCGGAGCTTATGCGCGAGGCGGAACTGGAAACGCTTAATCCCCGTCCCGATTCCGACGCGCTGTGCGAGCTTTTGCTGCGCGAATTGTTCTTAAAGCTTTCGCGCGGGGTGAATAATGACCGCGCCGAAAGCGTTTCGCCGTCGGTGCGAGAAGCTTTTGCGACGCTTCGGGAAAAGGTGCATCTGCAATACGAAAAAGAATGGACGGTCGAGGAGATGGCGGCGCTCGCTCATCTGTGTCCGTCGCGCTTTCACAATCTGTATAAGCACATCTTCGGAATCAGCCCCAAAAGCGACCTTCTCGCCGTGCGGCTCGAGCATGCCAAGCTCTTTTTACCCGACGAAAGTCGAACCGTAAAGGAAGTCGCGGGCGCGGTGGGATATTCCAACGTTTATCATTTCATCCGTGCTTTCAAAAAATACGCGGGCGTGACGCCGGGACAATACCGAACGGCTCATATCGGGGAAATAAAGCGTTCGCTATAATTTCATAAAATACAGCAAATATCTTCCTTTTTGCTCTTTACTTTTTGTGCATTTTATGATAAAATAGCGGTGGAGAATTGACATTTTTCAAAAAAATGCCGATTCTTCCGGTAAAAGGATTCGGCCTTTTGTACTGTGTTCTTTGCCGAAATTCATAAAAAAGGGGAATTTGTTATGAGGGGACTTCTTTCTTTCTGTCTCGTGCTTGTCCTGATTTTTTCGCTTGTTCCGAACTTTTCGGTCTCGGCGCAAGGAAAAAATGCGGTAGGACTTTCAACAGGAGACACCGCGACCGTTTATTACATTTCGGAAAACGGAACGGATGAAAACGACGGACTTTCCGCCGATACGCCTGTCCGTTCTTTCCGAACAATATGCGGAAAAGCGGCAGACCGTGATATTGTCCTTACGGTTATCGGCGCTTATACGTTGCGCAACGGCGACAGAGCCGACCACAACGGAACCGTCACCGTTACGGGGCAAGATGAAAATGCGTCGATTACATCGCAAGGCGGATACGGCTTCGGCTTCGGCGGTCCCGTCATTCTGCAGGATATTACATATAACCGCGGTACCAACGCTTATATTGTAACCTGCGGTAAAGATATTACCTTTGAAAAAGGCTTTAAAACCACCTCTTCTTCCGATTGGTTCGTTTTCGGCGGCGGCGGAATACAAGACGCCGCAAAGGTTTCGGGTTCAACCATTCTGGTAAAAGACGGAACCTTCACGGGCAACTTTGTTCTCGGCAGTATAATGCCCTCTTCTTCGGTCGGAAGCCATATCACGGGAGACGTGACGCTTCGCGCTCTCGGCGGTAATATCGGCACCGTAACGCTCGGTTCCTCAAACTGGGGCAGTTGCGGCGCCACCGTTTTTGATCAAAATGTTCTGATCGAAGCGTCAAACGGAACGATCGGCACGATTCGGGCGGTTGCAAGCGGCAACGGCAGTCCTACCGCCGTCACGGGCGCGCTTGAAATACTCTTAAACGACGGAGCCGAAACGATTCTGGATTCTACTCTTTCGGATATCAGTATCGGCGCACGCTATTTTGTCCGTTCGGCAAAAGGCGGTAAAGTCGCGCCGGTTTATGATACCGCGGGAGCTCTCGTTCCCGGAAAAGTTCGCGTCACGATTGAAAACGAGGGCGATTCCATTACCGTTGTGAACGGTTCGAACCGCACCTATTATGACTCCGACGCCGAAATTACCTTACAGGAGGGAACGACTGAAATTTTGTACGGAGAAAAACAATTGGTTAAGGGAACAACCGTCCCCATGACTTGGAAACCGCTTGACAAGGGATATATCACCCTTGTCATCGACGATAACAATTCGGAACTTCCTTTCTTTTACAATGTTATCACCGATGAATATAATCTTCCCATGTGCGCCGCTGTTCCGACCAGTACGCTTTACAGTGCCAACAACTCGGTTCTGCATGAAATTCAGAATCACGGCGGCGAAATTCTCTCCCATACGCGCGATCACAAAATTCTGAATCGTTCGGTCGATTGGGAAACGGTTGATTATCAGCTGGGACAATCTTACCGCGATTTGGTCGCCGACGGCTTTAATGTTCACGGCGTTATTTTGGCGGGCGGTCCGGGGCAGGATCAGTCCGAAAGCTACCGCAAAGATATCGAAGGCTTTACCAATAAGTATTATCTTTATTCCGATAAATACGGCGCCTCGACGCAGTATTGGAAAGAACGAAACTGGTTTGTCAATCGTTCGGTCGATAATTTGAAAGCCATTATCGACCAACAGATTCAAAACAAGACTTGGGAAGTAATCTACGCGCATAACACGGGTGAATGTAGTGAAGAAACCCTTCGTGCCGTGCTTGATTATCTTGTCGAAAAGAAAAATGCGGGTCTTGTCGACGTTGTAACATATCGTCATATGTACGAGACATTCGGTGATTGGGAAAGCCCCGTGGATTTCGGAAATACAACGTACACCGTTGAGTTTTACGGTTCGGATAAGACCGAATATCTCGGAAAAAAAGTCGTTGTAAAAGGAAAAGCCGCGTCGGCGCCCGAAGGATTGCTTTTGGATAGCGGATACACGCTTACGGGCTGGAGCGAATCGCTCGAAAATATTACCGACAACAAAAAGGTTTATGCACTCTGTGCCGATAAAGACGGAAATACGGTTGCCGCAACGCTTCCGAGCGTAATTCATACGCAAAAGATTTTTTATATTGACTCGGCAAACGGTTCGGATACTAATTCCGGTTTTTCGGCTGAAAAAGCCTTTAAAACCATAAACGCCGCCGTCACGGCGGCAAACGGCGCAGACTTTTCGGTTTGCGTAATCGGAACCCTTACCCTTCCCACACAGGTTGCTTCCCACACGGGCAGAATGACAATCTACGGTGCGGACGAAAACGCTGTTTTGGGAACCAATCCAAGCTTGGGACATTATCTCGGCGGGCCTTGCACGATTCGCTCCATTCGTTTCAAATGCGCTCAGGGCGGTTCCTACGTTTACACCAACGGCGCCGATCTTATTCTCGGCGACGATATTGTGACCTCAGGTTCTCATCAGATCATCTCGGGTTCTTATTGGGGTCATGTCACAAAGAGCGCTTCGGTCACGATTTCCTCCGGAAACTATTATCAGGTTTATCTCGGAGAGATTGCCGCCGGCACGACGCATACGATTTCCGGCGATATGAAAGCCGTTATTAAGGGCGGCAATATCTCCGATTTGCGGCTCGGAAATCACGGATGGGATACGAACACGCAAAAAGATGTAATTTTTGACGGAAATGTTTCGGTGCGCATAGACGGCGGCGTAGTCGCCAAAACTTCGGTTACAACGGGGAGTTATGCCGCCCGTTTTAACGGTGCGCTTGAAATGATCTTCAACAACGGCACCGACACCGTTTTTGATTCCGTCTTTATGCAAACAACGGCAGGCAAAGGAAAATATATCGTAAAGAGCGCCCCCGAGGGCTTTGTGGATTTCGTTTACGAAGAGGACGGAACGCGCGCAATCGGAAAATATTTTATAACCGTTCCCGAGGGAAAATGCGCCGCCGTATCCGACAGCAACGGCACGGTTTATCTTATGACTTCGGGTGAAATAACGCTTACCCCCGGCACAACAACCGTCACGTATTCCGATCTCAGCGATTCGGACGCGGTCATTAAGATTGCCGACGGTGAAAATGTTTATTATTACGGAATCGCCGACCGCGTATCCGTCACACACGGCGGTATTGTTACTTTCCCCGCCGATATGTCCCGCGAAGGAAAACTTTTCGGCGGCTGGTATTCCGACGCCGAATTTACAAAACCGATTCTTCAAGGTTCGACCGTTGAAACGGGTATTCTTTACGCAAGATGGATTACTCCGTCGGAACGAGATCTTCATCTTGAAGGCGTTCAGATCCGCACGGCGGGCACTCTCGGTTTACGTTATGTCAGCAATATTACAAAGGATCTTCGCGATACTTTGATCGGACTGAATGAACAAAACGTCGCTCTTTCTCCCGAAAAAGCGGAGTTTAACGCCACCGACGGTATCGGATACGGAACCGTTTTACTCCCCGAAAGCTATCTTTCCGAAAAAGAACTGGTCAAAAACGGAACGTATATCGCAAACGATAAAACCTATTATTCCAAGACCGTTCCCGCCAAAAACACCTTTGAAATAACCGAAAGTTTTGATCGGTATACGGCGGTTCTTATCGGAATTACCGATGAAAATCTCGCTCGCCGTTACACGGCGCGTCCGTATATCACATACTTTGACGCTTCGGGCATTGAGCATACGATATACGGAGAGTCGTATACCGCAAGTCTTTATGCCGTAGCCGAACTGATTTACGCAAGCGGCGCGAAAGAGGAACCGGAAGAAAAGCGTGAAGAAATTCTCGCATTCCTTCTTGAAAATATCCTTTCCAGAACCGACGGTTCCGATAATCCTCTTGCCAACACCGTCCGCGCTTTAAAAAACGATAAAAAGCTGACGGTCGGCTATTTCGGCGGTTCGATTACCAACGGATATACCGCGGCTTATAACGTCAAAGACGACGGAACGGTTGAAACCTCGGGCGGAAACATTCTTCTCTCCTATGTTAACCGTACAACCGATTGGTTAAAAAAGACCTATCCCGAAGCGGTAATCGAATCGGTAAACGCCGGTGTTTCGGATACGGCGACCAATTTCGGAATCTATCGGTTGAACGATCAATTGATGAATGAAAACGGTCATGATATGCCCGATCTTGTCTTTGTGGAATTTACTTCCAACGACTGGCTTTATGATGACTGCATAACGCAGAACAAAAAAGATATTCGCCGTCAGATCGAATCGCTCGTTTTGAACATTTACGAAAAGAACCCGTATGCCGACATCGTCTTCGTCTTCACGGCGCGGAGCGAAAATGCCTCCTCCCGTCCCGCTTATGTTGAGGTCGCCGAAAAATACGGTATCCCCACCGTCGATATGGGTATCGCACTGCAAGGGCTTATGACGGCACGCGGTGCGGCAAACGAGTCGAAGGGCAATTATTATTACACGGTGGATAATCTCCATCCGAGCGCGCTCGGCTACGGAGTTTATTTTGAGGAAATTCAAAAGGCTCTCACGCCCTATCTTACTTCGCCCGTTTATTACGTGGGAAAGTGTGATCATACAAAGGCGCTTCCCGAAGCGTCCTCACGTTCGCTTTGGCGCTCGCCGACGATCCTTCCCGCTTCTTCCTTTACGGTAACGCAAGGTTCAGCCGCGGCAGGAAACGGTCTTACGGTCTCGCTTTACGGAACAAGTAAGACCGCAAGCAAAAACGTCGCGTTTACGCCCGATTCGCTCACGATCACCGAGGACGGCACCAAGGTTGCCTTTACCTTCACGGGAACGACGCTTGCTCTGCCTTTCTTCATGACAGGCTCGGGCATCAACATGGAGTACACCATCGACGGAAAAGACGTGAAAAACCTTACGGTCGACACCGATTTTCTCTCCTTCCAGCGCTATGCCCACACCCAGCTTTTCGTTTTGGAGCAGGAGCTTGCATACGGCACGCACGCCGTCGAGCTTACCTTCCGCAACACCTCCGACGGCAAAGTAAATGTCCGTCTCGGCGGCGCGTGCGTCGCGGGAGAGGATAATCACCTCGATAAGCTCATCGCGCTGAGCATCGACGACGGACCGCGCGTTGAATCGTCGAACGCCATTTTGGACGTTCTGCAAAAATACGGCGCACACGCTACGTTTTTCTCGGTCGGAAGCTCGGTGAACGCTTCGGTTTATCCCGTTATGAAGCGCATGATCGAACAGGATTGCGAGATCGGAAATCACGGATACGGCTGGAGCGGCATGGCGAACATGACCGAAGACGAATTGAAAACCGATTTCAACAATACGCAAAACCGCGTTTATGCCGCGGCGGGGGTTTACCCCAAGGTGTTCCGCGCCCCCGGACTCTCGGTGTCGGAAACCATGCATAGGACGATTCCGCTTCCGATCTTCAGCGGCTCTCTCGGCATTTCCGACTGGCAGGAATCGGTAAGCGTTGAAAATCGCATCGCCGCTCTGCGCGCCAACATTGTCGACGGCAGGATCATTCTGATCCATGATCTTACGAAAAACGCCGAGGCGTTGGATGTAGTCCTTCCCGAAATGATCGAGCAGGGATACACCGTCGTCACGATAAGCGAGCTTGCCTCTTTACGCGGGTATAAGCCGAGGGCTCATTCGGGTATTCACTACGCTTCCTTTGAAAAATAAAACGCATTTACGAAGGTCGTCCCGATCCAAGTGATCGGGATGACCTTTCTTTCCTCCGAAAGGATTCGAAAAAAATCCCGTGCGTCTTGATTTAAAACGAAAAATATGCTATACTACAAAATAGTTATGCGGGAAAAGTCCCGTTTTCAAGCCGAAAAAAGGAAAGGGAAAAATCATGGCGTATTGGAATGCTGCCGCATCAAACCGCAGCGCGCGGTTTGTTTTGGGCAAAACCATCACAGCCGAGCTTACCGGTACTTATCGAAAATTTTTGCCGCACCGCGGCGGCTGTTATGTAAGCTTCGGGAGAACCATACCCGACGGCAAGGAAAAAACCGCCTCGACCCATCCGGTCTTCGCGGTCGGGACCGACGGCGCGGTAGCGAAATTTACCGGCGAGGTTATCGCCGTTGTCAAAACACAAAGCAAAAAAGAATATCGGATCGTTGCACCGAAAAATATGCTGTTTTACGAGCCGGATCTGCGTTTTCTTGTGACCGATTATATTCCCGAAAAGGAAGAGCTTACTTTTATTTGCTACAACGAAAAAAGCTGTGGTGCGGTCTTATTTACCGAGGAGACCGAAAACCGCAAGTATATTCTCATCAAGAATATGTCGGGACATGTCGGATTTCCGAAGGGACACGTGGAATTCGGCGAGGACGAGCACGCGACGGCTCTGCGGGAGATCTACGAGGAAACGGGCGTTCATGCGCGCCTTATCCGAGGCTTTCGCGAATCGTATCATTATCTCATCAACGGTTATGTTCGCAAGGAGGCGGTTTATTTTACCGCGCCGTTTCGTCCCGAGAATGTGCGAATGAACATCATGGAAATTTCGGAATATCTGCTTGTGACCTATGAGGAAGCGATGAAGATTTTGAATTATCCGCACGACCGCAGCATTTTGCGCAAGGCGAACGATTTTGTGTCGGGCTACCTTGCCGCAAAGTCCGAGCAGCAGATGTAAGCGGAAGGACAAAACCGAAAGATCAAAAAGGAGAAATCTATGTCCAAAACATTGGTTCTTGCCGAAAAACCGTCGGTCGGACGCGAGCTTGCCCGCGTTCTCGGCGCAAGAAAAGGCGGAAACGGCTTTTTGGAGGGCGAAAAATACATCGTGACATGGGCGCTCGGACATCTTGTGACCCTTGCCGACCCGGAGGTTTACGGCGACGAATATAAAAAATGGTCGTTCGACACGCTGCCTATGCTTCCCGACAAAATGAAGCTGGTCGTGATCAAGGAAACGACAAAGCAGTATAAGACCGTAAAGGAGCTTTTGCTGTCGCCGAACGTGTCGGATGTCATTATCGCGACCGACGCGGGACGCGAGGGCGAACTTGTCGCGCGGTGGATCCTCGAAAAGGCGGGCTGTAAAAAGCCGCTTCGCCGCCTTTGGATCTCTTCACAGACCGACAAAGCCATCCGCGAAGGCTTTGCGCATCTTCGCGACGGCAAAGAGTACGTTCCGCTTTGCAACGCGGCGAAAGCCCGCGCGGAGGCAGACTGGCTGGTGGGCTTGAACGTCACGCGCGCTCTGACCTGCCGTCACAACGCACAGCTTTCGGCGGGGCGCGTGCAGACTCCGACGCTTGCCATCATCGTCGAGCGCGAAAACGAGATCAAGCATTTTGTTCCGAAGGATTATTTCAATCTTCATGCCGCTTTTGATGGTTTTCGTGCGCTGTACCGAAACGCCGACGGCGTTTCCGCTCTGCCCGAAAGAGCCGCCGCCGAAAAGCTTGCGCAGGCGGTAAACGGACAAAATTTCACCGTGAGCGACGTGAAATCGACCGAAAAGCGCACGCCCGTGCTCATGCTGTACGATCTGACCGAACTTCAGCGCGATGCGAACAAGCTTTTTAAGATGTCTCCGAAGGAGACGCTCTCGGTCATGCAGCGCCTCTATGAGGTACACAAGGCGCTCACATACCCCAGAACCGATTCGCGCTACATCACCGAGGATATCGTCCCGACGCTGTATGACCGTGTGCGCGCCGCGTCGGTCGGCATGCTTGCGGATACGGCGAAAGACATTCTGCGCTCGCGCCGAACGATCTGTAAGCTGTGCGTCAACAACGAAAAGGTCTCCGATCATCACGCTATTATCCCGACCGAAGAAATGCCGGATATGATCAAGTTTTCGAACGAGGAAAAGCGAATCTATGTGTTGGTCGTCAGCCGCTTTTTCGCTTGCTTTTATCCCGATTTTGTTTATAAGCAGGTGAAAGCGGAGCTTTCGTGCAAGGATCATCGCTTTTTCGTCAGCGGCAAGGAAATTGTCGACTACGGCTGGAAAAAGCTCGGGATTACCGACAGCGACGAAGAGGAGGAAAAAGATGAATCCGAAGCCGAAGGAGGGCTTCCCGCGCTGAAGAAGGGCGATGTTCTTCGCTGCCGCGGCGTCGAGATCAAAGCGCTTAAGACCGCCCCGCCGTCGCGCTATACCGAGGCGAGCCTTCTTTCCGCTATGGAGAATCCTTCGAAATTCATAAAAGACCGCCGCATGAAGGAATTTATCGGCGGCGGACTCGGAACGCCCGCCACCCGCGCCGACATTATCGAAAAGCTGTATAATACGTTTTATATCGAGAAAAAAGACAACGTGATCTATCCTACCTCCAAAGGAATTCAGTTGATCGGCATTGTTCCGACCGAGCTGAAAGAACCGCTGCTCACCGCAAAATGGGAGATGGAGCTTGAAAAGATCGCCAAGGGCGAGGCGCAAAAGGACGGATTTTTGAACGAAATACGCGGCTATGCCAAGGAATTGGTATCGACCGTCAAGAATTCGGACGCTTCTTACAAGCACGATAACATGACCCGCACGCCCTGCCCGCTTTGCGGCAAAATGCTCTTAAAGGTCAAGGGCAAGCGCGGCGAAATGCTGGTTTGTCAGGACAGGGAATGCGGCTATCACGAAAGCCTTTCGGTCAAGACGGGCGCACGCTGTCCGAACTGTCATAAGGCACTTGAAATTCGCGGACAGGGCGAGGGAAAGATCGTCGTGTGCAAATGCGGTTTTCGACAGAAAGCGGACAGCTTTTTTAAGGCAAAAGAGGACAACGGAAAAGCCGCCTCTAAACAGTTTGTCCGCAGCTTCATGCAGCAGCAGGCGAAAAACGAGCCGCAGACCGAAAGCCCGCTCGCGCTTGCCATGAAAAAGGCGATGGAGAAAAATTAAGGCTGTGAAAGCAGGCAAAAACGGAAACCTTTTGCGGGTTTCCGTTTTCTTTTTTGGGAAAGAGCGCGAAAAGTGCGCTCGCGGTCACGCCCGTATACCGCTCCCCGGGGGGAGGAAGGCTCATGTGCGCCCGACGCTGTGCCGGTAATAATTCGGCGGGCGACCGATGGTCGCCTCTACTT
>ENA-OUQF01000283-OUQF01000283.1-human-gut-metagenome-genome-assembly--contig:-NODE-283-length-42348-cov-6.741872_pt1 | contig 42348 bp, 58 predicted proteins | sample MGYA00237947_ERZ548826 | MGnify/ENA primary metagenome ERZ548826 (study PRJEB26490, sample SAMN05194701) | human gut metagenome | biome: terrestrial biome; feature: human-associated habitat; material... | reverse complement strand
GAGCTTAAGGAAAACGTGCCACTTTACAGTTGCGATATTGACGAGATACAACAGCATGTTAAGCGCAGAGTTGTAAATATCCTTGGTGGCAAGCAGAGCGAAGCGTACAGGGATAACAGTATCAGACATAAGACATTTTCTGATATATGGACACAGTTAAAGCGTGAGTATGGTTGCGTATCTACTTATAAGAGTATCAAGAGGAAGTATATAGACGATGTGCATGAGTTCATTGATTGCTATGTCGCGCCTAAGTATCTTGATGAGCTTATTCAGGACGCAAACGCTCAACAGAGTTTTGCATAGTGAGGTGATTGTATGAGAAAAAGAACTTTAAAGGAGAAATTCTATACAGGTTGTGGCTATTCGATTTTCGGAGCATTAGCATTTGTATTTTTCCTTGGATTATCGGTGACATACGGAATTAAGACAGCGAGTATTATCGTTGGAGCAATCGTAACAGTATTTTGGCTGATACTGATTGCAATATGTCTCATAGAGGAGGGCGAACCGCATGAGAAGAAAAAGGATATTGATGTTATCGACTTTAATAATTGGAACTATGACCTTAAAGCCAATAGCAGCGAAAGCAGATAGCAAAGTTGAGCTGACAGCCGGAGTTTCTTCCTATTTAAATAGCGTAATGTTAGGAAAGATTGAACCAACAGTAGTTGAGAATGAGCCGGTTGTAGTTGAGCAGACCTATGAAGAGCCAACAGTTCCAACTTGCCGTAAGAAATACAGTTGTAGCCGTTTTAGGAAACTAGGGCGAGTCAGATATGGTGATTACACATACACTTGGTACTCGCAGAGAGTGTTACCTGGAGGCGGCCTAAATATACCGGGCAGACATCTAAACGAGCATGGGCTTGTAGTTGATGAAAACGAGTACGTGGTAATTGCAAGTGATGATTTACCACATGGAAGTGTGGTTAATACTCCTGTCGGCATCCAAGGAATTGTATATGACGAAGGGAGCGGAAATGGAAATCTTGACATCTACTGCGATTGGTAGCCAATTGAAACGTCAGAGCGCTAACGATTACCTACAAGAATTATATCGAGCTAAACGGCACGAGGACAAATCGTTTGACTTTCAAGCATTATTAGATAAAGAAATGGAGAAGCTGAATGAGCGACAATGTAAGACGAATTAGGCTAGGCGATACAAGATACAGATTGAAGCCATTAACAAGAGAGCAGAAGTTATTGCTCAACAAGGCTCATTACGTGGCGAGCGAGTGGCTTTTTGTATCGGAGTCGGACTCATACTTAAGAATAGTGAAGAAATCAAGCCTACACGGAAATTTGATTCTAAAAACCATAAACAAATAGAAAGAGAGGAAACGCAATGAAGATTACACATGTATTTGCACAGAATTTTTGTAAATTCTATGGCAAAAACACATTAGACACAGACTTTTCGATGAAAACTGTGTTGTCCGGTCAGAATGAAGTAGGCAAATCAACAGTTAAGAGAATTATCCTTGATGTGTTGAATTGCCATGACGAGAACGACAGAGAGATTACAGGCATAAGACCACATGACGAAAGTGGAGTTGAGATTGACGATGTTGACATTGTAAGAGCTGTTACCTTTGAGATTGGTGGAAAAGAAAAGACTCTGAAAAAGGTTACAAGGCAGAAACGCAACAAAAAGGGCGAGATTACAGGCAGTGTTACTGATTATTCAATCAATGATGTACCTTACAAAATGGCAGACTACAATCAGTACATCAATGACAACATGGCAGAGCTTGGAGTATTACCATTTTGCCTAAATGCCATGACACTTCTCAATAAGTCACAGGCAGAGCAGAGATTAGCACTTGCAAGCTATTTTGGAACACGTACCGATGAAGAAATCTGCGATATGTTTCCGCAGTTTGCCGAACTTAAGCCGATGTTTGACGATGGGGATGTAGATCAACTCAAAAAAGTGTGCCGTGGCAAGCTGAACGGCACAGGCGGTAGGAATGGCTCAAAAGGACTCGTCAAGGAAAGAGACGAAATCTCAACAAGGATTGATACAATTCATTCTACCAATGAGTATACAGACCTTGCAGAGCTTGAACTGCAAAAGAAAACCTACGAGCCACAGCTTAAGGAAATTGAAGATAAGCTGACTGACTACAATAAGATTTTAGAGGACAAGCAGAAAGCTACAGAGGACATTATGAGCCTTAAATTTGAGCTTTCAGACATGGAGAGAAAAGCCAATGCTGAAAATCAGAAAAAGCGCATGGAGCTACAGTTACAGATTGACGGCTTCAATGTTTCAATTCAAAAAACAGAGTCAATGATAAAAGCCGAAAAGACTAGCATTGAAAGTACTGAAAGAAAAATCGGATTTTGCGCAGAAAACTTAGAAAAGGTGCGCGCCGATTGGAAAAAGACAAAGGAGCTTGTCTTTGATGAAAGTAGTGTTAATTGTCCGATGTGCGGTCAGAAGTTGCCGGAAGATAAGATAGAGAGCATGAGAGCTGAATTTGACGAGCGAAAAGCAAAGAACCTTAAAGAACTTGAAGATAGGGGCAATGCACTGTCAAACGATAGCAAAGAGATAGCCGACCTTGAAAAGGAACTTAAACAGGCTGTCGAGGATAAGAGGACAGAGCTTAAGGAGCTGACGGAAAAGCGTGATACTGTTACTAAAGAGCTCGAAAAAGTACCTACTGATATTGATATGACAGGAAACAGTGAGTATCAGGCGCTTAAAGCTAAAATCGAGGAAAAAGAGAAAGCTCTTGCTGACGAAAACGATACATCGGAACTTATCAGAAAACTCAAAAACGAGCGAAACGAACTGTTAAGGCAAGTTTCATCAGTCAGCACAAAAATCGAGCTTGGTGTGGCAAACAACAAGCGTATAGATGATAGCATAGCCGACCTTGAGACAAAGAGAACCGACCTCAATCAGGAGATTGCCGATTGGGAAAGAAAGCTTGACTTGCTGAAAGAGTTTACTCGAAAGAAAAACGAACTCTTACAGGCTGATGTTAATAAGTACTTGGATTTTGCCACAGCAAAGCTTTTCAGACCACTCTTGAATGGTGATACCGAGGAGTGCTGCGACTTTGTTTACAACGGCGAAGCATATGCAAGAAATCTAAATCATGGTGCAAGGATGCTGACAGAAGTTGACATGTGCCGAGCTTTTCAGAAAGTGGCAAAGGTTAATTTCCCAATTATTATTGATGATACAGAGAGCGTTGATGATTGGAGAATACCACAGATTGATAACCAATTGATTATGTTGAAGCATACACAGGACAAAGAGCTTGTGATTGAGGCGGTGTGATATGAAATTATACTTTTACAATTTAGATACTTATGGTAGGAATCCTAAAGGCTTATACGTTGAGGAATGTGAAGCAGAAGAGAGACCCAAGACATACGCGGCTACTGATAGAGTTTTTCCAAACTACCTTAGTGTGGTGAGGAAAGATGATGTCGGGCGAATAACTGACTTTGGCCGCATGTTTCTTACAGAACCTAACTTTGAGTATGCAAAGGAGGCATTCCGAAACAGGGCAGAAAGAAGAATTGCAGACAAGCTAAAGAGAATTGAAGAACTCAAAGCTGAGTTAAAAATAATAAATGAAAGCGAGGCATAGAAATGATTAAAGCAGAAGATGGAAAAGTTAAATTTAGAGGAACCAGAAGCCATATTTTGGCAGAAGCGACTACTGTTTTACGTGCGCTTAAAGAGACGGTTTCAGAGAAAGAGTACAAAACAGTGATTAGACTTGCTGATAAAAGTAGGGAGCAGTTGAGTGACGAAGCTGAGAGAATGAGAGAAGAAACAGAGAAAATGAAAGAAGAACTCAAAAAGTTACTTGGATTATAGGAGGTTCAACATGAGCATTAAGAAGAGAAATTATTACATGGGCGGTAAGAAACATACCGTAGAGCTTAAGTATGACGGATATATGTATACAGTTATATCTGACGGAGTTTTATTCAAGCAGACACCTAATGAACTGTTTGCGGTTCAAGTTTTTAATGAGATTTAGGAGGATTAATTATGGCAGAGAATACACAGATAGTCGAGTATGAATCAAATGGGGAAATGGTAAAAATTTCTCCAACAATGATAAAAAGATACCTTGTAAGTGGCGGTGGCAATGTATCTGACGGAGAAGTAATGATGTTTATGTCATTATGCAGATACCAGCACTTAAATCCGTTTTTGAGAGAAGCATACCTTATTAAGTATGGAAGCAACGACCCAGCCACAATAGTTACTGGAAAAGATGTTTTTACAAAGAGAGCCAATGCTGACCCACGATATAAGGGAAAGAAAGCAGGAATTATTGTAATTAAAAAGGACGGAGCTGTTGAAGAACGAGAGGGAACAATGGTTTTACCTAACGAAACTATCGTAGGTGGCTGGGCGAAAATCTTTATTGACGGAAAAGAGGATGAGTATCAGTCAGTAGGCTTTGATGAGTACGCAGGAAGAAAAAAAGATGGTTCGCTTAACAGCCAATGGGCGAAAAAGCCAGCCACAATGATTAGAAAAGTAGCTGTTGTACAGGCTTTAAGAGAAGCATTTCCAGATAGATTTCAAGGTTTATATGCACAAGAGGAATTTCAGAATGTATCAGATGCAAAACTTGATACAGAAAAGGTTGTTGCTGATGAGATTAAAGAAAACGCAAACACAGTAGATTTTGACGAGGACAACATAATTGATGTAGAGCCGACCGACACAGCCGACAAGCAGTCAGAGGAGCTACCGCCATTCATGCAGAGTGAGGAGAACTGATATGAGAGTAATTTCACAGCATGGCAATGTTGATTTGCCTTATGAGCAGATAGTTGTGTGCCACGCAATGGAGAGCGTTATTGCATTATACAATGGAGAGAAATACATATTAGGCAAGTACTCTTCCAAAGAGAAATCGTATAAGGCTATGGAAATGTTGAGAGAACATAATGAGGGTGTCATTTTTCTCAAAACAATAATAAATACCGAAAAAGGCGCTCAATTTGTAAGTGGTTTGTCGAAAACCGATTTTAACAAGCTGACACAGAATTATTTTCAGTTTCCACAGGATGATGAAATCGAGGTGTGACCTTATGACAGAGAAAGAAAAAGAAGAGTTAAAATCGGAAATCCTTGAAGAAGTGGAAAAATCACTAAAGGGTAAAGTGATAAGAGAAGATGTTGCCACAACGCTTAAAGAACCAAGAGAATATTGGTTTGTCAAGAGAACTGTTGACGGAAAAAGGCAAGATGGATTGATGAGAACGGTTATTGACAGTGTTACTTCGTGGTCTATGTGGGAACTTATAAGAAAACTCACTTGCTATATTTGTGGTAAGAGTTATGTTCGACACTTAGCAAACGAAGGGGAAATTGCCAATGAAATTTGTAATACCCTTTGCAAAACTGTTTATGAATTGCGCGTCAAATATTTAAACGAGTCCAAAGGCGGTGACGAAGATGAAACTTAAATGTTTAGGCTCATCGTCAGCCGGAAATTGCTATCTGCTAACTTCCAACAGTGGAGAAACACTTATCCTTGATTGTGGAATACCAATTAAGGAAATCAAGAAAGGCTTGAATTGGCACATAAGGGGGATAAAGGGTGTGATTATAAGTCACACCCACCTCTAGACCACAGCAAGTCATTAAACGATTTTAAGCCTATGGGAATACCGATACTTGCCCCATATTTAGGCGATAGTTGCAAACCAATGAATATGGGCGAATTTACAGTAAAACCTTTTGATTTGACAACAATAGACGGAAATTGGACACACACCAACGCAAATGGCGAACCTTGCCCGATATTTGGCTTTCTGATTACTCACAAGGAAATGGGAAGAATGCTTTACATAACCGATTGCAATTTAATCAAGTGGAGATTTAAGGACATAAACCACATTCTCTTAGGTGTGAATTATGACAAGGATTTAATCGACAGAGATAACACAGGCAAAGCTAATCACGTATTCAGAGGTCATTTAAGCATTGACACGGCTTGCGATTTTGTTAAGGCGAATTATTCAGATAGCTTGCAAAACGTCATAATGTGTCATCTATCAAGTGAAAATTCTGATAGAGATAGTTTTATCGAGAAGATGAAAAAAGTTGCTTGTGGGGCGAATGTAGATGTTGCAGAGCCTGGCAAGGAATGGGTTTTAAGGAAAGGAGATGAATGTCCGTTTTGAGCAGATATACAAACATTATTTCAGGCGAAAAGTATATGACCGAGCAGAACGCATTAAGACATTATATTTCCAAAGCTCACAAAGTACAAAAAAGACAGAATTTTGAGGAAATGTATTCTTTATACAGCGAAGCAACGAAGTATATCAATGTTGATTTTTGTTACAAATGTGTAAATGACGATTTTGGATATTGCGGTTTAAGACGCAAGAAAACAACATGGGTAGAAAGATTTACGAAATATTGTTTTGATGGATTTATACGAGACATGGAACATGAATTAAAGTGCTTGCAGGATCCTAGCGAATGTCCGTTTTAGAAAGGAGATTATATGCCAAGAGTTTCTTTTGGACAGGGAGGTGTGAATGAGAAACTTTTATAGCGGTATCAGTAATGATAAAACACAATTTTTGATAAATATGAATTGGTATAAGGATAACGATGTAGAGACTTGTTTTAACCATAGTAAAATTTTTCATGGATTGCCTAAAAAATGCCGTATTGAAAAAAATGATTTTGAATTAGTATATTTAAAATTTGAATGGATTGGTAATACATATTATCCACAAGAAAGTGATAAAAGCGAAGGACAACCAATTAGGGTATATAAAATCAAGATGTAAATAATAAATATATAATTCTGAAAAGAAAAAATATCCTAATGCAGAACAGAAATACAGATTTGAGTTAGTAGAAAGTGAGGAAAAATAATGAATATTGTAGTATTAATAGGACGATTAACTAGGGACCCTGAGATTAGATATTCACAGGGCGAAAATGCAATGGCAATAGCAAGATTTACACTTGCCGTTGATAAGAATTTTAAGAAGAAAGACGATAAGGCAAATTTCATTAACTGCGTGGCTTTTGGAAAGATTGCTGAAACAGTAGAAAAGCACGTATTTAAAGGTTCAAAGATAGCAGTTATCGGTGAATGGACTACAGGCAGTTACAAGAATAAAGACGGAAACACAGTCTACACTAACGATTGCAACATATCTAAGTTGGAATTTTGCGACAGTAAAAATTCAAGTGGCAGCAGTACAGAGCCACAGCCAAAACCCGATGACAGCTTTATGTCAATTCCAGACAATGTGGCTGACGAGGGATTACCATTTAATTAAAGAGGTGTGAGTATGACAGAGAATGAAGCAATTAAAGAGTTTCAGCAAAATATTGATATGCCATTCGGAAGCAATATATCAAGAGAAGCGTCTGAACTTGCAATACAGGCACTTGAAGAAGTACAACAGTACCAGAAAATTGGCACACCGGAAGAATTGCAGAATATGAAAAGCAATTATTTTGAAGCATTAAGTGATTGGCGCCAATATCGTAAGATTGGGACTTTGGAAGAATGCCGGATGGCGGTAGAAAAGCAGATACCGAAGAAGCCAACCTATGAGGGTGATGGATATGCCCCAGACGGAACGCTTGTATATGATACTTGGATTTGCCCTTGCTGTGATAAGAGATATGAGGTTGATTATGATGATTATGATTGCTGCCCGAACTGTGGTCAAAAATTAGATTTAGATAGGAGTGACGAAGAATGAGATTGATTGATGCAGATAAATTGAACTTTCATTGCAATTATGATGGTGATTGTTCGGGAGATATATCGCATTGTAAAGAATGTGATAATTATGTATTGGATTATAGAGATATACAAGAACAACCAACATTCTTTGATATGAAAGCTAAACCTATTGATAATTTTGTGAATCCTTTTGAAATAAAGGCAGGTGGTAATTCTTGAATTATCAGAACATAGCAAGAGCCAAGGCGATTGAACAAGAAAACAAAAAACGACTGTTGAAGCTGAACCCAAAACTGAATGACAAAAGCGGAATATACTTCCTACTCCGAGAAGATGAAAACGGCTTTAAGTATGCGTATATCGGACAGGCGGTACATACACTTAGCAGATTGGCGAGCCACCTTGTAGGTTATGAACAGCACATAGACCTTAGTCTACGCAAACATAAGCTATATGACAAAGAGAAAAATCCTTATGGCTGGCGAGTTGAATTTCTGAATTTCCCCGAAAGTCAGCTTGATGAAAAGGAGAAGTATTACATCAAACTGTATGCTGATAAGGGTTATCAGCTTAGGAATGTCAGTTTAGGTGGTCAAGGAGAAAATCGTGCTAGTGGTTCAATAGGTGAGAGAAAAGCACCTAAAGGCTATATGCAAGGCATACAGCAAGGCAAAAAGGTGTTAGCAAGGGAATTATCGTCTATCGCAGAAAAACACCTTATAATCGAAATTAGAGACGATAAGAAGCACAACAAAGTATCACAGAAACAGTATGAGAGGTTTATGGATTTGTTGAAAGTAGGTGAAGCAAATGGCAATTAAACCAATTTTATTTAATACAGAAATGGTTTGGGCAATTCTGGGCGGGCGGAAGACTTGCACTCGGAGGTTAGTAAATCCGCAACCAGACAAAAAGCATACATTTCCGCTCGGTTTTGTTACCGACAGTACAGAGAAGAAAGAGGTAGGATACTTTGGATTTGGCATTAATGAATACGGCAGTTCTATTCAATACGCAAAGCCACCGTATCAACCGGGAGATATTCTTTACGTTCGGGAAACATGGGAGCGTTTTGAATGTTGGAACTGTGATGGAGACGAAAGAGGGAATTGCCCCAAAGAGCCAAAGAAAAGCGTTTTGGATAAGACTTATGGTTGCTACATGTATCGGGCAACAGATGGAATAAGTGGAGACGCGAAGTGGCATCCATCCATCCACATGCCGAAAGAAGCAGCACGAATTTGGCTAAAGGTCGAGAATGTGAGGGTAGAGCGGCTGCAGGAGATGAAGCCGGTTGATGTGATAAAAGAGGGAGCTTATCCTGATTGTTGGGAATGTCTTAATACATACGAAGAAAGCGGTTCGCAGTGCTGTTATGGGACAGAAGAACAGTGCAGTCAATGTGATGGAGTGATGATGGAATGGGAAAAACTTTGGAACTCCACCATCAAGAAATCCGACCTTGACTGCTACGGTTGGAATGCGAATCCTTACGTATGGGTGATCGAATTTGAGCAGTGTGAATAACCGAAAGGAGTGTGAGGTATGAGTAAGAGCAAGGCTAGTAAAATGAACGGCTATCGCAGCACGGTAAGCCGTCAGAAAAATGATGTTTTTAAGTTTAAGCCCAAGAAGAAAAAGAAAGGATGATTTAGAATGAAGATTTTAAGCAAAAAGAAATGCGAAGAAATTCTGAAAAGAATTACTGCAAATGAAATCATTCAGGTGGAGTACGGACTACACGATATGGAAGCAGAAACAAAGGCAACGGAAAATAGAGCAGAGATAGCTTTTATTGTCGGTGGTTTCAAGGGTATGAACAAGGTGCAGAACACGTTGAGAAAAAGGTATAACAATATAAACCACGAGGGAAAAGATTAAAATACATCAACCGAAACTTGAGGAAAATAGGAGATTAAAAATGGCAGAACGTAGAATGTTCACAAAAAAAGTCACTGATGATGATAATTTTATGGCTTTATCATCAAGTGCGCAAGCCTTATATTTGCATTTATCTATGTCTGCTGATGATGACGGATTTTGCAATCAGGTATCAGTTTCCATGTTCAAAGCTCACGCAAGTGTGGCTGATTTACAACAACTATTGGAAAAAAGATACATTTATCAGTTTGATAATGGTGTGATTGTAATTAAGCATTGGCGCATGGCAAACGCTTTGAGAAAAGACCGGTATACACCAACGAATTTTAAGGAAGAATTGGCAAAATTAAAGATAAAATCCAATGGTGCATATACATTTTCTGATGATGGTTGCCGTGTGGTTGCCAATGGGTTGCCAGATGGTTGCCAAGTGGTCGCCACTTGTCTGCCACAGGATAGTATAGGTAAGGTAAGTATAGATAAGAATAGTATAGTTAAGGATAGTAAAGAAAAAGATATTGATAAATCAATATCTAAAAAGAAAACTGTCTACTACCCTGATGATGAAATGTTAGAGAATGCTTTTCAGGAATATCTGACAATGCGAAAGAAAATTAAAAAGCCAATATGCACCGACATGGCATTACACCGAGCTATGAATACTATCGAGAGACTTTCAAAGGGCGATAATGATTTAGCAGTTAAAATCCTTAATCAGTCAGTAGACCATTGCTGGCAAGGGCTGTTTGCACTAAAGGATAACGAGCCACATTCAGCTAACAAAGGCACCATTGATTGGGATAATGTGTAAAGGAGTGATAATAAATGGTAATAACTTGTAATAAATGTGGAATTGTGAATGGGTTTATCGAAGAAAAAGCTACACAAGTAGGTCTGTATTGCGATAAGTGCGGTAAGTGGATAAAGTGGCTGACCAAAGATGATGCAAGGCTGTTTAAGCAGTTTAAGCACAATGAAACACAGATGCTGAACGAAAACAGGCAAGCCGGATATAACCACGGATATGCAGTTGGCTACAGAGAAGCTATTGACGATGTTGTGAATTTGTTTAAATCAAAGACAACAATGGAAAACAATCTTATTGACGAAATCGCAGAGCATCTAAAGGCGGGTGGCAATTCTTGACAAGAGACGAGACAGTTAAAATTATCCGCATAATGTGTGATTGCTACCCAAATTACAAGCCGAGCAACTTGTCCGAGACAGTAGATGTGTGGAATATGATGTTGGAAGAATACAGCTACAGTCAAATATCTATGGCATTGAAAACTTACGTGCATTCCGATACAAGCGGATTTGCACCTAGTATCGGACAGCTAATCAACAAACTGCATGAGGTTCAATCCCCACAGGAGCTTAACGGAATGGAAGCATGGATGCTTGTTAGCAAGGCACTACGAAATGGCTATTATGGTGCAGTTGAAGAATTTAACAAGTTGCCACCACTCGTACAAAAGGCTGTCGGGAGTCCTGATAATCTTAGGAATTGGGCACAGACAGACAGTGAAAGCATTGAAAACGTAGTGCAGTCAAATTTTATGAGAACTTATAGAGTAGTTGTTAATCGAGCAAAGGAATATCAAAAAATGCCAAAGGATATACAGGTATTGATTGAAAATACCAATAGAAGCTCGTATTCGGCTCAAATCGGCTCTAAAAATCAACAGACGATAAAATTACCGCTTGAAGATAATAAAAGCCAAAATAAGCCAATTAAAGGTATTCCAATGCCAAAAGAAATTAAAGAACGTATCGAGCAGATGAAAAGATAGGAGGAAAGAGGTTTGTGCGCACAATTAAAGCCGGCTTTACTCCTAGCGAAAAATGATAAAAGACAAGTATTCAAGGCAGAGATATGAAGAACGAAAAGCCAGTAACCTTTGCGTGCTTTGTGGAAAACCGCTTGATAGACAAGGCGTGGTTTGTACGGCATGTAACAGCAAACGCACAGCATATGGCAGAGAGCTTTATAAAAAATTACAGGCAGTTGGTGTTTGCCCTAGGTGTGGCAAGAACTTGCTGTATGGTGATGAAAAAAGCTGTGTTGAGTGTAGAGCAAAATCAGCCGAAGCCATGTCAAAGAAACGTGCTACTGATACCGAAAAATACAATGAGCGACAAAAAGCATGGCGAAAAGCACGATACGAAAAAGACAAGAAAAATGGCATATGCACACGTTGTCGTAAAAGAAAAGCAGACCCGGGACATACCACTTGCACATTTTGCAGAGAAACAATGAGAAGAGCACGAGTTAAAATGCCTGAAAGAACCGGCAGATATGAACAAGGACTATGTTTTTTCTGTGATAATCCGGTAAAACCCGGATATAAGGTTTGCGAAAAACACTATCAGCAAAACGTTAAGAATGCAACTTGCGAAAAAGCGAACATAGCACGGCAGAAGATAAAAGAAAGGAGTCCGCAATGGACACCTTGAAAGATTTTTACAAATTTTACCGACCACTGCAAAGGAAATATGACCTGCAAATGATTTACAAAACAAATAGCAAGGAAGCAAAAATAACTATCCGGTGGCGCGGTAAAGAACTTGTAAAAGTCACAGAAGAAACTACCGAAGCCTGTTTTATCAGGGCAAAACGAGAACTTGAAGAAAGAATGAAGAAATATGAGCAACAAACTGAAACCAAAGAAAAAGCGCAAAGAGCCGGATTTTACATGGACAAAATCAGAGAGAGTTACACTGAAAAACAGCAATAACCGCAGAAAGCTCGTAAGGCGGTCTTTCACAGACTTTATGGACTTAGGCTACTATGTACTGTATTTACATCATGGATTTGGTAATAAGCGCATTGTAAGGCTTGAAAGAACCATAAATGAGTACCTTGAAAGGGCACAGACTGAAAAGGAAATGAAAACCGAAACGCTTGCTGAACTTTTGAAAGTAAGATACGGCATTGATGTGCAGAAAGAGATTAATTTAATCCCAATGCAACAGTTGATTAGGATTTATCAGAGAAATAATCCACTCACGATAAACGATACGAGACAGCTTTTGAATGACACGGCATACAGCTACATTGTTTTAGCGTGTACGGCACTTAAGCTGATGTTTAAATTGTCGGTTAGGGAAATCAAAGAGTTTATGGCAGAATTTAGGGATTTAATTGACACACTGTATAAATTTAATCAATTCGGTCTGACATTGCCAAAAGTGGCGCAATGCCTTGCTGATGAAGTTAATTACGTTGATGAAAGGTACATAAAGGTGATTGATTAATGACTTACGCATGGGATAACGACAGTACTCAAAATGCTCACATAAAGCAGATGAGGGACGATAGGCAGAAAGCCTACATGGAAAAACACAGAGGCAATAAGGCATATGAGAGATTCAAGCACATGCCGGATTATGGGAAAGGAGTATCAGACAATGACAAATAGAGAGAAATTCGCAGAAAAGATTTTAGATATTGCTTGCAGTGGTGGCAGATTAGCAGTTAACAAAGCAACATTAGAGCCGATAGCGTGCAACAGCTTAGAGTGCAGAGATTGTTTATTCTATACTGAATGTTGCAAAGGCGCAAGAAAAAAATGGGCAAATAGTGAATATGTTGAACCACCTATTGACTGGTCAAAAGTTGCAGTTGATACACCAATACTGGTAAGAGATAATATTTTTTCCAAGTGGGTTAAAAGATATTTTGCGAAATATGAGAATGGGATAGTTTATGCTTGGAGCAATGGAGCAACATCGTGGAGTGGTGATAGGTATACACCATGGGAACTAGCTAAACTTTCGGAAAGGAGCAGTAATGGAGAGATTAACAGATAAGATAGGTAATATAAATTGCATTAAGGGCTGTGGTTCAAATTGTAAATATGGATTTCAGTATTGCCGTAAAGAAGATTGGGAAAATTGTCAAACAATTAGTGATGTTATTGATAAGCTTGCTGAATACGAGGACTTAGAGGAACGGGGCAGACTTATCAAGTTGCCTTGCAAGGTAGGAGATACAGTTTATTGTATTTTCAACAGATACACTAAATGTACATTTAACAATGAGGAATTTGACGAATGTAGTTGCCAAGGATGCGAGTATGATTGTGACAGCAAAAAAGAAAATTATGTGCAAGAAATGTGGGCATATAGCCTTGATTGGATTGTAACAAATTTAAAGAATTTTAGCAAAACAGTATTCCTCACAAAAGCCGAAGCCGAAACTAAACTGAAAGAATTGAGAGGTGGAGAAAATGAGTAAGATTCTTGAAAGTGTAAACAAGCGTGACTTTGATAGGAGAATATCAGAAGTTGTTAAAATGCTTGAGGAAAAACAACTCTACGGAACTATCAGTTTAATAAAAGATTTGAAATATTATCTTGACTTAGCTACAAAAGAAAAGGCGCACACTTGCAACTGCAAGCATAACAGCAATTCAAGAGATAATGAGCCTTGTTGCAGATGTGATAGCAAACACACCAATGCCGACAGGATAAGGAATATGTCAGACGAAGAGTTAGCAGAGTTTTTAGATATTGTCGGAGAAGATGGCATTTCATCACAGTATGCAGATGTTCCGTGTGATTGCTGTTGCGAAAAAACAGAATGCTCTAAATGTTGGAAAGATTGGCTTCGATCAGAAGCAGAATAGGAGAGAGTATGGAAGAAAGAGACAAGCTTATCAAGCAGTTAGCAGATGTTTATAGTGTAACTCTTAAAATGGCTAAATCAATTGGCTGTGATGAAACCAAGGCATTACACAATATTCCAATTAAAAACATGGAAATGATTGTACAGGTACTTGAAAAGCAGATATCAAAGAAAGTCCTCAACAAAAAAGATGGACTTTTCGCAAATTGTCCTAATTGTGGGTGTGTGCAAAATGGTGTTTGGAACAAAACATATTGCGGTGACTGCGGTAAGAAATTAGATTGGAGTGATGAAGAATGACCGACATAACAACAGTAGTATACACCACCCTCATAGTATTCGGCATAATCGGCCTGACAGAGGTAGCGTTTGCATGGTATGACATCCACGGATGAGACAGGACTGATGATGAGATGCAAGAGCAGTGGTGTAGTGAAAATATTAAACATTAATTAATTTATTAGAAAGGAATAGGTTGTCGCGACATAAAACCGAGGTTTCCTTTTGGTAAGAGAAAATGTTGGATTTTGGATATTACAACATGGATTGTATGCAAGGAATGAAAGAATTTCCCGACAAATATTTTGACCTTGCGATTGTAGACCCACCATATGGGAGAAAGGAACATGGCGGAAGAAATAGGAGCGGATATGTCAGACAGAAAAACGGAAGTAAAATATTCGTAAAAGATGGGCAGTACGAAAATCGGAAATGGGATAATGAGCCACCTTCAGAAGATTACTTCAATGAACTTATGAGGGTTTCAAAAAATCAAATTATTTTTGGCTGCAATTACTTTGACTATCCACTAATAGGCGGTCGTATCGTTTGGGATAAATGCAACGATGGAAGTGACCAGTCAGATGCAGAAATAGCATACTGCAGTATGAATGATAGGGTTGATATTTTTCGCTATATGTGGCGAGGAATGTTCCAAGGAAAATCAATTACTGAAGGTGCTACCCAACAGGGAAACAAGAGACTGAACGAAAAGCGTATACACCCAACGCAGAAGCCTGTAGCGCTATATGAATGGCTATTAAACAGATACGCAAAGCCGAATGATATTATACTTGATACTCATGTAGGCAGTGTGAGTAGCTTGATAGCTTGCTATAACACAAATCATAAATTTGTTGGGTTTGAGCTTGACGAATACTATTACAAGGTATCAAAGCAGAGGTTAGATACCGAAATGGCACAAATGAGATTAAGTGATTTTATAGGAGATACGGTATGATAGTACATTGTTTATTTGAACAGTCAGGAACATTCAAGAACGCTTTCAAAAAGTATGGAATTGAAGCCTACGACTATGATATTCAGAATGAATTTGGCGAAACTGACTATATTACTGACCTTTTTAAAGAGATAGGGGGGGTACCAAGGTGAGCCAAGCTTGTTTGATAAGATAAGCCCTGATGATTTGATATTTGCATTTTTTCCTTGCATAAGGTTTGAAAATCAGATAATGCTGTGGTTCAGAGGACAGTCGGCAAGCCAGAAAAAATGGTCTTTAGAAGAAAAATGCGAATTTGATATGAATTTGCTTAAAGAAGTTTCACTTATGTACGATTTGGTAAACAAAATGTTTATTATTTGCATGAGAAAAGGATTAAAGCTAGTAATGGAGAACCCTTATTCAGAAGAACATTTTTTAAGGCGGTATTGGTGTTATTCCCCAGCAATAATTGACAGAGATAGAAGAGATAGTGGAGATTACTTTAAAAAGCCTACACAGTATTGGTTTTTGAATTGTGAGCCACAGAACAATCTTATTTTTGAGCCAATTAGTTATAACGCTATCGAATGCAAGGACGCTATAAGAACAATGGTAAAAGAGCATTATGTAAAAACAGGGGCAGATAATATGAAAACAGCAAGGTCAATGATACACCCACAGTACGCAGATAGATTTATCAGGCAATATATTCTTGATGAAGAGATATGGAGAGGTAAACAATGAAGCACTACAAACCAATTAAATGTGTAGTCTGTAGCAAGATATTTATACCGACCGCAGCTAACCAAAATACGTGTTGCGAAGCACATAGAGAGCAAAGAGCTACGGAATTGAGAAAAATCAGAGAAAAGAAAAGACTTAAAAGAAAGCCTGTCAAGAAAAACAAGCTTGCGGAAATCTGCGAGATTGCTAAGAGTAAGGGCATGAGCTACGGACAATATATGGCAGAGCAATATAAAAAGGAAGTGATGATTAGATGAATAGCAGAACTATAAGTGATATAGAGCCGATTGAAAGACAATGTGTATACGAGGACAGCAAGCCGTGCAACAGCTCATGCCGATACTCAAATGCTTGTATACACAGTGCAAACAAAACCGAAGAATAGGAGATAGGTCTATGAAGTTTTCAAAACTGACTAGACCGGAACTTGAAGAGATTATGAAAAATGCCAATTTCACCGATGAAGAAGCGGAAGTTTTTGAGTTGCTAGTTGCTGATAAAAGCCTTGAAGAGGTATCACAGAGACTATTAATTTCAAAAACAACCACTTCCCGGAGAGTGGCAGATATTAAAGAAAAAATAGAAAGGAGTCGGGCGATGATTAACAAAGTACCAATATGGGAAAAAGTAACGCTGACGATTGATGAAGCTGCGGAATATAGCAATATCGGGATTAACAGAATCAATGACATGCTTAATAACCCCTCGTGTCCTTTTGTGCTCTTTGTCGGGAGAGGCAAGCGATTAGTCAAGCGCAAGGAGTTTGAAAAATATCTCGAAAAGACAGATAGTATATAGATATATTGAATTATAAGCCATTATGTAGTAATATAGAAGTTATCATATAATGGCTTTTAATTTTGAAAGGAGCCATAAATCAGTATGGGAAAGGATTTGAGAGGAAAAGAGCTGGGAGTCGGAATAACCCAGCGCAAGGACGGACTTTATCAGGGCAGATATAAAGATAGGTTCGGCAAGAACAAGACAATTTACAACAGCAAATTGTCGGAACTGCGAAAAGAACTTAGTAAGGCAGTGACCGACAATCAACAATTCACAAGTGTTAGAGACAACATTACCCTTGATGTGTGGTTTGACAGGTGGATGAGCGTATACAAGAAAAAGAGCGTGCGCCCCAATACCATTAGGGAGTATACACATATATATAAGAAAAACATTTCACCATACTTAGGGAACCGCGAAATAACATCTATTCGCAAGTCGGATGTGCAGTTGCTTATCGACAGGGCTTCTGATGATAACTACAAATATGAGAGGCAGAGCAAAATCAAGGTTATTTTAAATGACATGTTTAGTAGAGCTATCGAAGATGACCTGATGATTAAGAATCCGGCGAAAGGTGTAAAGCTGAGAGCAGACAAAGAAGTTAATGCTTTTGCATTGACAGTAGAGCAACAGAGCGAGTTTTTTGAAGCGTGTAAAGGCACATTTTACGACAACATGTATAATGTGGCAGTTAATACAGGCTTGCGCCCGGGAGAACTGTTTGCACTCACGATTGCAGATATACATATGGATGAGGGATATATTGATGTTAATAAGACACTTGTGTATCAGAAATACCTTGAAGATAAAGGCAAGACATTTCATGTTGAGCCACCAAAAACCAAGCAGAGTTACAGACACGTACCAATTAACAGTGTGTGCAAGGAATATCTGACGAAACAATTTGAGCTTAAAAAGATAGTTTCGACACGCAGACCTAAAGAACAGAACGAATATTTGTTTGTTACAAGGTTCAACACACCAATTAATTCGGTTATATACAGCGACTCTATACGTTCAGTTGTAAGACGGATAAATGATACAAAGAGCAGTGACAATGAATTTCCATTTTTTAGCGGTCACACATTCAGACATACGTTTGCGACAAGATGTTTTGAGTCAGGCATAGAGCCGAAAGTCGTTCAATCATATTTGGGCCATGCATCACTGAAAATGACAATGGACCTGTATACACATGTTACACCCGAAAAGTCGTTTGCCGACATTGAAAAAATCGTTGGCACTGACAACAAAATCATAGAATATAGAAGAAAATGTGTGTAGTAAGTGTGTAGTAGTACACACTCTCAATTTAAAGGATGTTGAAAAATCAACGCTCGGAGGGCATTTTTGTACTAAAACTGGTAAAACTACTATGTGTACCAGGAAGTGCCGTACGAGTTCATAAACAACCGCGAGATAATTGGAAAATAATGACAAAAATTATAGTATTTTTTAGTTAATTTTGAATTGCATAAATGCCAAAGTGTGGTAAAATATAACTATAAACCATTATAAAAAACCAAAATAATTGCAAAAGCTAACAAAAATTTAATAAAATTAAATAAGGGGGATTTTAATATGGCAAAAGAGCTAGTTGCGATGCTTCTTGCCGGTGGTCAGGGCTCCAGACTTTATGCACTGACGCAGAAACTTGCAAAGCCGGCAGTTCCGTTTGGAGGCAAATACAGAATTATTGATTTTCCGCTTTCTAATTGTGTTAATTCAGGTATAGATACAGTTGGTATATTGACACAGTACCAGCCGTTTGTGCTGAATGAGTACATAGGAAATGGACAGCCATGGGATCTTGATAGATTATATGGAGGAGTGCATGTACTGCCACCGTATCAGAAGGCTTCAGGCTCAGACTGGTACAAGGGAACAGCCAATGCGATTTATCAGAATATTGCATTTATCGAGAGATATGATCCTGAGTATGTTATCATACTTTCAGGAGATCAGATTTGTAAGCAGGATTACAGCGATTTCCTTAAGTTCCATAAGGAGAAAAATGCTGAGTTTTCTGTAGCGGTTATGGAGGTTCCATGGGAGGATGCATCACGTTTCGGTCTCATGGTAGCAGATGATGACGACAAGATCACAGAGTTTCAGGAGAAGCCAAAGAATCCTAAGTCTAATCTTGCTTCCATGGGTATTTATATCTTCAATTGGGATATACTTAAGAAGTATCTTATCGAGGATGAAAATGATCCGGATTCAGAGAATGATTTCGGTAACAATATCATTCCAAACCTTTTGAGGGATGGCCGCAGGATGTATGCTTATCACTTTAACGGCTACTGGAAGGATGTAGGAACAATACCTGCACTCTGGGAGGCAAACATGGAGGTGCTTGATCCTGAGCACAGCGGTATCAACCTGTTTGATGAGAACTGGAAGATATACAGCCGTAACAGCGGTCATACAGGACATTTCATCGGCAACAACGCAGAGGTTACAGACTCTATGATTACCGATGGCTGTGTAGTGAAGGGCACAGTAAAGCATTCAATTCTTTTTGGCGGTGTCGTCGTAGAAGAGGGCGCAGTGGTAGAGGATGCAGTTGTCATGGGTGATACTGTGATAAAAAGAGGCGCTAAGGTTACACACTGTATAGTTGCAGAGGGCGTTACAGTAGGCTGTGATGCAGTTATTGGAGAAAAGCCGGCGGAGGACGTGACAGGTGATGTTGCTACAATTGCACCGGGAGTTACAATTGGCGACAGAGCGGTTATAGGACCAAAGGCAATGGTATATAATGATGTTGAGGAGGGCCAGGAACAATGCTAAACATGAACAACGAAGAGGCTTTGGCCGTTATTTTTGCAAACAGCTACGATGCCCTCATTCCTGAGATGGTATCCGAGAGACTTATGGCTTCCATTCCGTTTGCAGGTCGTTACAGACTCTGCGATTTCCTGATTTCAAGCATGGTACATAGCGGAATCGACAATATATCTCTCATAGTTAAGAAGAACTATCACTCTCTGATGGATCACCTGGGCTCAGGTCAGGAGTTTGATCTTGCAAGAAAAAATGGTGGTATCAATATAGTTCCGCCTTATGCACAGAAGCAGATTAAGGTGTATGAGGGCCGTGTTGAGGCAATCGAAAGCCTTAAGGGCTATCTGAGAAAGTGCACTCAGAAGTATGTTATCATGGCTGATGCCAACTATGTATTCAATTTTGATTTCAGGGAGCTGATTGAGGCACATAAGAACACAGGGGCTGATATCACTGCAATGTACCGCAAGCAGGAGGTACCGAAGGTATTCTTAAGACCAAACGGCAACAATGATGAGATGTACTATACATTTGATATAGATGATGGACGTATCAAAAAGATATATATCAATGACAGGGATATGGGCAAGGTAAACTTTGGCATGAATATCTATATCATGGAGAAGGAGAAGCTCATTAGAATAGTGGATGACGCTTTTGTACATGGTTATTCTTATTTTACAAGGGATCTGATGGCTACAAACACTGATTCACTCAATATCCAGGCATATGAGTACACAGGCTATGCTTCACAGATTACAGATATGAAGAGCTATTTCGAGGAGAATATGAAGCTCCTTGATGAGGATAACAGGGCAGCATTGTTTAAGAGTGGCAATTCTATCTATACAAAGATCAGGGATGATAACCCTACAAGATACATAAATGGCTCAAAAGCCAAGAATGTCATGGTTGCTGATGGCTGTGTCATCGAGGGTACCGTGGAAAACAGCATCCTATCAAGAGGCGTCAAGATAGGAAAGAATGCAAAGGTCAAGAACTGCATCCTGCTACAGGATACGGTAATTGAGGATGGCGCCAATCTGGAGTACGTGATCACAGACAAGAATGTTCGCGTATCAAGAAATAGATCACTTACGGGAAATGACTCATTCCAGGTTTACGTGGCAAAGGGACAGACCGTATAGCCGGTTAAGGAGGAACATGGACATGGCAGAGAATAGAAACACAATAAATATCAAATCAGATGAGTCTGGCGAGATCAAGGTAGCAGATGAGGTTGTAGCTATCATAGCAGGTCTTGCTGCTACTGAGGTTGAGGGAGTAAGCTCCATGGCAGGCAATATCACAAACGAGATTGTCAGCAGGCTCGGTATGAAGAATCTCTCAAAGGGAATTCAGATTGAGATAGCAGACAATGAGGTAGTGGTTGATGTAGCACTCAATATTGCTTATGGATACAGCATCCCTGAGGTTTCTACAAAGGTACAGGAGAAGGTTAAGTCTGCAATTGAGACAATGACAGGGCTTTCTGTGGCTACTATCAATGTTCGTATAGCAAGTGTTGATATGGGAGAGAATTAAATAGTTCTTTTTAAATGATCACAAATGTAGTATAATTAAGGATGTCGTACAGACATCCTTAATTTATATAAAATACTATTCACGAGAGGAATTTAAATGACAAGAAGCAAGATAAGAGAAAACGTTTTTAAGATGCTTTTCAGGGTTGAGTTTCATGACAAGTCTGAGCTTGCAGAGCAGATGGAGCTTTTAAATGATGAGCTTACAAATCCTACAGACGAGGAAAGACAGTATATTGATGAAAAATGCAGTGCGATTATTGAGCATATGGCAGAGCTTGATGCACTCATCGATGAGAAGTCTACAGGCTGGAAGACCAATCGTATGGCAAAGGTTGATCTGGCAATTATCAGATTGGCAGTTTATGAGATAAAGTTTGAGGACGATATTCCTACAAAGGTTTCAATAAATGAGGCTGTTGAGCTTGCAAAGAAGTATGGTGCAGATGAGTCAGGTGCATTTGTAAACGGAGTGCTTGCAAAGTTTGCATAGCTTAAGAGGAACAGCGATATAGAGCATTAAACATGGCAAATAGAAATATATATTCGGTAGCGCAAGTAAATAGCTATATTAAAAATATGTTCGCTCAGGATTTTATGCTCAGACAGGTGAGCATAAAGGGAGAGGTGAGCAACTGCAAGTATCACACGAGCGGTCATATTTATTTCACAATAAAGGACGCGGGAGCAGCCATGAACGCTATCATGTTTGCGGGCAGCAGGGCGGCAGGACTTTCCTTCCACATGAAGGAGGGGGACCAGGTTATTGTGACAGGTTCCGTTGAGGTGTATGAGAAGACCGGCGCATATCAGCTTTATGCCAAAAAGATAGAGCTTGACGGAGAGGGCAATCTGTATCTCAAATTCGAGCAGCTAAAGCATGAGCTTGAGGAAATGGGCATGTTTGCCGCAGAGTACAAGCAGCCCATTCCGCAGTATGCCGGCCGTATTGGTGTGGTTACAGCACCGACAGGCGCGGCCGTGCAGGATATAAGGAATGTATCATCGCGCAGGAATCCATATGTACAGGTTATACTTTATCCGACACTTGTGCAGGGAGAGGGTGCGGCTGATAGCATAGTGAAGGGCATACAGACATTGGATGCGATGAATCTTGATGTGATAATAGTCGGCAGAGGCGGAGGCTCCATAGAGGATTTATGGGCCTTTAATGAGGAGATTGTGGCGAGAGCCATATTTGACTGCCGCACGCCAATCATTTCGGCAGTAGGCCATGAGACAGACTGGACGATAGCGGATTTTGTGTCAGACAGGAGAGCACCCACACCTTCAGCGGCTGCAGAGCTTGCAGTCAGTGACTACAGACAGACGTTAGAGCGCCTTGACAATCTGCGCCGCAGGATGGACAGAAATCTGACAGGCCGGATTGATTTTTTCAGGGAAAAGCTGTCACATATTAAAACAAGACTTAATTTCCTTAGTCCACAGAATAAACTAAATGAGAATAAAAGGCGTCTGGCAGATATCGAGGATGCACTTGAAAGGATTATGAAGCAGAGGCTTTCGGATTGCAGACAGCGTCTGGCACTGCTTTCAGGTACACTGGACGCATATTCACCGGCCAAAAAGCTGGCACAGGGCTATGCGTATGTCGAGGTGGAAAAGAAGGGGGCACTGCACAGTGTATCCGATATCAATGCAGGCGATGATATAAATATATATCTGATAGACGGTCATGCAAGGGCCGTAGTTTCGGAGGTTATTAACGATGAGCAAAGAAAATGAAAAAACACTGACACTCGAGGAGCGCTTTGCACACTTAGAGCAGATAGTGGCGAGGATGGAGGATGCGGATGTATCCCTGGATGAGGCCTTTGAGCTCTACAAGAAGGGGCTTGATGAGGTAAAGAGTGCCAATGATATGGTACAGGGCATGGAAAAGGCCATGCTTGTGCTAAACAGCGACGGACAACTGGAGGAATTCTGATGAGCTTAAATGGGAATTTAAATAAGTCACAATTCATGGAAGAGCTGCAGCAAAAGGTAGAGCATATAAACGATGTGCTTGAGAAGTTTCTTCCCGCTGAGGAGGGACAGCAGAGGATTATTTTTGAGGCCATGAACTATAGTGTGAGAGCTGGCGGAAAGAGGCTTCGCCCTATCCTCATGGAAGAGACTTACCATATGTTTGGCGGAAGCAGTGCAGTGATTGAGCCATTTATGGCGGCAATCGAGATGATACACACCTACTCGCTGGTGCATGATGACCTGCCTGCCATGGACAATGATGAGTACAGGCGTGGAAAGAAGACCACACATGCTGTGTACGGTGAGGCTATGGGCATTCTTGCAGGTGATGCACTATTAAACCTGGCATATGAGACCGCAGCAAAGGCTTTTGACATGGAAGTGGCCGATGCGCGTGTGGCAAGAGCATTTACAGTGCTTGCAAAAAAGGCAGGCGTGTATGGTATGGTCGGAGGACAGGTGGTTGATGTGGAAAGCGAGAAATCCGATGACTGTCCTATCACAAGGGAAAAGCTTGACTTTATCTACAGGCTTAAGACAGGCGCACTTATAGAGAGCTCGATGATGATAGGAGCAATCCTTGCAGGGGCATCGTCTGATGAGGTATCACGCGTGGAGCAGATAGCGGCAAAGCTGGGACTGGCGTTTCAGATACAGGATGATGTGCTTGATGTCACAAGTACACTTGAGGTGCTTGGAAAGCCGGTAGGCAGTGACGAGAAAAATAATAAAGCGACATATGTCACATTTGAGGGATTGGATAAAGCGGTTTCTGATGTGGAGCGCATCTCCAAGGAGGCAGAGGAGCAGCTTGATGATTTGGGATACGACGATGCATTTCTTAAGGAGCTATTTGAATATTTGATCCATCGGGAGAAATAGGATGGTTTTAGAAAAGATACAAAAGGAAAATGATATAAAAAAACTGACACCTCAGGAGCTTGCGCTGTTAAAGGATGAAATCAGGCAGTTTCTTATAGAGAGCATATCGGTGACAGGAGGTCATCTGGCATCAAACCTCGGAGTTGTGGAGCTTACCATGGCGCTGCATCTGTGCTTTAATCTGCCGAAGGATAAGATAGTGTGGGATGTAGGGCATCAGTCGTACACACACAAGATACTCACCGGCAGAAAGGATGGATTTTCATCGCTCAGACAGTATGGAGGCATGAGTGGCTTCCCAAAGGCGGATGAGAGCGACTGTGACTGCTTTAATACAGGACACAGCTCCACATCCATCTCAGCGGGACTTGGGCTTGCGACAGCCAGACAGGTAACAGGAGAAGACTACCACGTGGTTTCTGTAATAGGAGACGGTGCGCTGACCGGAGGCATGGCATATGAGGCGCTCAACAACGCTTCAAGCGTTAAAGGCAATTTTATTATAGTGTTAAACGACAACAATATGTCGATTTCAGAGAACGTCGGGGGCATCAGCCAGTATCTTTCAGGCTTTCGCACAGCGGATGCATACAGGGATTTAAAGAATAATGTTATGAATTCCCTAAACCATATACCAATCTACGGAGAGCGTATGGTAAAGCATATCAGGAATACAAAGAGCAGCATAAAGCAGCTTTTTATTCCGGGTATGTTCTTTGAGGAGATGGGCATCATCTATTTGGGACCTGTGGATGGCAGTGATATAAAGGAAATGTGCCGTGTGTTTGATGAGGCAAAGCGTGTGGATGGTCCGGTGCTTGTGCATGTGCTCACGAAAAAAGGAGCAGGCTATGGCCCGGCTGAGCGTTATCCTTCTAGATTTCACGGTGCAGAGCCGTTTGTTATAGAGACAGGGCTTCCAAAGAATAAGCGCACGAAGGCCAATTACACAGATGTTTTCTCAACAGTCATGAAGAAGCTGGGCGAGAGAAACCCAAAGGTAGTTGCGATAACGGCTGCCATGGCGGATGGAACAGGGCTTCGCAGATTCCACCGCAATTTCCCGGATAGATTTTTTGATGTGGGAATAGCCGAGGCACATGCCACGACCTTTGCGGCAGGGCTTGCAAAGGCAGGACTTATCCCGGTATTTGCGGTGTACTCGTCATTTTTACAAAGGGCGTTTGACCAGATACTTCACGATGTGTGCATACAGAATCTGCATGTCATCTTTGCAATCGACAGGGCAGGGCTTGTAGGCAGTGACGGAGAGACACATCAGGGAATATTTGACATATCATATCTGTCGGTCATCCCGAATATGACAATCATGGCTCCGAAGAATAAGTGGGAGCTGTCTGATATGATGAAGTTTGCAGTGGCATATGACGGTCCGATTGCACTCAGATATCCAAGAGGGGCAGCCTATGACGGCCTTAAGGAAATCAGACAGCCGATAGAGCTTGCAAAGAGTGAGCTAATCAGAAAAGGAAGCACGGTGGCTATCATGGCACTAGGCAGTATGGTAAAGACTGCCGTTGAAGTAGTAAAGCTGCTTGAGGCAGAGGGAATCTCTGCTACACTTATCAATGCGCGTTTTGCAATGCCTTTTGATAAGGAAGCAATTAAGGAACTGCCGACTGAACACAGCCTGCTTGTGACTATGGAGGAAAACGTGCAAAGCGGCGGTTTTGGTGAGCATGTGACGGAATATGTCAAGACTAACGGCATAGCTCTTGAGGTGTTGACAGTTGCACTTCCTGACTGCTATGTGGAGCATGGCAATGTCGAGGTGCTCAAAAAGGAGCTGCATGTGGATGCCGAATCGATGGCTAAGCGTATATTGGCAGCATTATAGATAGAGGTAACATACAGTATGAAAGAAAGATTAGACGTATTACTTGTAAACAGAGGCCTTGCACCATCACGGGAAAAAGCAAAGACCATGATTATGGAGGGCAATGTTTTTGTAAATAACAACCGTGAGGATAAGGCGGGAAGCACATTTCCTGATGACTGCAATATTGAGATTCATGGAAAGACACTGCAGTATGTGAGCCGTGGAGGTCTAAAGCTTGAAAAGGCTATGAAGCACTTTGATATCACGATGGATGGCAAGGTGTGCATGGATATAGGTGCTTCAACAGGCGGTTTTACAGACTGTATGCTTCAAAATGGTGCTAAAAAGGTGTATGCCGTGGATGTCGGATATGGCCAGTTTGCATGGAAGCTGCGTCAGGACGAGCGCGTGGTGTGCATGGAAAAGACCAATATCAGGTATGTGACGCCCAATGACATAGATGATGAGCTGGATTTTGCATCGGTTGATGTGTCATTCATATCACTTACCAAGGTGTTAGGTCCTGCAAGAGCACTGTTAAAGGACGGTGGCGAGATGGTTTGTCTTATCAAGCCACAGTTTGAGGCAGGCAGGGAAAAGGTAGGTAAAAAGGGCGTGGTCCGTGACAAGAGCGTGCATGAGGAGGTAGTGAACAATATCATATCCTTTGCACTTTCAAATGGATTTAGTGTGTTAGACCTTGAGTATTCGCCAATCAAGGGGCCGGAGGGCAATATAGAGTACCTCGTACATATCAAAAAGACAGATGATCCTATAAAGGAGGAATCAGTGGATATTCATAGTGTGGTCGAGGCCGCGCATGGAGAGCTGGACAGGAAATAGACTATGAAACATTTTGTTGTGATAGCAAATGCCTATAAGGACAGGGATTTTGCACTTACAAATAAAATAGTTGCATACATAGAGCAAAAGGGCGGCACGGCAAAGGGTCTTATGAGCAATGTCGAGGCTATATCCGATAACGAGTTTGAGCTAGAGGATATACCACAGGATACGCAGTGTATTCTTGTGCTCGGCGGAGATGGTACACTGATTCGTGCAGCCACAAGGGTGGAGACACTTGAGATTCCGCTTATGGGAGTGAATCTCGGCACACTCGGCTATTTGTGTGAGGTGGAGGAAGCTACGGTATTTGACGCTATTGATTCGCTCATGGCTGATAAATACATGACAGAGGACCGTATTATGCTCACAGGGCATAAAAGAGGCAGTGAGACCTCGAGAGTTGCATTAAATGATATAGTCATCCATAGAAAGGGAAATTTGCAGATATTAAGCCTCAATGTGTATGTAAACGGTGAGTTTTTAAACAATTACCATGCTGACGGCATCATTGTTGCGACTCCGACAGGCTCTACAGGCTACAGTATGTCGGCGGGAGGTCCGATTGTGGATCCGAAGGGCGATATGATACTGCTCACACCGAACAATGCTCACAATCTTACGTCAAAGAGCATTGTGCTTTCAGGCGATGATGAGATAGAGATAGAGATTCTAAGCCGAAGGGAGCAAAACGATGAGCTGGCGTGTGTCAGCTATGATGGCGACACCACGGCAGAGCTGGCTGTGGGAGACCGTTTTGTTATTTCAAAGGCAGCCAATCATACAAAGATTTGCAAGCTTCACCAGAGAAGCTTTTTGGAGATACTCCGCAAAAAGATGGGAAATTATTCATAACACAGATAAGGATTGTTATAATGAATAGTTACAAATAATATTTATGAGGTGGCAGGACATGAAAACAAACAGACAATCCAAGATAATTGAGATAATCCAAAAGAATGAGGTAGAGACGCAGGATGAGCTGTCTGCGCTTCTTGAAAAAGATGGTTTTCGCGTGACTCAGGCCACAGTATCCAGGGATATCAGGGAGCTTAAGCTCACAAAGATTCCTACCGCAGGCGGCAGACAGAAGTACGCCGTGATAACGGATGCACCTGAGAATCTCTCAAAGAAATACGAAAGAGTACTCAGAGAGGGCTTTTTGTCAATGGATATGGCACAGAATATCCTCGTTATAAAGACTGTATCGGGAATGGCAAGCGCTGTCTGTGCTGCAATAGACGCCATGAAGATGAGAGAAATCGTCGGTTCGATTGCAGGAGATGACACAATCATGTGTGCAATCCGGACTGTTGATGATACATATGCGGTGATGAAAAAAATCCGCAGAATTGTGGAATAATGTTACATGAATATCAGATTATAGCTGAACTGTAACAGAAAATAACATATATCGTCATGCCTGGGAGAGGAAGGAGAAAATATGTTACAAAATCTACATGTAAAGAATCTGGCACTCATAGATGAGTGTGAGGTTGAGTTTTCCGACGGACTAAATATACTGTCGGGAGAGACCGGAGCCGGAAAATCAATCATCATAGGCTCTATCAATCTGGCGCTTGGTGAAAAAGTGCAAAAGGAGATGCTAAGAGACAATGAAAAGCCTGCTTTTGTGGAGCTTATTTTTTCAGTTGAGGACCCTAAGATTATAGAGGCTTTAAGGAAGCTTGATGTGGAGGTCGAGGACGGATGCGTGATTTTAAGCCGAAAAATCACACAGTCGCGCGCAGTCGGCAGGGTAAACGGTGAAGCCGTGTCTGTTTCGCGAATGAAGGAAATAGCCTCATATCTCATAGATATCCACGGTCAGCATGAGCACCAGTCACTTTTATCAAAGAAAAAACACCTTGATATACTTGATGAGTACGCAAAGCAGTCGCTTGGAGATAAAAAGCAGCAGCTTTCAGTCACATACAAAGCATATAGGGCACTTAAGGATGAGTATGAAAAGTCAAATATCGACAATGAAGAAAGAAGCCGTGAGCTGTCATTCCTTGAGTACGAGGTGAAGGAGATAGAAGATGCTTCCCTTGTGCCGGGTGAGGATGAGGAGCTTGAGGCGCAGTTTAGGAAGTTTTCAAACGGAAAGAAAATCATGGAGGGCGTAAATGCTGCATATTCTGCCACAGGAGGCGAGATGGAGAGTGCCTCAGAGCTTATTGGCAGGGCGGTAAGAGAGTTGTCACTGGTATCAGGTTATGATACGGATGTGGAAGCTCTGGAGAGTCAGCTGTCAGAGATAGACAGTCTGCTTTCTGATTTTAATCACGAGATATCAGGATATATATCACAGGCTGAGTTTGACGAGGAGACCTTCTATGAGACACAAAAGCGTCTGGATGAGATAAATCATCTAAAGAGCAAATACGGCAACTCAATTGATGATATACTGATAGCACTCAATGAAAAGAGGGAGCGTATCAGTGTCCTGAATGATTATGATTCTTATTTACAGAAATTAGAGCAGCAGCTTGCGAAAAAGGAAAAGGAGCTGGCACAGATATCGGATGAGGTATCAGAAATCAGACAAAGGAGTGCTGTAAAGCTTGTGTCAGAAATTAAATCAGCACTTAATGATTTGAATTTCCTTGATGTACAGTTTGATATGCAGTTTGACAGATTGTCTGACTATACGGCAAACGGCATCGATGCGCCGGAGTTTCTCATATCAACTAACCCCGGAGAGCCGCTTAAGCCACTCGGCAAGGTAGCATCGGGAGGAGAGTTGTCGCGTATCATGCTTGGCATCAAGTCAATCATGGCAGAAAATGACCACATTGAGTCGCTTATTTTCGATGAGATTGATTCTGGAATCAGTGGACGTACAGCTCAGATGGTCTCTGAGAAGATGAATGAGCTTGGCCGCAACCATCAGATTATATGTATCACACATCTGCCACAGATAGCAGCTATGGCAGATGCACATTTCCTTATTGAAAAAGCAGTCGAGAACAAATCCACGGTTTCAAGGATTCGAAGACTAACTGACAATGACAGCGTGGCTGAACTTGCCAGAATGCTCGGCGGTGCAAAAATCACAGATACCGTGATGGAGAGCGCACGCGAGATGAAAGCACTTGCCATGGAGAAAAAAATCTGACATTATCAGTTTACGGCGCGGTTGATTACCAGTATATCACCGGTGGTCAGCCGCACGTTTCCGTTTGGGATGATTACCTGCCCATTTCTTTGGATCATTATTATAATCTCATTGTGTTTTTTTGATATTTCAGACAGCAGTTTATTGTTATATCTGCTGTCTTTTTCTATTATTTTTTCCACCAGTTTTATACCATGCACCTCATCAGGTGTGATGGCACTAAGCACGAGCACATCATTTTGCAGAATTATTGTTTCACCGTCCGGTATTATATTCTGCTCACCTCTTCGTATAAGCACAATCAGTGTCTCAGGAGGCAGCGTCAGGTCCTTTAGCTTGTGGCCACACCACAGATGATTTTCCGGTATGGTAAGCTGTATGAACTGGATGTCTGCTTCCTCGGAGTAATCATTGAAGGTCTTCATTACATCGGCTGTTTTATCGAGCATATCAAGCTTTCGCGATATCCATGGGAGCATTGAGCCCTGAAGCAGTATTGAAAAGAGTACTATCATAAATATTATGTGGAAGGTGTCGAGGTCATCATTGGTGGCGGTATATGCCATGATGGAAAACACTATGGATGCGGCTCCTCTTAAGCCGGACCATGAGACAAGCAGCTGCTGTTTTATTTTGCTGCGAAATGGTGTGAGCACAAGTGCGACAGAAAGAGGTCTTGCCACAAAGGTCAGCCACATAAATATTAAAAGTGCCGGTACTATGACGTGTGGCAGCTTTGATGGGAAAGAAAGCAGACCAAGCAGAAAGAAAATAAGCATCTGCATGAGTCCTGTTATGCCATCAAAGAAATTCACCAGATTCTTTTTATTTTCTATTTCTGTGTTGCCGAGTATAATGCCGACTATATAGGCGCTTAAGAAGCCGTTTCCGTCAAAGTAAGCAGGCAGGGCATACGATATCAGAGCAATTCCCACCATGAAAATCGCATCAAACCCCGCGCTTTTGAAGCGTATATATCGAAGGAGCATGATGGAAAGCTTTGCAATCAGGACGCCGAAGATTATGCCGAAGGCAAGCTGCTTTACTATGAGTATGGCAATATTTCCAGGGCTTGCGCTGCCCTGGGATATGGCTATAAAAGCAACTGTGAGCATATAGGCACATGGGTCATTACTACCGCTTTCCACTTCAAGAAGAGAGGCGGTATTGTATTTCAGATTCAGCTTTTTCGAACGCAGTATGGAGAAAACGCTCGTCGCATCAGTTGATGAAATCAGCGCACCGAGGAGAAAGCTTATTTCCCAGCTCATATTAAGGGCAAAGTGACAGAACAGCCCTGTGAGAAAGCATGTGATAATAACACCGATGGTGGACAAAAGTACAGACTTAACGGCAACAGCCTTTGCACGCTGCCAGTTGGTGCCAAAGCCGCCATAGAACATGATAAAAATCAGCGCGGTAGAGCATATCTGTTCAGCGAACGCGTAATTGTCGAAATCTATCTTCATTATTCCGTCAGAGCCAAAAAGCATGCCTAGCACGATAAAGGCTAAAAGTGCCGGAATGCCTATGCGGTTGGAGACACGATTTAGCAGGATACATAAGAAGATTACTATAGATGTGATGAGCAGGTATGTATTCATGGAATCCCTCCTTTATTAAATGGTGATTTAAGAATTATAAAGCTATTACAGTATTTATTTGTAACGGACAACGTGGGAATTATATGTGAAATTTATAATAAACATATAAATATATCGAAATTATATAGGAAAACACCTAAACTGTCAAACTATACCGGCTTTTGCTCAAAATAATTTGGAATAGTTAAAATGAGATAATAAGATATTAAAAGAATAAAAGAAAAATGACAGGAGCATACTAATCCAAATGGAGGTAATAGTATGCGGAAGTTTTTTGGAAAATTTGTGAGTGTCACGCTGGCTGCAGCAGTGATAGCTATGTTTGCACTAAGCAGTGATGATAAGTGGTGCAGCAGGGTAGATAAGGCATTTGATGAAAGTGTATTAGGAAGTTTTTTAAATGAATCAAAGGCCGGATATGGAAGATATGCGACAGGGCTTCCGGGACAGGCGGCCAGTGTATTGGCTGATTCGGGCGAGAATGGTGAAAATGGTGAAAACGGCGGAACCGGTGAAAACAGTGGAAACGGTGGAACCGAACAAGGCATAGGACAGACAGCAGATACAGCATCAACTCACAGAGATTATGAAGAGACAGATAAAATAAGTGCTGGAATAAGTGTTGAGGGCGTATATGCCTGTGGCAGGCTGACCGGTATATATGAGCAGACAGAGGGAGTGCTTGTAGTGAATACGACGGAGGTGACAGACGAGGATGGAAAAAAAGTCAATCCGGCAGATAAAAAGGTGCAGTGCGGTGATTATATCCTATCTGTCAATGGACGCACTGTGGCAGACAAGGAGGAACTTTCTGAAGCTGTGAATGATATTATGAAGCAGCATGATGAAAGTCATGAAGATAAAAGTACCGTAAACATTAAATTTCTTCGAGGCGGTGAGAAAATGTCAGCGGATATCACGCCTGTGAGGATGGATGATGGCAAATACTATATGGGAATATGGGTGAAGGATGATCTGGCAGGAATCGGTACTATCACTTATTATACAAAGGACGGCCGTTTTGGAGCGCTGGGGCATGGAATAGGAGACGGAACGCAAAGCGGCAATCTCTTGTATGCAAACAGTGGTGATTTGTACAGCATGAAGCTTACCAAAATCAAAAAGGGAAAAGCCGGCGCGCCGGGCGAGATAGGCGGAGTGGTATATTTTGGCAAAAAAAGCCATATAGGCACACTTGACTGCAATAGTAATCTGGGAATTTACGGACAGCTTGACAGCGATGAATTGTCGGAATATGCCGCAGAGGATACGTATTATCCGGTTGCCGGCAAGGATGAGATACACACAGGCAGTGCACAGATGATATCGGAAATATCAGGAAAACTTGAAAAATATAATCTGGAAATAACAAATATAGATAAAAAAGCGACAGATACAAACAAGGGAATGGAGCTTAAGGTGACAGACGACAGGCTGATAGAGCTCTCCGGTGGCATAGTGCAGGGCACATCCGGAAGCCCTATCATACAGGATGGTAAAATAATAGGAGCAGTCACCCATGTGTTTGTCGATGATCCGACCGGAGGCTACGGCATCTGCATTGATGAGATGCTGTAATTACTGCTCCATTCTGCGAAGCTCAGGTAGCACAGTGCCAAGCATGGTTACAAAGCAGATGCTTCCGCCAATCACGTTTGATACAGGCTCTGCCATAAACACACCGTCGGTTCCCATACCAAAGGAGTAAGGCAGAATATATGTCAGCGGTACAACGATGAACACCTTGCGAAGCAGGGAGAAAAATATAGCCCGCTTCTTTTTGTTCAGTGATTTAAAGGTGGTCTGTCCGATGTACTGCAGATCCATAAATATGAATGCCGCAAAGTAGATATTCAAAGCCTTCACCGCATCATCCATAAGGGTGGAATCGGAACTGAAAATTGCAATCAGGGCATGAGGGGCAAGTATAATCACACTCCACATGACAGCTGTATATAGAAGCACGAGCAGTCCCATAGTGAAAATAGATTTTCTCACCCGGGCCGGCCTTTTGGCGCCATAGTTGTAGCTTAAAACAGGAGATGAACCCTCCACAATTGCATAAATTGGAGTCTCGACCATCTGCCTGATGCTTGATACGATGGTCATTACCGATATGTACAAATCGCCACCGGTCACTGAAAGCACATTGTTGCAGCATATAGATACCAGGCTGTTTGTGAGCTGCATGACACAGCCTGAGGTTCCAAGGCTTATGATGTCCTTTGCATAGCGCGTGTTTTCACTGAATTCAGAGAGTGTCATAAGGCGCACCTTAAGCTCAGCCTTTTTCCTAAGAAAGTGAAGCACATAGAGAGCAGACAGTATTTGTGAGATGACCGTAGCAATAGCTGCTCCTTTGATACCGAAATTAAATCCAAATATAAAAAGCGGGTCTAAAACCAGATTGGCAACGGCTCCGATTGCAACAGACAGCATGCCGGTAGTGGAGTAGCCCTGAGCGTTGATAAAGGGATTCATGCCGGTTGAAATCATGGATGGGAGTGTTCCTATCAAATAAATGAGCAGGTATGGCAGAGCGTATTTGAGAGCATTTTCAGATGCGCCAAACACGATTAAAAGAGGCTTTGCAAAAATCATGCACAAAGCTGTAAAAACGACTGCGAATGTGCAGACCATTGTAAAGCTCGTATTCATTATAGTATTGGCGGCTCTGTCATCACTCATGCCTCTTTTTATTGAAAAAAGCGGAGCACCACCGCTTCCAAAGAGATTGGAGAAAGCGATTGTCAGCATTATAATAGGAAAGCAAAGCCCCACAGCACCGAGTGCAGTGGTTCCCATATCCGGTATGCGGGCAATGTATATGCGGTCTACTATATTGTACAACAGGCTTAGAATCTGGGCTGCCAGCATGGGCAGAGCAGCCTGCAATATATTTTTCTTTATTGAATCATTATCAAAATCTATTTTTTTCATTGTGAAACCTCTTTTTGATTTGCTTCGCCCATTATATCACCTCATATAAAAAAATCAAATGCTCAGCAAGTTTTGATATAGATTTTATTTATGACAAACTAAAAGAAAAATATATTTTACAATGACAAAAAACTACAGTAATATATGGAATATAAAAATTACAAATTATTGAATAACCATATATACCGGAGGATAACATGAAGATTACACAGATACATACAAACAAACCACAGTCGCTCTCCTTTGAGATATTTCCACCAAAGAAGGAGGAAGACTTTAAAAATATTGACGAGATGCTTGAGATACTCTGTGATTGCCATCCTGAGTACATCAGCGTGACATTTGGCGCAGGCGGCAGCTCAAACAATAATAAGACTATCGAGATTGCGAAGAAAATCAAGAACCAGTACAATGTGGAGCCGGTCGTGCACCTTACATGTCTGTGCTATAACAAGGCAGAGATAGATGAGTTCACCAGACAGCTTTCATATGAGGGCATTGAGAATATTCTAGCCTTAAGAGGAGATAGAAATCCGAACGTGCCTGCAAAGGAGGATTTTCTCCATGCAAGCGACCTTATTAAGTACATAAAGGATACCACAGGCGATCAGTTCTGTATCGCAGGTGCATGCTACCCGGACATCCATCCGGAGGCAGCTGATAAGGTAGATGATATTAAGAATCTTAAGAAAAAGGTTGATGCCGGTGCAGAGCTTCTTTTATCGCAGCTCTTCTTTGACAATGATACCTTCTTCAATTTTGCTGAGGATTGCAGGCTTGCAGGTATCAATGTGCCTGTTATCCCAGGCATCATGCCTTGTATCAATGCGGCTCAGATTCAGAGAATGGTCACAATGTGCGGAGCAAAGTTCCCGGAGAAGTTCCAGAAGATTGTGCACAGATACGGAGACAACAAGGCTGCACTTTTTGATGCCGGAATGTCTTACTGCGAGAGTCAGATAATTGAGCTTTTAGCTAATGATGTGGAGGGAATTCATCTTTACACTATGAACAATGTGAGAGTTGCAAAGCGTTTAACAGAAGGCATTAAAAACCTTATTTAGGACGTTTATATAATAGTACGGAACGCAAGCCCTGGGTACCACGGGCGCACACGTACTCCTGCCGTCGCTACGCTGCGTGGCTAAGATACTGTACGAAATTATGCTTGATGGGTTTCTATGCTTGACGAAACCGGCTTTTATGCGCCGTCCGTGGCGCATAACGCCTTACCCAGCCGTCCATGGCTGGGTATTTCTGCGTTTTGTGGGCATAATTTCTACAGTATCTAAGCCACTTCGCTATGCGCTCCGGCGGGAGTACGTGTGCGCCCGCGGTACCTGGGGCTTACGTTCCTTACGCTGTGGTGAATTTGCGTTACGTTTGGTGACACCTGCTATGTGCCACCACACTGCAAATGCGAATAAAAAATATCAACCGTTGCAAAAAGTACTCTAGATGATTATAATAGGTATATTAGATTTGTAAATGGAAACAATGTCCATATTAAATCGAAATTAAATTATATAATATATTAAGGAGACAGTAGAAAATGAAAGAAAAATCAAGAAGCACTTTTTCCGGCAACATTGGGTTCGTTCTTGCGGCAGCCGGCAGTGCGGTAGGACTTGGAAATATATGGAGGTTTCCGTATCTGGCAGCAAAGGACGGAGGAGGACTTTTTCTGTTGGTGTATCTGATACTTGTTCTGACCTTTGGCTTTGCATTGCTTACCACTGAGATTGCAATAGGACGTAAGACCGGACAGGGACCGCTCACCGCGTATGGTCTTATCAATCCAAAGGGCAAGTTTATCGGTGTGCTTGCGTGTATAGTACCGGCTATTATTCTGCCTTACTACTGTACTATAGGTGGATGGGTTTTAAAATACTTTACACTTTTCATTACAGGAAGCGGTAAAAATGCGGTTGCGGATGGATATTTCACAGGCTTTATCACAGGCCAGTGGGCACCAATCATATTTGGAGTGGTTTATCTGCTTATAACAGCAGCAGTTGTCATTGGCGGAGTCAATAAAGGTATCGAGCGCTTCAGCAAGGTGCTCATGCCTATCCTTGTTGTGCTTATTTTTGCAATCGGTATTTTCTCACTGACACTCAATTATAAGGATGCATCAGGCGCAGCAAGAAGTGGTCTTGATGGTCTTAAGATATATGTGGTTCCTGACTTCAAGGGGCTTACAATGCAAAAGCTTGTCACAGTATTTGTTGATGCGCTCGGTCAGCTGTTCTACTCAATCAGTGTGGCTATGGGAATCATGGTTGCATATGGTTCGTATGTCAAGAAGGAATCAAAGCTCATGGGCTCAATCAACCAGATTGAGATTTTTGATACACTTGTTGCATTCCTTGCAGGTCTTATGATTATTCCGGCAGTATATGTATTTATGGGCCGTGACGGCATGTCAGCCGGACCGGGGCTTATGTTTATATCACTGCCAAAGGTATTTAATGAAATGGGAATAGCAGGAGATATTGTTGGACTGATATTCTTCATGATAGTTGCATTCGCAGCAGTCACATCGTCTGTATCAATTATGGAGGCTATTGTATCGAGTCTTATAGACAGATTTCATTGGAGCCGCAGAAAAAGCGCAATTTTAGTCACGGTATACGGTCTGATTGCAGAGATAATAGTCTGCCTTGGCTACAATAAGCTCTATATGGAGGTTAAGCTTCCAAACGGCACAGTCGGACAGATACTTGATATCATGGATTATGTAAGCAACAATGTGCTTATGCCAATCGTTGCACTTGCCACATGTATCCTCGTTGGCTGGATAGTAAGTCCAAAGGTAATAATAGATGAGGTGACACGCGGAGGCAGCAAATTCACCAGAAAAGGGCTTTATATAATCATGGTTAAATTTATTGCACCGGCATTCCTGCTTATACTGTTGCTGCAGGCACTCGGAATCGTTACTTTTTAGTTTTGAAATAAATTTATTGTATATTTTATATAAATACCCTTGAAATACAGCCATCATAATGGTAGTATTTTACTAAATGATGAAAGAGGGGGAGCCACTATGGCTTTTAGACGAGAGAAAAAGCGTATCGGTGATATGCTTATAAATGAAAATGTAATTACTCAGGAGCAGCTGGAAAAGGCTCTGCCTATAGCCAAAGAAAAGCATAAGAAGATAGGAGAAACACTCATTGAGCTTGGGTTCACCAATGAGCTTGAGATAGCAAAGGCATTGTCACAGCAGCTGGGACTGGAGCTTGTTAATGTGAGCGCAATCAACATACCTGAGGAGGTGCAAAACCTTGTCAGTGAGACAGTGCTTAGAAAGCATGTTATGATACCATATGCATTTGACAAGAATAATGCCAATGTAGTGCATGTGGCCATGGCTGATCCTATGGACATGGTTGCGCTTGATGATTTTTCAATTGTTACCAATCTACAGGTTGAGCCTGCAGTAGCGACAGGCAGAGACATACTTTTGACGCTTGACAAATATTACGGTGATACAGAGGCTATGAAAGCGGCTCAGGAGTATGCGAGGGAGAGAAAAGAGCGTGAGCAGAAAAATGCCGAGGCTGAGGAAGCTACCAGCAAGGATGTCAACAATTCGCCGGTAGTTTTACTTGTCAACTCTATCATTGAGCAGGCAGCCAGACTCAGGGCCTCAGATATACATATAGAGGCACTGGAAAATAAAGTCAGGGTGCGATACAGAATTGATGGTGCGCTTTATGAGAAGGCAGCATATAGTATACATCTGCTTTCTGCAATTATTACACGACTTAAAATTATAGGTGGTATGGATATTTCCGAGAAACGTAAGCCGCAGGACGGCCGTATCACTATGGAGATAGACAAGATAGAGTATGATATCCGAGTATCAATCCTTCCGACAGTATTCGGTGAGAAATGTGTTATGCGACTTGCGCAGAAAAAGGCACTTACAAGAGATAAAAAGGAGCTGGGATTTTCAGACGAAGAGCTTAAGGCCTTTGATCATATACTGATGAATACAAACGGTATCATCCTTGTTACAGGACCTACAGGAAGTGGTAAGTCAACCACGCTTTACACGGCACTTTCAGAACTCAACAAGGAGGATGTAAATATCATCACAGTTGAGGATCCGGTCGAGGCCAATATAGATGGAATAAACCAGGTACAGGTAAATAATAAAGCTGACCTGACATTTGCATCAGCACTTCGTTCCATTCTGCGACAGGATCCGGACATCATTATGATTGGTGAGATTCGAGATCAGGAGACAGCACAGATTGCAGTACAGGCGTCAATCACAGGACATCTTGTGGTCAGCACACTGCATACCAACAGCTCGGCAAGTACTATTTCACGACTGGAGGACATGGGAGTTGAAAGTTATCTGCTTGCGGATTCGGTAAAGGGAATCATTGCACAGCGACTTGTAAGAAGACTTTGTCCGGCATGTAAGAGAGAGCATCTGTTGACAGAGGAGGAAAAGGCCTTTATGAATATACCGGCATTCCGTCCGGTAAAGATTTATGAGCCATGTGGCTGTGAAAAATGTGCCAATACAGGCTACAAGGGACGAATCGGTATATATGAGATAATGACCATAACACCAAAGATAAAGTCACTTATTTCAAAAGGTGTTGATATAGAGGATATAAACAAGGCTGCATGTGATGAGGGTATGCATACACTTAGACAGAGTGCAGAGAAGCTTGTACTTGAAGGAGTTACTTCATTCCAGGAAATGTTAAAGACCACGTTTGAAAACTAAGGGGGAAAAGAAAATGCAGATAGTAGACATTTTAAAAGCAGCGCAGCAACAGAACTCATCGGATATACATATCGTACCGGGAAATCCGGTTATGCTTAGAATTGACGGAAAGCTTGTACCGCAGGGAAATCAGGTTCTTACCAATGTTGAGACGGACAACCTGCTTTCACCAATTGTTCCGCAGGAGCTTAAAGATGAGCTAAAGGAGAAGGGAGAGCTTGATTTTGCTTTTTCGGTGGAGGGCTTTTCACGAGTCAGAGCCAATGTGTTCAGACAGAGAGGTTCATATGCAGCAGCACTTCGTATTCTCTCATATGATGTGCCTACACCGCAGCAGCTTGGCATACCACAGTCGGTTGTCAATCTTACCACAAAGATGAGAGGACTTGTCCTCGTGACAGGAGCTACAGGAAGTGGTAAGTCGACCACATTGGCAAGTCTTATAGATGTCATTGCATCAAGAGATTCCAAAAATATAATCACGCTTGAAGATCCTATCGAGTACCTGCACTCAAGGCGCCGCTCTATAGTGGAACAGCGAGAGGTCGGAAAGGATACACTCTCATATGCTGCAGCCCTGAGAGCTGCACTGCGACAGGATCCGGATGTAATACTTGTAGGAGAGATGCGAGATCTTGAAACTATATCTACAGCTATTACAGCGGCGGAGACAGGACATCTTGTATTTTCTACACTGCATACCAACAGTTCATCCGACGCAATTGACCGTATGATTGACGTTTTTCCACCACACCAGCAGCAACAGATACGAGTACAGCTCTCAGGAGTTTTAGAGGGAATTGTTGCACAGCATCTGCTTCCAATGGTAAATGGCGGACGAATTGCAGCATTTGAGGTGCTCCTTGCAAACAATGCCATCAGAAACTTAATTCGTGAGGCAAAAGCATTTCAGATTCCATCTATCATACAGACATCAAAGAGAGAGGGTATGATGATGATGGATGACTGTATTTTACAGTATTACAGCCAGGGCCTTATAGCGCCGGAGACTGCAGTTGCATATGCACATGATCCGGTAAGCATGGCTAGCCGTGTACACCTTTACTATTGATGGTATAATCATATGTATTTTACTGTTATGGTATAATGTTGTGGAGTCTTAATAAATTATGATTTAATTTATCTGGAGGTTGCACAGAATAGGTATAAGGAGGAGAAGAAAGTGGCTGACTGGACATATCAGATTATAGACCAGAGCGGAAAAGAAAGAAAAGGAAATATAGTAGCCGAGTCAGAAGCAGAGGCAAAAAATAAGCTTAAGATGGATGGAAACATGGTCATAAGCCTCACCAAGGCAACAGCACTGACCAAGGAAATCTCATTCAGTGTAGGAGGAAAGGTAAAGCCGAGAGACCTATCGGTATTCTGCCGCCAGTTCACCAGTATGGTCAATGCCGGTGTTACGATTCTTGATACGCTGGATATGCTATCCGATCAGACTGAGAACAAAGTCATGGCGAAAGCTATCAGAGGTGTTCATGCCGAGATTCAAAAAGGTGAGACTCTCTCGGATGGTCTCAAAAAATACCCGAATGTTTTCCCTAACATCATGGTGAGCATGGTTGCGGCAGGCGAAGCATCCGGCAAGATTGATGTAGCTTTTGACAGAATGTCTGCACACTTCGAGAAATCAGCAAAGCTTAACGGCATGATAAAAAAAGCGGCAGTTTATCCGATTATCGTTGTGATTGTGGCTATTGCGGTTGTTATTGTAATGCTTGTAAAGGTCATCCCAAGCTACTCAGAGATGTTCAATGACCTGGGAACAGAGCTTCCGGGCATCACAAAGGCAGTTGTTGCGATGAGTGATTTTGTCACCGGATACTGGTATATTGTGATTGCTGTCATAGCAGCAATTGTTATAGCCATCAAGCTTTATAAGCAGACTGACAGCGGCCAGATGTTCTTTGGTAATCTCGCAAGAAAGCTTCCGGTTTTCGGAAAGCTAAACATCAAGACAGCGGCCAGTAACTATGCACGTACACTTTCCACACTTGTGTACTCCGGACTTCCGATGATTGAAGCCCTTGGCATCACTGCTGACACCATGAAGAATGCGCTTTACAAAAAAGCCTTGAAAAATGCGAGGGAAGAAGTAAGTAAGGGTGTTCCACTGTCTGAGCCAATCACTGCGTGTGGATTGTTTCCACCTATGGTTTCACACATGACCAAAATCGGTGAGGAGACCGGTGACTTGGAAGGCATGCTTACCCGACTGGCAGACTACTATGATGAGGAAGTTGAGTTGGCTACCCAGACAGTTATGGCAGCTATTGAGCCTATGATTATCCTTGTTCTGGCACTTATTGTTGGTGTGCTTGTGGCAGCCGTTATGGCACCTATGCTTACCATGTATCAGGCTATGGACAGCTTATAAAATGAAAAAAGCAGGCTTTGAGTGTGAAGCTCAAAGGCTGCTTTTTTGGTGCAGGTACTGGCGATAGGTAGGGGCGAAAAAATAAATTGACAACTGTTATACAATAGGCTACAATTCGAATACATGGTTCGGGGATGTTCTTTACCCGTTGATTTATCATGCTGTGTCAGCAACAAATCCGATTGTGTGTTAAAAATAAATATCAGCTAAAGTACCAGTCTATTCGTTTCTATGCGGGCATTTATTTGAGGAATATAAAGGGTTATTATCATTTGAAATTATGTATGCACAAAAAATGGGGCTATAAAAAATGATATGTATGCAGATTTCATGTGGAAACAGGAGAAGTGTATGATATACAGAAAAGTGAAGACAAATTTGTCCAGAACTCTTAGCTCTATAGAGCAGGACAAGGCAACCAGCGATGACTATGTGAAGTGCATACTTGCAGACCCGCAGATTGCGGCATACATAGTGCAGGCAGTGGTGGAGGAGTTTAAAGACATGGAAATAGATGAGATTATTCCATGCATGGGCGAGCCAACGGTAACACTTAAATTTCCGGAGCGGCTTGGCGTGAAAGTCCAGAACACAGGAAACGAGTCAGTTGATGAGGAGAATGGAAAAATCATTTACGACATCAAGTTTCCGGTGTATTATAAG
>ENA-OUQF01000276-OUQF01000276.1-human-gut-metagenome-genome-assembly--contig:-NODE-276-length-43067-cov-4.789570_pt1 | contig 43067 bp, 45 predicted proteins | sample MGYA00237947_ERZ548826 | MGnify/ENA primary metagenome ERZ548826 (study PRJEB26490, sample SAMN05194701) | human gut metagenome | biome: terrestrial biome; feature: human-associated habitat; material... | reverse complement strand
TATTACGGTTCTTATGACGTCGTCGTCTGCGGCGGCGGCACTTCCGGCGTGGAGGCGGCGCTTGCGGCCGCGCGCGACGGTGCAAAAACCCTGCTTATAGAGCGCGTCGGCCAGCTCGGCGGCCAGATGTGCTTCTCCGGCCCTCCGGGATTCTCCTACGCATGGCTGTACAATGCCCGCGGCGAGCGCATCGTCGGCGGCATCGTCTGGGAGACCTATCAGAAGCTGCTGGCCGAAGGCCATGCGCTGCCCTCCCATCATCAGAAATGGCGCGGCTCCTATCAGTTCAACCTTGTCGATCCCGACTGGTGGGGCTACCTGATATACGACCTTCTCACCGAGGCTGGCTGCGAGCTTATGCTGCACAGCATGGTCACTGACGTTATCCGCACCGGCAATGACATCAACGGCGTCATTTGTGAGCATCCGGGCGGAAAGTCCATGGTGCTTGCCAAGGTCGTTATCGACTGCACCGGCGAAGGCGAGGTCGCTTTCCGCGCTGGCGCGCAGACCGATGAGTGGTCCCGCGACAAGCTCGAGCCCAGCACCGTTGCTTTCACTGCCGACGGCATCAACTGGGATGAGTTCATGGAGTACTTCATGAACAACCTCGACGAGTTTGACTTCAACCACGTCTACGAGCCTTACATAGACATGAACGAAGATCAGATCAGAGATATGATCCGCCAGAACGTCAAGTCCATTGCGGACGTGGCGGAGGTCATGGGCTTCGTTTCCCTGCATAAGAAGGGCGTGGAGACCGGCGAGTGGCACAACAAGTCCGGTGTCGGCTTCTTCATCATGCCGCGCGAGGGCGGCGTTATCCAGGCCCACTTCCAGCACTCCTCCCAGGTCGATAACGTTGACTGCTGCGACGTCAGAGACCTCACCAAGTGCGAGGTCGATTGCCGCGCGCAGGATGAGATCGCCTTCAAGTTCTTCAAGAAGTACGTTCCTGGCTTCGAGAACATGTACCTCACCCGCGTCTGCCCCGAGGTCCGCATCCGCGAGACGCGCCGCGTAATGGGCGACTACATCCTCACGACCGAGGACATCGCCGAGGCGCGCCGCTTCCCCGACACCATCGGCCGCAGCAACTTCCCGGGCGGTGCAAAGCACGTCGTTCCCGGCGCTGACAACACCACCACCGGCACTGTCACCTCCTCTGCGATAAACGCGGTGCCCAAGGACGGCGGCTCCAATGACATTCCTTACCGCTGCCTCGTTCCTCTGGGACTTGAGAACTTCCTCGTGGCCGGCAAGGCCGTCTCTGCGACCCGCGCCGCGCATCAGCGCTTCCTCCAGCAGACCATGGTCACTGGCGAAGCCGCCGGTACGGCTGCCGCGCTGTGCGTCAAGAAGGGCATCACTCCCCGCCAGCTTGAAGATCAGGTTTCCGAGCTGCAGGATAAGCTCCGCAGCAAGGGCGTGATTCTTGACGGAGTGCATTGATCACACCTCTATCACACCGTCAACTCCATAAAAAAGCAGACGCGTCGGTTTTCCGGCGCGTCTGTGACTATACGCTCTATATAATGACATAATGACCGCCGCCCTGCCGGAGCTTCCGGCGGGGCGGCATTGACTTCGTCCGCTTTATCCCTTACGCGTTGAAGAACTTCATGCCCTTCGGCACGATGAGATTCGCCGCGCCCGGCACAAGGCGGATGCGCACGCGCTTTGCGTACAGCGCCTCGCCGTCGATGTTCACCACGTTGTCCTCGTCAAAGCCAATCTCAATCTCCGTGCCTTTGAGGTGGGTGATGTACTGGCTCAGCTCGTCGGCGCGGCCCTTGGCGTACTTTCCGATGAGCACGGCCAGCACCGGCAGGCTTACGCGGCGCGTGATGAAGAAGTCCAGCTCCCCGTCGTCGGGGCGGGCGGTCAGACTGGGATTGAAGCCGCCGCCGTAATAGCGCCCGTTGCACACGCACACCAGCGCGTGCTTGCCCTCGGCGTAAAAATCGCCGCATTTTATGTACATGTTTGTGTTTATGCCCTGAAAAACATTCACCACGGCCGACACGACGTAGCCCGCCGCGCCGCCGATAACAGGCAGGTGGCTGTACTTGTGCACGGACGTGCCGATGCGCGCGTCTATCCCGACGGAGCATATGTTGGCGCACCAGCGGCCGTTGCAGTCGATGAGGTCGATGGGGCGCTCACAGCCGTCGAGCAGCGCGTCAAGGTCGCGGTACATATCCGCCTCTTCGCCGAACATGCGGCAGAAGTCGTTGCCCGTGCCGGTGGGGAAGGGGCAGATCGCAACGTTCGGAAGCTGCGCCGCGCCGCACACGCACTCGTTGAAGGTGCCGTCGCCGCCGCAGGCGTATACGCGCAGATGCTCGCCGGAGGCGGCCTCCGCACGGATTTTGGACGTCGCGTCCATCGGCGCGCGCGTGACGTATATCTCAAACTCCCCGCCGCGCTTGGCAAACGCGGCCTCCACCTTTTCCCGGACGGCATCCGTCGCGTCGTGCCCGCCGGCCGTGGGATTGACGATAAAAATATGCTTCATATATCCGCTCCTTATTGCTCTTACGCTATTTGAAGTACATGAAAAGATTGCACTTGATCATGCCGTTATACAGCTTGCGCTTCTTGTCGGCCGTCTTGCCGAAGCAGCGCTCAAACTCGGTGTGCGATGAGAGAAGGTATAGCTGCCAGTTCTCCGTTTTGCGCCACGCCGCGCCGAAAGCGCTGTACAGAGCCTCGGCCTGCGCCTTTTCCATTATGCGCTCGCCGTAGGGCGGGTTCGTCACGATGACGCCGCGCTCCGTCTTTCTGTCGAACGCGGCGGCGTCCGCCACCTCGAAGCGGACGATGTCGCCCACACCGGCACGCGCGGCGTTCTCGCGCGCGATCTCAACGGCGTGCGGGTCGATGTCGCTGCCAATGATGCTGTAAGTGCCGTGAAACTCCCGGCTGCGCGCCTCGTCGCGCGCCTGCGCCCATATGCGCGGGTCAAATATGCGCCAGTTCATCGCGGAAAAGCGCCTGTTGAGGCCGGGGGCGATGTTGCGCGCGATGAGCGCGGCCTCTATGGGAATGGTGCCGCTGCCGCAGAAGGGGTCGATAAAATCATCGCGCCCGCGGTAGCGCGAAAGCTTCACCATCGCCGCGGCCATGGTCTCCTTCAACGGCGCGGCGTTGTGCGCGGGCCTGTAGCCGCGCTTGTGCAGCCCCTCGCCCGATGTGTCGATGCATACGGAGACGTTGTCCTTCATTATGGAGAACTGCACCTGATAGGTCTCGCCGCTTTCGGGGAACCACTCAAGCCCGTACACGCCCTTGAGCCTTTCCACAATGGCCTTCTTTATTATCTTCTGACAGTCGGAGACGGAGAAAAGCTTTGAATTGAGGCTGTAGCCTTTCACAGGGAAGGCGGCGTCCTTTGCGATGAACTGCTCCCACGGCAGCGCCTTCACGCCCTGAAAAAGCTCCTCAAAGCACACGGCGTCAAAGCGGCCAAGCTCTATCAGCACGCGCTCGCCAATGCGCAGGTTTATGTTCGCCGCGGCGACGGCGGCCTCCGTTCCGGTAAAATATACGCGTCCGTTCTCGGATGCGACGTTATCCATGCCCAGCCGCTTCAGCTCGTCGGCGATCGGCCCTTCAAGCCCCAGCAGGCACGGCACGCAGAGTTTAAGTTCCATTCTGCCCTCTTCTACATATATAGATTATATATCTGATTATACACTTGAATTAGAATAGCATAATCCAATATATGTTGCAACAGGATTTTGAAGCGATAGGGGCGAAAAAGAGAAAAACCATTGGGAAATGAAAGGGCGGCGTTTTATACATATCATTAGAAAATGTCATGATAAAATGACAAAACGGTTTACATAAATGCACATTGGCTAAAAAATGATGCAATGAACGCAGAAAATGTGGATTTTTTGTGAATTAACTATTGAAATTTTCGCAAAGATGAGTTATATTATTGTTAAAGAATTGGGAATAGATTTAGTTATTCGTCAGAAAGTCACTGGCCGTATAAAGCGCCCGCAAGCAAAACCCGTTTTTCGTGTTAATGCCTCCGGCCGCTTATCAGCTCTCGGGAGGGTGCCGGATGGATCGGGCATTGTTTTTGGAAGTTCTTAAGGATTCATACAGCGCTTATTACAACATAGTTCCCGTGGCGGATGAGGACGCGCCTCTCGCTTTCAGGGCGGATTATTTTTCCCGGGATGAGCGTTACTGGCTGACAAAGAACATCACGATGTGGGGCAACGAGAAGAACGAGTACGCCTACATCTTCGCCGCCGACAGCTTTGACTGCGCGCAGGTGGACGAATGCGTCAGGCGCGCGCTGGATGAGTCGCTTCCGCGCGTGAAGCCCCATAAGGAGCACCAGTGTTCCAACATCAAGGTTCTGTTCATCGCGGACAGGCTTGACGCGGCGACGGTGAAGCACATAAAAAAGCTGAAGTACAGCAAAAGCTATAAATTCTCCCTGCACGGCTATACGGAACTTAAGGCAGGGGGCGTGGATCTTTCGGAGAAAAAGGTCTGCACGAACCGGGCCGGAAATGAGCTGGCCCCCTATTTCAGTAAGCTATTCGCAGCGAGGGACTGAGGGGCTCTCGGCGAAAGCTATATATTTTATACTTTTTATTTAAGGAGTGAAAAGTGTGAGCGCAGTACTTATTCTTCTCATCGCATTCGCTCTGCTTGCTCTGGGCTACATCTTCTATGGCTCTTGGCTTGCAAAGCAGTGGGGTGTTGACCCCAACCATGAAACCCCGGCACACACCAGCTATGACGGGAAGGACTTCGTTCCTGCCAACCCCGCCGTGCTGATGGGCCACCACTTCTCTTCCATCGCCGGTGCAGGCCCCATCAACGGACCTATCCAGGCCGCAGTTTTCGGCTGGGTCCCCGTTTTCCTGTGGATCGTTATCGGCGGCATCTTCTTCGGCGCAATGCATGACTTTGGTGCTCTGTTCGCCTCCATCCGCCACAACGGCGGCTCCATCGGCGAAGTCATCAAGGATGAGATAGGCGTCAAGGCACAGAGACTGTTCACCATCTTCGCCCTGCTCGTTCTCATTCTCGTCATTGCTTCCTTCACCGCAGTCGTGGCCGGCACCTTCGTTTCCGAAGGCCCCGTGTTCACCGTTGGCCGTGCAAACGTCAGCGGCAACGCCTCCACCGCGACCACCTCTCTTCTGTTCATCGTTATCGCCTTCATCTTCGGTTACTTCGTGTACCGCAAGAACTGCAAGGTCGGCCCCGCCACTGTCGTCGGCATCATCGGCACCGTGCTCATCACCATCGCCGGCCTGAACTTCGGTGTCAACGCCAGCCGCACCTTCTGGGTCCTCTTCATCGCAGTGTACATAGTCGTGGCTTCTCTGCTTCCTGTCTGGATGCTGCTCCAGCCGCGTGACTACCTGTCCTCCTTCCTGCTCTACGGCATGATGATCATCGCTTTCGTCGGCATCGTGTTCTCCGGCGCAACTGTTGATCTGCCTGCATTCACAGGCTGGAAGGGCCTCAACGGCTCCGCCTCCCTCTTCCCGACCCTGTTCATCACCGTCGCCTGCGGCGCAGTCTCCGGCTTCCACTCTCTCATCGGTTCCGGCACGACTTCCAAGCAGCTCGACTCTGAGAAGGATGCAAAGGTCATCGGCTACGGCGCAATGATCGTTGAGTCCGCTCTTGCGATCATCGCCCTCATCGCTATCGGCGTTGTCTTCAAAGAGACCAACATCGGCGGCGGCGACAAGTTCCTCCTCTCCGCACCTCCCACGATCTTCGCAGGCGGCGTTGCCACCATGGTCGCCACTATGTTCGGCGGCGTGGCAGACTTCTCCAACCCCGTTTACGACACCACCTACACCCTGCTGACTCTGGCAGTTTCCGTCTTTGCTCTTACCTCCCTTGACTCCGGCACGCGTCTTTCCCGCTACATGTTTGCCGAGCTGTTCATTCCCGAAGGCAAGACCCGCGACGAGCTGACCGGCGCACGCAAGTTCTTCTCTCACCCGCTCGTGTCCACCCTTATCATGGTCATCATCGGCTGCGGTATGGGCTTCATGGGCCTGAACCAGATCTGGGGCGTGTTCGGCGCTGCGAACCAGCTCCTTGCCGGTATAGCAATGCTGGCAGTTGCTGCATGGCTGGGCAACATCGGCAAGAACAACAAGATGTTCTTCGTTCCGATGGTCTTCATGCTCTGCGCGACCATCACCTCCCTCACCATGACCATCATCGCCAAGATCAAGCTCATCGCCGCCGCTGGCGCCGCATGGGGCGACTGGTTCCAGATGATCTGGTCCATCGGTCTTATCGTTCTGGCTGTCATCCTCGTTGTCGAGGGCGTACAGGTCATGACCAAGAAGGAGAAGAAGCAGGCCTAATAGCCGCTCTATCCTGACGGACCGATAAAACAGCAGATGTTTTCCGCCCGCTGTGCTTTCGCACGGCGGGCGGTTTTTCATGCGCGCCCTGCCGCCCGCGGTCCGGGCGGCGTTTTCGTACCATGACCGAAGTGCGTATTGAAAAAACGATATAAAAAGTGTATTATAAAAGATATTATATTGCTCAGTATATTGCTCAGTCCACGAATATCTGAAAAGGAGCCACGGCCGAAAATGAAACGAAAAATCGCACGGGGCATATGCTGCTCCCTCATCCTAGCCCTTATCTTCACTGCCTTTTCCTTCACCTTTGCCGCCGCAGACCGTGCGGAGGATGATTTTTTCGATTGGAAAAACATGAAGCAGCTTGAGTTCATTACGCCGTGGTCGTATAATGACAAAAACCCTTACCCGTACATTATCGGCCTTGACGCGCGCGGCGGTATTCACGTCTGCGATATGTACAATGACAGCTTTGCGGATGTGACGCCGAGTCTGAAAGCCATGCGCGGCGTCCGGTCGTTCATCGCGGACTACAGCTATTGGGATGAAGGTCTATATGTTGCCGCGGTAAAAAAGAACGGCACAGTCAGCGTCGCGTGGCCGGATACCGTGAAGGATGAGAGATTAGATGCCGTCCGCACTGACGCCGCGCGGCTTAAAAACGTCGTCGGTCTTACTCAGGGCACTCCGGGCAGTGGCTTCACATCGGGGCTGATAGCCGTTCTGGCCGACGGGCGCGTTGCCGCTGTCGGGGGAGAGCTCAATTCCGATATGACCGCGTGGCGCGGAATAAAGAATGTCTACTCCATGCGCAATGGGAATTACATAGGGCTGAGAGAGGACGGAACCTGTGTATTTTCCGGGGAATGCTTCACGGGAGAAAAAACGCCCACATATCCGTTAGAGTTTGATTTTTCCGCGTGGGAGGATATTGCGGACGTATATCCGACGCCATGCCCGTGGGGGATACTCGTTTATGCGCTTACAGAGGACGGAAGACTGATAAACTGGGCTTCCGAAGTTATAGCGGAGGATGTCGTTTCCGTCCATTTTGACGGTATGACTTATCATTTATATTACGTGTGCAAGGACGGCAGATGCGGGGAGTACTGCTCCGAAGAGGGCCGCGAGATATCGAACAGATATGAAATAAGCGCCGTCGGCGCGCGCGGTATGGCAGTCAGCCATGACGGAGAGCTTGTTCCGGTGAGCTCCGGCGAGGAAGATGGCGCATATACATATGGAGTTTATACGGATTTTGACTGCCGCAAAGAGGACGACGCCAGAATAAGCAGCGTCATATATAGGATATACGGCGACTATAGGAAATATATCGTTGCCTGTGAGGACGGGAAATACCGCGTCGCAATGGAGAACGAGCTACATTAAGGCGATATATAGATCGCTGCAAAGCAAAAACAGGCACATTGACCGAAGAAGGAGAACAGCATGTCAGTATACGATGAATACCGCTACAAGCTGCGCACGGCGGATGAGGCCGTCCGCCTCGTGAAAAACGGGGACTGGGTGGACTATGCGTCCAACAACGGCTTTCCCAAAACGCTGGACGCAGCGCTGGCGAAGCGCCGGGATGAGCTGTGGGGCGTTAAAATACGCGGGAACCTTATTCCCGGCCCCATTCAGGTCGCGGAGTGCGACACGGGGTTTGAGCATTTTGTTTATAACAGCTGGTTCTGCTCGGCATACGAGCGGCGGCTCATAGACGCGCACCGCGCCTTTTTCATCCCAATGGACTTTCGCAACATGGGTGCGTACTACGAAAACTATCTCACGGTCAACGTCGCCATGCTGGCCGTCACGCCGATGAACGACAAGGGCTATTTCAGCCGCTCCACCTGTCAGGGGCTTCCCAAGGCCATCATCGACAAGGCGGATATAGTCATACTTGAGGTCAACGAGGCGCTGCCGTGGATGTGCGGCGGCGAAGAGAGCTATGTGCACATTTCCGAGGCCGACGTTGTGGTCGAGGCGGGCAGCTATCCGCTGCTGGAGATGAAGGCGCCGCGGCCGAGCGAGACGGAGGTGCGCATCGCACAGAACCTCCTGCCCTTCATAAAGAACGGCGCGACGGTGCAGCTCGGCATCGGCGGCGTGCCGAACGCCCTCGGAGAGCTTATCGCGGACAGCGATCTGAAGGACCTCGGCATGCACACGGAGCTTGCCGCGGACGGATACCTCGCCATGTACAGGGCGGGCAAGCTAACGAACCGCTGCAAGACCCTGCATCCGGGGAAGAGCGTGGCCGCCATCGCCATGGGCACGCGCGATTTCTATGACTGGATAGACCATAACGACGAATTCCTCGGCCTGCCGCTCAGCTATGTCAACGACCCGCATGTGCTGGCGAAGAACAACAGCATGATCTCCATCAACGGCTGCCTGAACGTTGACCTTTACGGACAGGTGAACGCGGAGAGCGTGGGCTTCCGCCAGATAAGCGGCACGGGCGGCCAGCTCGACTTCGTCTCCGGCGCGGTGCATTCCGCGGGTGGCAAGGCCTTCCTCTGCCTGCCGTCCACGCACACGGGGAAGGACGGCACAGTGCAGTCGCGCATCGTGCCGCACTTCAACATGGACATTATCACGACGCCGCGCAGCATGTGCCACTACATCGTCACGGAGTACGGCGCGGTGAACCTCGCCGGGCTTACGACGTGGGAGCGCGCGGAGGCGCTCATCTCCGTGGCGCACCCGGATTTCCGCGACGGGCTTATAAAAAACGCGCAGGAGCAGCACATCTGGCTGCCATCGAACAAGAGGTAGGATATCTGATATGAAAATAGACGCCACGCTTTATTCCGGCCGCCCGGCCGAAAAACGCATCGACAAGGAGGAGCGCTGCTATGACCTGCTTGAAAAGCTGGGCATAGAGTTCTGCCGCGTCGATCACGACTATGCCGATCATATAGACGACTGCCACGAGGTCGAAAAGATACTCGGCTGCGAAATATGCAAGAATCTCCTGCTCACCAACAGACAGCAGACGGAGCTTTATCTTCTGCTCATGCCGGGGGATAAGCCTTTCAAGACCAAGGTGCTCTCCAAGCAGATCGGCACGGCGCGCCTCTCCTTCGGCACGCCTGAGCAGATGCTCTCCGCGCTTGACATCACGCCCGGCTCAGTAAGCGTGCTTGGCCTGATGAACGACCGGGAGGGGCGCGTGCACCTGCTGGTCGATCGGGATCTGCAGGGGGAGGAGTATTTCGGCTGTCACCCGTGCATAAACAGCTCATCCCTGCGCATACGCAGTGCGGACGTGTTTGAAAAGCTCATCACCGCGATGGGGCACGAGCTGCGCTGGGTAGATCTGCCGTGGGAGCTTGACGAATAATTAACGATATATCGCCGCGGCCCGCGCCAAAAACGGGAGCCGCGGCGAGCTTCATGCCCGCCCCGCGGCAATAATCGCGCCTTCCGCGGCATATATATTAGCGGGAGGTGTTTTCCGTATGCCGTATGAAGAAAGCAGAACCACAGACAAGCCGCACAGCCTCAGTATTGAAAACCGCGAAAGGATGAGTCTTTCCGGGGTGGAGGATGTCTCCGGCTTTGACGAAAATACCGTTATACTTACGACCAGCCTCGGCGCGCTCACCATCCGCGGCGACGGGCTGCATATAGGCCGGATAGACCTTGAGCTGGGTCAGCTCGAGGTGCAGGGCCACGTCCGCGAGCTAAGCTATGACGAGCCGGTGCAGCGCGAGTCGCTGTGGACGCGGCTTTTCGGCTGATATGGAGGTCGAGCTTGCCGTGCAGGCGCAGTCGCTGGTGCTGGCCTTCGGCCTCGGCGCGTTGCTGGGGCTTGCGTATGACTGCCTGCGCCCGCTTCGGCGCAGGGCGGCGGCCTTCGGCGCGGCCGTGCTGGACGCCGCGTTCTCGCTTGCGGCGCTGGCGGGGGCGTTCACGCTTGCCATGAGCGCGCAGCCCGGCCGCCTCGGCATCTGGGAGCTTGCAATGACGCTTATAGGCTTTATAATGTATATGCACACCGTCAGCGACAGGGTGTACGCACTTTTTGACGGCGCACTCGGCGCTGTGGAGGGCCTCGCCGCGCACACGAAAAAAATAATTAAAAAAACCGCAGAATTGGCAAAAATTCTCTTCCATAAAGTGAGAGAATGCTTTATTATAAAAGATGATTGAAGAGGTATCTATGCAGTCTCGAATTTCGCTTCTGCGCATTGCCGCGCTTGCCCTTCTGGTGTATGCCCTCGCCCTGTTCACGTCTGCCGTGCGGGATGTTTCGTATGCCCGGCAGCGCCTTGCATCGCAGGAGGCGGCGCTTTGCGCGGCGCAGCGCGAGAATCTGGAGCTTAAGGAAAAGCTCGAGGCCGTCGAGAGCGGGGAAGGGATGGAAGCGCTTGCGCGCGAGAGGCTGGGACTGGTGATGCCGGGCGAAAGGATATTTTATTTCACAACAGACAGTGCCGCCGCGGATGATGCCCGCGGCGAGACGGAGAGGGTGCAGGATGGGACTTGAAATTGGCGTCGTTGTTGAAGGAAAGGTCACGGGGATAACTAAGTTCGGGGCGTTCGTCGCCCTTCCGGAGGGGAAGAGCGGCCTTGTGCACATCTCCGAGGTGGCCAACAGCTACGTGAACGATGTGAACGACTATCTCTCCGTCGGGCAGACGGTGAAGGTGCGCGTGATCAGCATAAATGAGGCGGGGAAGATAAACCTCTCCGTCAAGCAGGCGCAGCCGGCTCCGCCCGCGCCGCCGCGCCGCCCGCCCGTGCGGGAGGCGCGTTCTCAGGCTCCCGCACCGCGCACGGCCCCGCCCGCGGCGGATCCGCCCAGTGCGGACAAGGCGTTTGAGGACAGGCTCAAGAAGTTCATGCAGGAGTCCGACAGCCGCATTGCGGACAACCGCATGTATTCCGAGCGCCGCCAGCGCAGCCGCCGCAAATAAAAGGTTTACCGCGCCATGGCGCGCCCATCTGCGCGCGCCGGGGCGATATTCACAGATACAGATAAGGAAAGGAAAACGAAAATGGCAGACTACAGAGAAATATACGCAAATAAGCTCACCACCGCCGAGGAGGCCGCGGGCCGCGTGCAGGACGGCTGGCTGATAGGCATGGACGCGGCAGTCGCCGCTCCCCCGGCGCTCGTGTCCGCGATAGCGGCGCGCGCGGCAAGGGGTGAGATATCCGGCGTGAAGATAGACACCCTGCTGGACGTGTACCCGTTTGAGTTCTATGCCGATGATTCGCTCAACGGCCGCTTCAACGGAAGCTCATGGTTTTCCAGCGCCGGTGCGCGCAAGGCCGTCAACGGCGGCTGGGGCGACTTCATGCCCGCGTACTACCGCGACATCCCCGGCGATATCCAGCGCCTTTACGACCATGACGTGTACATCACCGAGGTCTCCCCGATGGATAAGCACGGCTATTTCAGCATGGGCACTGTCGGCTCGCTGAGTGAGGCGTCCATCGACAAGGCAAAGCGTATCTTCGTTGTCGTGAACGACAAGCAGCCCCGCGCCGTCTGCGCCCAGCAGATCCACGTCAGTCAGGTTGACGCGATAATCGAGGACAGCCACGACCTCGCGGTCCTGCCCCCCACGAAGATAGACGAGATCAGCGCCACCATCGGCGGCTATATCGCCGAGCAGATCCCCGACGGGGCCTGCATCCAGCTCGGCATCGGCGCGATCCCCGACGCGACGGGCATTGCCCTCAAGAGCAAGCACGACCTCGGCATCCACACCGAGATGTTCACCGACTCTATGGTCGAGCTTATAGCCTGCGGCGCGGTCAACAACAGCAAAAAGCAGATACACCGCGGCAAGACCGTCACGACCTTTGCCTTCGGCTCCAAGCGCATTTATGATTACATCGACGATAACCCCGCCATTGAGATACTCCCCGTCAACTACGTCAACGACCCGGCGGTCATCTGCAAGAACGACAATATGATCTCCATCAACGCTGCGGTCGAGGTGGATCTGTGGGGTCAGGTCTGCGCGGAGAGCATCGGCACAAAGCACCTTTCCGGCACGGGCGGCCAGGTCGATTTCGTGCGCGGCGCATGCCAGTCCAAGGGCGGCAAGAGCTTCATCGCCTTCACCTCCACGGCGAAGGGCGGCACCATAAGCAAGATCCAGCCCATCCTCACCCCCGGTGCGCTGTGCACCACCAGCAAGAACGACGTGGACTACATCGTTACGGAGTACGGCATCGCGCAGCTTCGCGGCCTGTCGCTCAGCAAGCGCGTGAAGAACCTTATCTCCATCGCGCACCCCGACTTCCGCGACGAGCTGACCTTCGAGGCCAAGAAGCGCGGCATGATATAAGCGCATTAGCACCGCGGCGCGGACATATCCGCGCCGGATGTGACGGAAAAGTAAAAGCTGCAAGTGATACTTGCAGCTTTTTAGTTATAGTGATAAAATAAACTGAATGTTTTCGACACGGAGGAACTCATACAATGATTGCAATAGGCAGCGACCACGGCGGATTTGAGCTTAAGCAGGCCATAATGGCGCATCTCGACAAGCGCGGTCTGGAATATAAGGACTTCGGCACCTATGATAAGGCAAGCTGTGACTATCCCGAGTACGGCAAGGCAGTCGCGCACGCTGTCGCCTCCGGCGAGTATGAGCGCGGCATCATAATCTGCGGCACGGGAATAGGCATTTCCATCTCCGCGAACAAGGTGCCCGGCATCCGCGCCGCGCTGTGCACGGACTGCTTCATGGCGGAGGCCACACGGCTTCATAACGACGCGAACATTCTCGCCCTCGGCGGCCGCGTCGTCGGCGAAGGGCTTGCGCTGAAGATAGTCGATACCTTCCTTGACACGCCGTTTTCCAATGATGAGCGGCACATAAGAAGGATATCCAAGATAGAGGGGTAAACGGCCGCCGCAGGCCTCCACATCCCCGGAACATGCGAGGAAATTTACTTTGGCACGAAATCTGGAATTTTACAAGGGTCGGCGCAAGAAGAGGAATTACGCGCTCGTTCCGTCGGCGATAGCGCTCGGCGTGATAATGCTGATCGTCGTGCTTTTCTACGGAATGCAGAAGTACGCGGTCATCACCAAGGACGGCGTGAGTGTTGAGCTGCCCATACTCACCAAGGGCAGCACCACCGTTGACAGCGCCGGGAACGAGGTGAAGGTGTTCGACACGGTCGAGACGGAGCTTGTCTATGACGAGCCGGACTATTCGTATATCAAGGCCACGGCGGGGAAGGACGTGCCCGAAATGCGCGCCATATTCGTTCCCTACACCGACCTTGACAGCGAAACGCTGAAAACCTATACCGCCCGCCTCAAGCGCGGCAACGCGCTCCTGCTGGAGATGAAGCCGCGCAGCGGCTCGCTCATGTGGGATTCGCAGGCGGAAATGGCGCTGAGCTACGGCCTCAATGTCTCAAACGATCAGACGGCAGCCATGCCCGCGCTCATACAGCAGCTCAAGGATGAAAACAAGGGCATTTACCTTGCCGCGCAGATAAGCTGCTGTCTGGATGAGCTTTTCGCCTCGCGCAGCACCACGGTCACTTTGCGCCGCGCGGACAACAACGCCAATTATGTGGACAGCAGCGGCACGTGGCTCGACCCGTACAGCATGAGCGTGCGCAACTATATCGTGCAGCTCGCACGTGAGCTTTACGATATGGGCTTTGATGAGGTCGTGCTGGCCGACGTGGCGCACCCCACGTTCTCTGAGCCGACCGAGCTTATCTATACAAGGACGCTCTCCACCGCGCCCAGCACCTCCACCGCGGTGTGCGGCTTCGCCATCTACGTCGCAAATCAGCTCAGCGACAGGACGGGGCTTCTGTCCATCTACTGTGATTCAAAGCCCGCGCTCGTCAAGGCTGACGACAACGGGCAGGACGCGCGCCTGTTCATGAAGATATACGACAGGGTCTATCTCCGCACGGATAAGTACGCGTATCCATATAATGTGGATGACATCAAAAGCAATGTCACCATCGGCAATGTCTACGACCGGCTTGTGCCCGTGGTCGAAAACTATCTGCCCGACGGTGAGCGGGATACCTCATGGGTGCTCATAGACGTGGCGGAGGAGCCGAAGAAATAAGGCCCGGAGCAAACATTAAAATAAACGCAAAAGCCGTGCAGTGCGGGGAGTTTTTCCGCACTGCACGGCTTTCCTCATAAGTGAGAAGTTGATGCAAAGTTGATGCAAATATGAGTAATATGTACGCTCCTTGGTGAATATAATTTAAAATAGATTGACTGAACACCTTTGCATACAGGAAATGAAGGGGGTACATATAAATGAAAAAGAAACTGGCAAAGCTGCTGGCATGTATTCTTGTTGTGGGGCTGCTCTTGCCCGCAACAGGCACGGCCGCGCTGGCGGACGGTGTGGATGAAACTACCACCTCCGGCACGGGAACGCCGGAGGACCCGAAGCTCACGACCTCTACCGTGACCGATACCGACGCCAAGACCGGCGAGACCACCGTGACCATAACCATAGAAAAGAAATGGACGGATGAGGGCGTAGACGGCGAGGAGCACGGCACGCAGACCGAGGTGACGGACAAGACCGGCGGCCTTGTCAGCGCCTCCGGTGAGGCAAACGGCAGCGAGACGACAGGGGAAAACTCTTCGGAAGAGAAGGAGAGCACTGTCGAGATAGATAACGGCACGGGCAGCGTGCCCGGCGGCCCCGGTATAGAGGCGGAGGTTCCCGATGTGACCGTCGGCCTCACGCCCGGAAGCAATGATGAAAACAGCGAGACGTCCCGCGCATGGTTTGACGAGGACACGCTGGAGCTGCCCGACTGGGTGCGTCCGACGGATGAGAACGGCCGCGCGTGGATAACCGAGGGCAGCAGCACCGAATCGGACGGAACCGTCACGAATATCACCGTGGAGACCGATGCCGCGGCGAATTCCACGACCTATACAAAGACCACGACCACTCCCGACGGGAAGCTCGTCAGGGAGACGGTCACATGCACCCGCGACGAAAACGGGAACATAACCGGCTACAGCGTGCTCACCACGGAGACGGTGCCCGCCACGACGGAGGACTCCGCGCCCCCGGCGAACGCCACGATAAACGCGGACGGCGGCTGGACGTCCTATGACTATGAGCTTCCCGAGAAGCCCGAGGTGGCTTCGCCGCCCGACTGCGACAGCGAGGGCAACGTCAAGAACGGCGAGGTCGTCGCCGAGATACGCGATGAAAACGGCAGCCTCGTCGGCTATACCGTCGTCACTGTCAAAAACGGCGTCACCGTCGGCTACAGCGACCCCATCCTCGGCCGGTATGTCGCCACGACGACGGTGGAGGAAAAGCTGGAAGACGGCCTTATCAGGCGCACCACCACCAAAACGACCGTCACGAAGATGAAGAGCGCCTCCCGCAGCGGCGAGGTCTCTGACGGCGTGCGCACGGTGCTGGGCTGGATGGGCGACGTGTCCGGCAGCGTGGAGCGCGGCGACATGGAGACCTTTGAGCCGGGCATAAAGAACAGCGGCAATAAAAAGACCGATTCCCTGCGCGACCTCTTCAACCGCCCCTATGAGCTGAGCGAGTATAACAAAAACGCCGATGAGTTCTTCCAGTGGCTCGGCGAGTACGGCATAGAGAGCGCCATACGCGTCAAGCAGGGCAGCGTTGACAGCTGGCAGCCGCATCAGTTCGTGCTTGCCGGGGCGGACGGGTCGAAGTACTATGTCTATTGCTGCGATTTCGACGTCTCTCCGAAGGACGGCGCGCGCTATAATATGGAGCGTATCGAGGACGCGGATTACTACAAGAATAACGACGGCGGCGCGGCGGAGGATCAGATCCGTGCCATCGTCCGCAACGGTTATTGGGGCGTTGAGAATACCAGCGCCGACCCCGTGTCGCCCACGCCCGGCAGTCTGGACGCTTTCAGAAAAATGCTTGTGGACGCGGGCCTGCTGACGGGTGAGCAGGCGTCCGCCATTACTGACGGCATGGCTCTGACGGCGACGCAGGCCGCCATATGGTACTACGGCAACAGCGGCAGCGACCTGCTCGACGATGATGATATTGCCGGCAGATACTGCACCGATGGAAAGCTTGGTGCGACGGATGCGGATAAAAAGGCGCTCGTCAATGAGATATACCGGTATCTCATAAAGGGTATGCCCGGCCAGAAGGCCGACGCCGGAAATACGCTCATCACGGCAGAGGATTTTGCGAAGGACATAGACCTCACCGTCGGCAGAAGAAATGACGACGACAGGTATGAGACGGATATATCCATCACCATGGCCGTTATCCCCGACAGCAGCACCAGCGACCTTATCGTGTACGTCACGGCGGACGGGGAGAATATCGGCGCGTACCGCCTCTGCGGCGATGGAAGCGCGGATGCGGAGAATAACATCGTCAACGCCGTGCGCAACGCCGACGGGTCATATACGCTCAAGGGCGTGCCTCTGCCCGGCGGAAAGAACATCACGCTCAACCTCAAGGGCACACAGAACATCGAAAACGGCGTGTATCTCTTCACCTGCGCCAAGGACGGCAAGCCCTCGCAGACCTTCGTGGGCGCGGGCGCTGCACAGCAGGACATCGACCTCAGCGTTGACTTCGGCTTCAGCGTGACCGACCCCACCGTCACGGTCAGCTCGACCGGCGAGGATTCCGGCGCGGAGAAGCTTGAGTGGTCGTCGGAGTACTACACCTTCAGCAACGATGATGGCGGCAGCAGGAATATGGATGTACCCAAGACCGGCGACGGGCTGTACGGCATACAGATAGCGCTTGCCATCGGCATGGCGCTCAGTCTCGCCGCGGCGCTTATGTTCCTGCGCCGCGCAAGGGTCGGGGAAGCGGCCTGAAAAATACGGCAGAGGCGCGGAGGATGCATATGACACGGCAGGACACTGCCGCGCGGAAAGGCGCGGCGAAAAAAGCAAAGAACGGCGGCGGGAAGTATGCGGCGCTGTCGATGATTGCGCTGTACACGTTCGCCGTGCTTGCGGTGCTGCTTGCCGTAAGCGTGTTTGTCCGGCACAGTACGCAGCAGCAGGGGGCGGCGCTCAGGGCGCTTTATACGCCGCCCTCGCCCGCCGCGGCGCAGGCGGCGGACCCGGCCCCGGCGGGGGAGGAGAAGCCCGCTGTCATACCCGCGCGCTTTGAGGAGCTTTATGAGATAAACCCGGAGCTTATAGGCTGGCTGCGGGTAGGCGCGCTTGTGGATGAGCCCGTCGTCTACCGCGACAATGAGTATTATCTGCACCACTCCTTCCGCGGAAATGCCAGCAACAGCGGCACGGTCTTTGCGGACGTGGAAAACGACAGATGGGCACATGACGCGTATGTGGTGCTTTACGGCCACAATATACGCGGCGGGGACAAGTTCGGCCCGCTTGCGCAGTACCGTGAGCTTGACTGCCTCAAGGAAAGCCCGCTCATAAGCTGGGATGCGATAAGCGGCGACGACGCGGCGCTGTACGCCGTGTTCTCCGTCTTTGACGCGTCCATGCTTCCGGATTCCGAGGATTATTTTTACCTGCGCCGCTTTGATGAGCTGCGCACCGGCGGGGATGAGGCGATGCAGCTTCTGATCGACGAGCTGCGCGAAAGGTCGCTTTACGATGTGCCAATCGACGTTGCGCCGCAGGACGGGATACTTGCGCTCGTCACGTGCAGCTATTCCAACTCCGACGGGCGGCTGATGGTGTTTGCGCGCCGCCTGCGCGCCGGTGAATCTGCGGAGGACGTCTGTTCCTCCGCTGCGCTCGCCAGCGTGAGAGAGGCGCAGAACTGATATTTGATGATATGATCGTTATATGTGCATCCCCCGGCTCCGCCGGGGGATGCAAGTCTTATGGACTTTTCTGCCCGTGCGGATTGCCAGGAATAAAACTACGGTTGATTTTGCACGGCACGGTGATTATAATGCTTTTAACGGCGTCGGAGACGCCTTTATTTATGTCCTTGTCACTGGGGTGGGGAATGATATGAAAAATAGAGATACGGGAAAACAGCGGCTGGACATGCTGCACGGTTCGCTGTGGGATAAGATACCGCGCTTTGCGCTGCCCATCGCCGCCACGGCCATACTCGGCCAGCTCTTCAACGCCGCGGATATCGCGGTCGTCGGCAACTTTGCCGGTGATGTGCGGACGCAGTCCGTGGCCGCAGTCGGCGCGAACGGCGCCATCATCGGTCTCATCGTCCAGCTTTTCATCGGCGCGGCGCTGGGCGCGAATGTGGTTATCGCGCACGCCATCGGGGAGGAAAACCCGGCGGCCGTGCAGAAGGCCGTGCATACCTCTATAGTCGTGGCGCTCATCGGCGGGATAGCCGCCGCGCTTCTCGGTCAGCTCGTCGCCGCGCCGCTGCTGGGCGCGCTGAACGTTCCGGAGGACGTGCTTCCGCTGGCGCTGCTGTATCTGCGGATATATCTGGCCGGGCTGCCGGTGATACTGCTGTATAACTTTGAAGCGGCCATATTCCGCAGCATAGGGGAGACAAAAACGCCGCTCGTCGTGCTGACGGCGTCGGGCATACTGAACGTCATACTCAACCTGTTCTTCGTCATCGTGCTGCAAATGGCGGTCGCGGGCGTGGCCGTGGCGACGGTCATTTCAAATGCGGTCAGCTCCGTGCTGCTGTACTGGCGGCTGCGTACCACGAAGCAGGTCATCCATGTTGACCCCGCCCTCCTGCGCGTGGACGGCGAGATTTTGAAGCGCATCCTGCGCATCGGCCTGCCGGCCGGCATACAAAGCGCCGTGTTTTCGGTCTCAAATATAATCATCCAGTCTGCGGTCAACAGCCTTGGCACGGTGGTCATGGCCGCGACGAGCGCCTCGTTCAATATCGAGGTCATCACTTATAATATCCTCAGCTCCTTCAGTCAGGCCTGCACCACCTTCGTCGGGCAGAACTTCGGCGCGGGGCAGATCCGCCGCTGCAAGCGCACGCTGCTGCTGTGCATTGCCGAGGGCGTGGTCATCCTTGCCGTCGTGGTGCCGCTCGTCCTTTTCTGGGGCAAGACGCTGCTGTCCGTTTTCAGCGACGACCCCGCCGTTGTGGCGTGCGGCTATATCCGGCTCAGCGCGCTCATCCCCGCGCATCTGTTCAGCCTGATGTACGAGGTGATGTCGGGATATATGCGCGGCTTCGGCATCTCGCTCACGCCCGCGGCACTCACGACGGCCGGCGTCTGCGGCATACGCGTCGCGTGGATACATTGGGTGTTCCCGCTGCACAAAAGCTTTCAGACCATCGTGACGGTGTACCCGCTAAGCCTCGGCGCGACGGCGCTGCTCATCTTTATAGCACTGCTGTGCTGCCGCCCCTCGCGCCGCTACGCGTCGGTCGAGGCGGAGGGGAGCTTTGAATAAAATCTAATAAGAACAAACACACTGCCCGCTTGGAGTTATCGGCTCCATGCGGGTGTTTGCGCGCTGCATACAGCAAATATTTAAGCCGCGCCCTTGACAAGTGACCGTTCGGTAACTATAATTATGGGCGCTGAATACATACACACTCGGTTGGCGAAAGCCTGTGACCTTGCCGATCGGGCATAGTAAAGGAGAAATACCATGGACGCAATTGTTTATACGACGAACACCGGCAGCAGTGAGCGTTACGCAAATCTGCTGGCGCATGAGACGCAGCTTCCTGTCTATTCACTGGCGGAAGCGGGCGGGAGACTCCGCCAGGGGGCGGAGATAATATACCTCGGCTGGGTGATGGCAAGCTCTGTGAAGGGCTATGCCGCCGCCGCGAAGCGCTACAGCGTGCGCGCCGTGTGCCCGGTGGGCATGGGGCAGACCGGCACGCAGACGGAGCAGATCAGGGCGAAGAACAATATCCCCGCGGAGGTTCCCGTGTTCACGCTGCAAGGGAACTTTGACCTGAAAAAGCTCAGCGGCATGTACCGCCTGATGATGAATATCATGGTCAGCGCCGTCGGAAAAAAGCTGTCCGCAAAGCCCGACAGAACGCCCGAAGAGGACGACATGCTGGATATGATGCTCACGGGCAGCGAGCGCGTCAGCTTCAGGAACCTGAATGCCGTGCTGGACTGGTACGCGGGGCTTAAGAAGTGATAGTTGCGTAGCAAACACGGAGACAGTGAAAAAATCAGGCCGGGCCTTCAATCGAAAGCCCGGCCTGAAAATATATTTATTATGGCCCAGCACCGAATGCTGACACGGGTCAAAAAAAATCGTGGCAAGCAAAAAGCTTGCCACGATGCTGGTGCGCGAGGCGGGACTTGAACCCGCACGCCCGGAGTGAGCACTAGAACCTGAATCTAGCGAGTCTGCCAATTCCACCACTCGCGCATCTCTGGAACGCTCAGTTATAATAGCATTCATGAGGCCGATTGTCAAGTACGATTTTCTCCTTTTGCCCGTTTTTATTCAAATTCTGCTTTACATCGCGGGCCGTAAATGCTAATATTGGTCATGACCTAATAAAAAGGAAGTGTAACTGATGTATACGGAAGACCGCATAGAGCTAAAGCGCCGCGCGAAGGGGATAATGTCGTCCTCAAAGCCCAGCCCCGTCAGCGTGGGCGTGGTGTACCTTCTGGTGACGGGCGTGTTCAGCCTCCTTTCGACAAGGCTTCTGGGCGCGAACCTGTCGGAGAACGACGTGGCGCAGATAATGAACCACATGAACAGCGGAAATTACGAATATGCCATGCTGTACATGCAGGATTTCATGCCCCCAACTTCGGCCTATCTTATAGACTTTGCGCTGAACATCGTCTCTTACATCCTCTCCGCAGGCTTTGTCCTCTTTCTGCTGAACACCATCCGCAACACCGGCGCATGCTATGGGAACCTGCTGGACGGCTTCGGCTTCTTCTGGCGCGTGATAGTGCTGCAAATACTGAGCGGGATATTCATCTTCCTGTGGTCGCTGCTGCTGGTCGTGCCGGGCATCATTGCCGCCTACAGATACAGACAGGCGATATACATCCTCATCGATCACCCAGAGATGTCCGTGCTTGAGTGTATCAGCGAGAGCAAGCGCCTGATGAAGGGGCACAAGTGGGAGCTGTTCGTGCTGGATCTGAGCTTCATCGGCTGGATGATCCTCTCCGCGCCGCCTGTCCTCGGCCTCTTTGTGAGCATATACACGACGCCGTATACCGGGCTGACCTACGCGCTTTATTATGAGGCGCTGTGCGGCCGCGTGTATGCGCAGCAGAATGAATACAGCGACCCACGCAATTTCGGCTGATAACAAAAGTCCGAAGCGCAGTCTTGTGCGCTTCGGACTTTTCATATAGCTTAATACAGTAATGAACCGTGCTGTGGCTTTGGCTTGAACTTCGTTCCCGATACAAGTCCCATTGCGCCGAACATCGTCACCATTGACGAGCCTCCATAGCTGAAAAACGGCAGCGTGATGCCGATGACGGGCGTTATGCCGAGGCACATGCCGATGTTGATGAAGGTCTGGAACGCGACGGCCGCCGTGACGCCCATGCAAACCAGCATGTCAAAGGTGCGGCCGGCGTGCAGACCGATGTATGCGCAGTGGACGATTATTATCATCAGCAGCAGCACGACCAGCAGACAGCCGAGCATACCGTAATTCTCGCCGATGCAGGCGAAGATGAAGTCTGTGTGCTTCCCGGTAAAGACCGAGGCGCGGTGCCCCTCTTCCACGCCGGTGAAGCGGCCGGAGGCGAGGGTGAGCTTGCTCTGCGTCGTCTGCCAGGTGATGCCCCAGCCGTCCGGGTCAACGGTGGGGTCATACGGGGCGACGAGGCGCTTTTTCTGATAGTCCTTGAGGAAGTACGTCCACAGCAGGGGAATGGCCGCCGCAACGGCCGCGCCGCCGACGGCGAACCAGTACAGTCGGACGCCGAGGACGAAGAACATGACCAGAAAAACGGAGATAAGTATTGCGGCGCTTCCAAGGTCGCCGGAGACGACGACTATCATGCCGAACACGATCACGAAATGCCCCGCCATCTGCACGACGGACATAAAGGAGTTTATATCCTTATACTCTTTAAGATAGGTCATCTGCTTTGCCGAGACGACTATGTACAAAACCTTTATGACCTCAGACGGCTGAATGCCTATACCGGCGAAGCGGATCCAGCTTTTGTTGCCGGTGCCGTCGTCCTGCCCGAGGAGAACGAGCGCGATGATCAGCAGCACGTTTATCACGCACAGCGCCTTCCACTGTTCGCCCAGCAGGTCAGAGTCGATCACCGTGAAGATGACGAACATGCCGATGCCGAGGAACATGGAGAACACCTGAACGACGATGAACTTCGTCGGGTTTTCCATGCCGCTCCACCCACCGACGGACATGCCGGTGACGGCCTTGTGAATGGCCGCAATGCCGAAGAGCGAACATATGATGCACATAACGAGCAGGAAAATGTCCGCCCGCTGAAAAAACGTTTTCACATAAGGCTTTATCTTTTTTATAATAACACCGCCTTTTTTGCAGAAAGTGACATGCTTTTCGTCACATTGACTGAGATATCACCAAAAACCGCAGCCCATACATGCTGTATTTTAGCACATAATTGGGCTTTACGCAATGCCGCGCGCGGTGTATAATATTACGAATTTAGAAACAATGGAGCTTGCAATGGCAGTATATATTTCCAACAGCGAACATGAAACGGAGCTTATCGGCCAGCGCTTTGCCGAGGGGCTGCCCGGCGGTACGGTCGTTGCGATGTACGGCGACCTCGGCGCCGGGAAGACGGCCTTTGTGCGCGGCATGGCGCGCGGCATGGGGCTTGACTGCCGCGTTTCAAGCCCGACATTCACCATTGTCAACGAATACCTCGGCGAACGCGAGCTTATACATTTTGATATGTACCGCCTGTCCGACGCGGACGAGCTTTTCGACATTGGCTGGGAGGATTATCTCAGCCGCGGCGCTGTTTGCGCAGTCGAGTGGAGCGAGAACGTGCAGGACGCTTTTTTTGGCGATGAAACGGTGGTGCGCATAGAAAAGCTCGGCGACGAGAAGCGCAGAATAACCATAGAGGAGGGCGGAAAATGCTGATTCTGGCGTTTGAATCCTCTGCAAAGGCGGCTTCCGTCGCGCTGTGCCGCGACGGGGCGCTCATATCGCAGTATACTCAGTGCAGCGCGCTCACGCACAGCCGCACGCTTCTGCCGATGGCGGAGGATATGCTGAAAAACGCGGATATCCCGCTTGACAGCGTTGACCTTCTGGCCGTGGCGCACGGCCCCGGCTCGTTCACGGGGATACGCATAGGCGTTTCAACGGTGAAGGGGCTTGCATGGGCGGCGAACAAGCCGTGCACCGGCGTGTCCACGCTGGAGGCCATGGCATGGCACGGCCTTGCGCGCGGCGGATATATCTGCCCCGTGATGGACGCGCGGCGCGGGCAGGTCTATAACGCCCTGTTTGAGATAAAGGACGCAAAGCCCTGCCGCATGACGCCCGACAGGCCGATAGCGCTGAGTGAGCTTGCGGAAGAGCTGCGCGCGCTGAACGCGCCGGTGTTCCTCGTGGGCGACGGCACGGCGCTTGCAAAGGCGTATTTTGACGCAAACGGCATCCCGTGCGAGGCCGCGCCGGAGAACCTTGTGTGGCAGAGCGCGTGGGGCGTGGCCATGGCCGCGGCGGACAAGCCTGCCGGGAACGCAGACTCGCTTCTGCCGGTGTATCTGCGGCTTTCACAGGCCGAGCGGGAGAGACAGGAGCGCCTTGCCCGCGAAGAAAAAGTTGACCCATAAATTAATATAAAGGAGAACGAACATGAGCAAAGTATGCGTATTCGACCATCCACTTATCCAGCACAAGCTGTCCATCCTCCGCGATGAAAAGACGAGCGTCAAGGAATTCCGTGAGCTCGTTTCCGAAATAGCTATGCTGATGTGCTATGAGTCCACGCGTGACCTCCCGCTTGAGGAGATAGACGTCAAGACGCCCGTGGCCGTGGCGAAGTGCCACCGCATCGCCGGCAAGAAGCTTGCGATAGTTCCCATCCTGCGCGCGGGTCTCGGCATGGTTGACGGCATGGTCAGCATGATGCCGAACGTGAAGGTCGGTCACATCGGCCTGTTCCGTGATCCCGAAACGCTTCAGCCAGTGAAGTACTACTTCAAGATGCCCGCCGATATTTCTGAGCGCGACGTTATCGTTGTCGATCCGATGCTCGCCACCGGCGGCTCCGCCTCCGCGGCGATCACCTTCCTTAAGGAAGCCGGCGCACAGCATATAAAGCTCATGAGCATTATCGGCGCGCCCGAAGGGGTAGAGCGTATGCAGAAGGATCACCCGGACGTCGATATCTTCGTCGCGGCGCTTGACGACCACCTCAACGACCACGGCTATATCGTTCCAGGCCTCGGCGACGCGGGCGACCGCATATTCGGCACCAAGTAAACAGTTTTCAGAACACGCGCAGCGCGCACTGTCATCCGCATGACAGTGCGCGTTTTTTCTTTTATTTATCCTGCGGCGCGAAGAAGTGCCCCTGCGCGTAATCGAAGCTTTTCAGAAAGGCCTCCGCCGCCTGTATGCTGAGCGCATCGCGCGGCCGCATCATGTCAAAGGCGTGCATGTCCGTGTGGTATACGTCCAGCTCTGCCCATATTCCGGCCGCGCGCAGCCGGTCGAAGTAGTTGACGGTCTCGGCATAGAACGGCTCACCGTCGCCGACGAAGGAATACGCCGGGGGCAGGCCGGCAAAATCGTCGAGCCGCGCCGGGGCGGCGTAGGGCGGCAGGTGCGCTCTGTCCATGCCGCGCAGATACAGCCGCCACGCGAGGTGGTTGCGCCGCGTGTTCCAGACGCGGCCGTGATTATCGCGCGACGAGTCCGTGTCGCGGTCGTCAAGCATGGGGTAAAGCGGCATCTGAAAGGCGACGTTCACATCGCCAGTGTCGCGCGCCTTTATGCACACGGCGGCAGCCAGACCGCCGCCCGCGCTCTCGCCGCCCACCATGAGCTGGTCGCTTCGCACGCCGAGGGCGGCGGAGTTCTCCTTCAAATAGCAAAGCGCCGCATAGCAGTCGTCCAGCGCCGCGGGGTACGGCGCGAACGGCGACAGCCGGTAGCCCGGCGACAGCACCACCGCGCCGCGGCTTTTCACAAGCTCCACCGCGCGCGACATGTGCACCATTTCCTTCATGCCCGTGGCGTAGCCGCCGCCGTGCACCCACAGAACGCCCGCCGCGCCCTTTGGCGCTTCACCTTTCGGGGTCAGCAGCAGCGCGGGAATGCCGCCCTGCGCCGTGGGTATGCGCAGCCGCCGGACGCGTATGTCTCTGTCAGGTATCATCGCGCGCATTGCCGTCCTCCATCGCTGCGGTGTTCTTCCGCTGATAATCCGTGCCCCATGCCACCATCGCGTCGAGGATGGGCTTCAGGCTGTACCCCGTGGGGGTGAGGGTGTACTCCACACGCGGCGGGACCTCGGCGTACACCTTGCGCGTCAGCAGCCCCTTGTCCTCCATGTCACGAAGCTGCGCCGTCAGCACCTTCTGCGACACGGCGCCGATGGCCCTTTTCAGTTCACCGAAGCGCTTTGTTCCGCCCATCAGCTCGCGCAGGATGAGCACCTTCCATTTGTCGCCGATGAGCATCAGCGTCGTTTCGACCGGACACGCGGGCAAGTTCATAGCTTGATCCTCCAATATATAGTAAACGCAGCTTGATCAAGTGATTTAAGCCGAGTGCTGATATTACAAGCACTTTTCACACTTTGCAACTCATTTTACACCATCAGTACACCAATTTCAATTTAATGCTTCTTCATTTTCGAGGAAATTATAGTGACCCTCTTGACAAAAAACATCATTCGCCGTACACATAACGAATGTTATCGATAACAACCGTTATTTACGAGGTGATAAAATGCCGGCAATCAAAAAGATTTCAAAAGAGGCCATCATAGATGCAGCGGTGGATGTACTGCGGGAGGGTGGCGCGGCTGCCATCAATGCCCGCAGCGTGGCAAAAGAGCTGGGCTGCTCCACCCAGCCGATCTACCTGTCATTTCAGAATATGGACGATCTGAAGGCCGCCATGACACAGCGGGCTATTGCGCTGCACACCCGGCACGTGCGAAACAGCAACAGCGACACGCAGTATAGCTGCTACGGTATGGGCTTTGTCAAGTTCGCGGCGGAGGAGCGGCATTTGTTCCGCTGGCTCTATCTGGATAAGGATCATTTCGTCATCACGACGAATGTTGACCACTGCTTCCAGAAGGCCGGGTTTGACAAGAAGCGGCTTTTCTATACGCAGGGGGATTACGGCCTTTTCCAGTGCTCGGAGCCGTGCTGTCAGGAGACCTTCGGCAACGAGGCGGCCGTGCGCGAAATGCTGCGGGCGCAGGGCTTTGAAATTGACGCCTCCGGCGCGCTGACAGCGCCGGAGAGCGGGGCCGCGATGGAGGTTCCCGCTGCGCTTCTGCCCAAGTGCCCGCACTGCGGGAAGCCCATGACCCTGAACCTCCGCTGTGACGACAGCTTTGTTGAGGACGAGGGCTGGCACCGGGCGGCGGAGCGGTACGACGCCTTCCTTCGCGCCCGCGCCGGGCAGAAGCTCCTGTTTTTGGAGCTTGGCGTCGGCTATAACACCCCGGTCATTATAAAGTATCCCTTCTGGCGCATGACGGCGGCGAATCCCAAGGCGGTGTATGCGTGCCTGAACATGGGCGAGGCCGGCGCGCCGAGAGAGATCCAAAAGCAGTCGATCTGCATCGACGGAGATATCGGGGAAGTCCTGTTCCAGCTTTGAGGGAAAAACATATCGAATGCTTCATGTTCCGAATAATATATAAAATTCGCGACATTGCGCGCAGTGAGCATCGAATCGTCCGCTGTCAGCAGACAACAGAGGCGCGATGCGCAGTGAGGTATTTTCGGCAAGCAATTTAACAACACAAGCTCAACGGCGGCGCATAAGTGCGCCGCCGTTGGCCGGCTTTATTCTTCCCGCGCTCACCGCGGGAGAGCTTCGCGCCCCTTGTGATTCCCTATAGTCCGACAAAGCTTGCCGAACAATCCGGCTGCCTGTACGCGAAAAGCTTTATTTTATGCCGTGGAGCATGATTTCTTGTGCCTATTTGTGCGGTACAGCCATTTGCGGCGGTTCAGCCCTCGCCGCCGAAGAAGCTTTTGCGGAATGCTTTTCCGGTCTTGCTCGCGGCGACGCCGCCGTTGCCGGTCTCCTTCACGTCGGAGGACATCATGTCGCCGACTCTGCGCATTGCGTCGATGACCTCATCCACGGGAATGGCGGACGAGATCCCGGCAAGCGAAAGCTCCGCCGCGGTCAGCGCGTTCATCGCGCCGATGGCGTTGCGCTTGACGCAGGGAACCTCCACAAGTCCTGCGACGGGGTCGCATATAAGCCCCATGAGGTTTTTCAGCGCGATAGCGACGGCGTTTGCCATCTGTGCCTCGCTGCCGCCGTGCAGAAAGACCAGCGCCGCCGCCGCCATGGCGGACGCACTGCCTATCTCCGCCTGACAGCCGGCCTCCGCGCCGGAGATGGAGGCACGGCTCGCAATGACCGCGCCGAAGCCCGCCGCGACGTACAGCGCCTTTACAAGCTCACCGTCGTCCACGCCGTATTTTTCCGCATACGGAAGGAGAACCGCCGGCAGAACGCCGCACGCGCCGGCCGTCGGCGCCGCGACGATGCGGTGCATACAGGCGTTGCACTCGCCCATGCGCAGCGCCCCGGCGAGTATTTTGCCGATGAACTCCCCGCTTATGGAGCGCCCGGCCTCGTATTGCAGGCGCATTTTCTCGGCGGCCCCGCCGACGAGACCGCTTTTAGACACCTGCGCCGGGTCGTATGAGCGGTCGGCGTCCTTCATGGCAATAAGCCGCTCTTTCACCTGCGCATACGACGCCTCCGCCGTTATCCCGGACTCCTCCGCCGTCATAAGCATGATGCACTCCCAAAGGGAATGGCCGGAGTCCTTCGCCTCAAGCAGCATATTCTCTACGGAATCAAACAACATATGATACACACTCCCTTCAGGGATTGAGCCCGACGGCCCGGATTATGCCGGGCATGGACTCGATACGCTCTATAACGTCCGGCTCTATCGGCGCGTCGCACTCAATGACCATGACGGCCGTACCGCCGCGCGAATTCCGCGTGACCTGAAACGTGGCGATGTTTATATTCAGCCTTGAAAGAATATATGACACGTCCGCGACGCTGCCGGGAAAGTCGCGGTTCTGCACGATGAGCGTGGGCCCGTCTGCGGAAAAGCGCAGCTTCATGCCCGCAAACTCGCGTATCTCTATGCGCCCGCCGCCTATCGACGCGCCGACGACCTCAATGCTGTGCCCGCCGGCGTCGCACGCCTTTATGAGCACGCTGTTGGGGTGCGCGTCACGAAGCTGTATCGTGTCAAAGCGAAACTCCAGCCCGGCCTTCTTCGCGTATTCAAAGCTCTGCGGGATACGCTCATCATCGGGGGCGAAGCCGAGAAGCCCGGCGATGAGCGCCATATCCGTGCCGTGCCCGCGCCCCGTGGCAGCGAAGGAGCCGTGAAGGTACAGCTCCGCCCGCACCGGCGTGCTGCCGAGGAGCTTCCGCGCGACAAGGCCGATGCGCACGGCCCCCGCGGTGTGCGAGCTGGACGGCCCGACCATTATGGGGCCTATTATATCCAATATATCCATAAAACCTCCCCCAAATAAACGCACATGCTATGGCAGAATATTTCATGCACATGATACCATGCGGGAAAAAAGTTGTAAACAGCAATTAAGACGAAAATGCGCCGCCCGGCGCTGTGAGGCGGAGAAAATGCCGCTGGCAGACCTTGGATGCATAGGTGTTGGCTTGTTGACAATCTGCCCTGCTTGTGGTATATTGCACACAGACATTCGACGCGAAAAGCGGTCGAATATTATACTATGTACAAAGTACAAAGGAGAAGAAAATGAAAAAGACACTTGCACTGCTTCTGTGCCTGGTCATGGCACTGTCGGTCCTGACGGCGTGCGGCTCTTCAAACACCGCCGCTTCCACGGCTGACCAGAGCACCGCGTCCGACTCCACCGGCTCCGACGCCGCGGCGGCCCCCGCCGGCACCGGCCACAAGGAGACGCTCGTCATCGGCACGGCTGAGGACATCAACAACCTCAACCTCCAGACGCAGAAAACTGCAAACAACAACATCATCCTCAAGACCACGCACCAGACCCTCGTGTTCTTCAACAACGACCCCGAGGCAGAAACCCGCTTTGATCCGGGTCTCGCCACCGACTGGGAGTTCGAGGATGACACCCATATCATCATGCACCTGCGCAACGACGTCCACTTTAACGATGAGGACAAGACTCCCTTCACCGCTGAGGACGCAAAGTTCACCCTTGACATGGCAGTCGGCCCCGACTCCAAGATCGCAAGCGTGCTGAACGGCTATGTCGGCTGCGAAGTCGTTGACGATTACACCATCAGAATAGAGATAGAGAGCTACAACAACGAGTTCGTGGCATCCCTGTCCTCCGTGCCTCTGTCCATCCAGTCCAAGAAGGCCTGGGAGAGCGGCATGGATGAGCCTTGGTACATAGGCACCGGCCCGTACAAGTTCGAGTCCTGGGAAGAGGGCGTTTGCTGCCGCGTCGTCAAGGTTGACGATTACTGGGGCAATGACCTGCCCGCGGATGACTTCTTCAGCGCCGCCGTTTCCGACGCGATAGAGTTTAGACCCTACCTTGAGGCTTCCTCCCGCGTTATCGCCCTCCAGAACGGCGAGATCGACGTCTGCATCGATCCCCCGATGAACGAGCTTCAGTATCTGGAAGAGGACAGCAACATCACCGTCTATGAAAAGACCGGCACCCGCCTGTTCTACTTCGCCTTCAACGTTGAGAAGGCTCCTTGGGACAACCAGACCCTGCGTCAGGCAGTTGCCTGCGCGATCAACCGCCAGGACGTCCTCACCGTCGCAGTTGACGGCAAGGGCACCCTGCAGAAGACCATCCTCAACCGCGGCCTGTGGGGCTTCTATGATGACATGGAAGGCTTCGACTACGACCTTGACCGCGCAAAGCAGCTCATGGCAGAGGCCGGCTACCCCGACGGCGGCATTTCGACCACTCTGACCTACTCCACCAGCGGCCCGTACGCCAACATCGCAACTGTTATCCAGGATAACCTCAAGCAGATCGGCATCGACGTCACCCTCAACCCGATGGAGGACGCGACCCTTAAGGAAGCCTGCGCCAACGGCGACCAGGAGCTGTTCCTGTGGCGTTGGAACGAGGACTCCAAGGTTGACTTCGTTTACCGTGACCTCTTCTACTCCGGCGAAGGCTCCAACTACCATCACTACTCCGACGCGCACGCCGATGAGCTCATCGACACCGTTGCGACCGAGAAGGATCAGGACGTCCGCCGCGCTGCAAGCACCGAACTGCAGGAGTACCTTGTTGACGCCTGCCCGCAGGTTCCTCTGTACATTGCAAACCTCGTTATTGCATACAACAGCAACCTCCAGGGTCAGTACTTCTACGGCGGCGGCAACCACAACTGGTGCCACGCGTACATTGCCGAGTGATCCCCGGATAAAACTTCAACCTTAGTTTGACCCACAAGCGGTGTCGCTTTGCGATTATCAATGTCGCTTTAAGCGGCACCGCTTTTTGACCGGCGCGTGTCGAACGCGGGCACATCCTGCGGCGCGGCCGCGCCCGGCCTTATTTCACTGGCGCCTATTATTTCGGAGGTGAATGAGAATTGCTCAAATATATAGGTAAGCGGCTTCTTATGCTGATCCCTGTTATTTTGATTACTTCTTTTCTTATTTTCTGGGCAATGAGCCTTACCGGCGGCGACCCCGCAATGATAGTTGCGGGCGAGGGCGCGACGACGGAAGAGATAGAAGCGGTAAGAGAAGAGCTCGGGCTGAACGACCCGTTCATGGTCCGCTATTTCAACTATGTCAAGGGCATGGTAACGGGTGACATGGGTAAGTCATATGTCACCAATAAGGACGTTTTCAAAACATTTATGGAGAAGCTGCCGAACACGCTGATGCTCGGCGGCGCGGCTGTGCTCATTGCGATAGTGATCGCCCTGCCTCTCGGCATATACACAGCCATACATCAGAATACGTGGAAAGATACGGCAGGCATGGTCTTTGCGCTGTTCGGCACGTCGATGCCGAACTTCTGGCTGGGCCTGATGCTGATAATAATTTTCTCGCTGAAGCTCGGATGGCTGCCGTCGGGCGGCAAGGGCGGCTTTGACACGCTGATCCTGCCCGCGCTCACGGTCGGCCTCGGTCTGGCGGCGCTCATCACGCGCACGACGCGCTCTTCCATGCTTGACGTTATCCGTCAGGACTACATGACGACGGCGCGCGCGAAGGGCTGCTCCGAAAAGCGCGTCATCTTCACGCACGGCCTCAAGAACGCGCTTATCCCCATCATCACGGCAATAGGTCTGCAAATGTCCATGGTCATCACGGGCTCCGTCCTTGCGGAGACGGTGTTCTCATGGCCGGGCATAGGACGCCTCGTTTACGACTCCATCGCCAAGCGCGACACCCCGATGGTCACGGGCTCGATAATCCTGTGCTCGGTGTTCATGTGCCTTATAAACCTGTTTGTTGACCTTGTGTACGCATTCTTTGACCCGCGCATTAAGGCGCAGTACAGCAAGAAGAGGTGAGAGCATGGATAAGGAAATAAAGAAATACAAAAAGAAATCCATGGCGCAGGAGACGTGGCACCGCCTTATAAAGAACAAGGGCGCGGTCATCGGTATGCTGTTCCTTCTGGCGCTCATTGCCGTCGCGCTTCTTGCCCCGGTCCTATTCGACTATGAGACCGACGTTATCGGCCAGAATATATCCGAGCGCTTCATGCCCCCCTGCAAGGAGCATTTGTTCGGCACGGACGAGGTCGGCCGCGACCTCTTCGCGCGCGTTATGTGGGGCGCGCGGTACTCCCTCGCCATCGGCGTGGGCGCGGTCGCGCTGGGTCTGCTGGTCGGGCTTATCACCGGCTCCCTCGCGGGCTTCTACGGCGGGATAATCGACTCGCTGCTCATGCGCGCGATAGATATCTTCTACTCCATCCCGAACATCATGACGGCTGTCGTCATAGTTTCGGTGCTGGGGACGAGTACAGTCAACCTGATAATCGCGCTGGCCTTCTCGTGCGCAAGCTCCTTCGGGCGCATCGTCCGCGCGCAGGTCATGACCATCCGCGATCAGGAATATGTCGAATCCTCCTACGCGATGGGCCTTCCCACGTGGAAAATCATCATCAAGCACATCCTGCCGAACTGCCTCTCCCCGATAATCGTGCAGGTCACGCTGCTCATCGGATCGACGATAATCTCCGCCTCGTCGCTCAGCTTCCTCGGCATCGGCATCCCGGCCCCCTCGCCGGAGTGGGGTGCGCTGCTTTCCGGCGGCCGCGCGTACATCAGAAGCGCGGGCTACCTCTGCGTTATCCCCGGCCTTGCCGTTATGCTCACTGTGCTTGCGCTCAACCTGCTGGGTGACGGCCTGCGCGACGCGCTCGATCCGAAACTCAAGAAATAAGGAGGGAATGATATGAAAGAAAATAATACCGTTCCTGAAAACGACCTCGTTCTTGATCTGAAAGATCTCGTGGTGCACTATGAGACCGAGGACGCCGACGTTCACGCCGTCAACGGCATCAGCATCCAGATCGGCAAGCGCCGCACTCTCGGCCTCGTCGGCGAGACCGGCGCGGGCAAGACGACGACGGCGCGCGCTATCCTCAACCTCGTGCCGAACCCGCCCGGCGTCATCAAGAGCGGCGAGATATACCTCGACGGCGAGGACGTGCTGAAAATGAGCGCGTCGGAGCTTGAAAAAATGAGAGGCAACGACGTCGCCATGATATTTCAGGACCCCATGACGGCCCTGAACCCCGTTATGACCGTCGGAGACCAGATCGGCGAGAGCATACAGCTTCACCAGCACGTGTCCAAGAAGGAGGCCTTTGAAAAGGCCAAGGAAATGCTGAAAATGGTCGGCATCGCGGAAAGCCGCGCATACGACTACCCCCACCAGTTTTCCGGCGGCATGAAGCAGCGTGTCGTTATTGCCATCGCGCTTGCGTGCTCGCCGAAGCTGCTGATAGCGGATGAGCCGACCACCGCGCTGGACGTGACCATTCAGGCGCAGGTGCTTGAGCTTATGAAGGAGCTTATCCGCGACAAGGATATGTCTATGATGCTCATCACGCACGACCTCGGCGTCGTCGCGGAGGTTTGCGAGGATGTCGCCGTCATGTACGCCGGGCGCATCGTGGAGCAGGGCACCGCGGACGATGTTTTCAACTTCACCCGCCATCCCTATACCGAGGGACTGTTCGACTCGCTTCCGAACCTCAAGCAGAGGGGCGAGGAGCTTGTTCCCATACGCGGCCTCATGCCCGACCCGTCCGACCTGCCGCCCGGATGCGCGTTCGCGCCCCGCTGCCCCTATGCGACGGAACGCTGCACGCAGTTCGTGCCGGAGCTGAGAACGGCGGACGGCAGCGCGGCGCACAAGGTGGCGTGCCACGCATATGATGATGCAAACTTCAGGCTCAGGAGGAACAGCTGATGGGTAAAACGATACTTGAGGTGGAAAACCTCACAAAGTATTTTGCTACGCCTGCCGGGCAGCTTCACGCGGTCGATGGCGTCAGCTTTTCTATCGAGGAGGGCAAGACCCTCGGCATCGTCGGTGAGTCCGGCTGCGGCAAATCGACGACGGGCCGCTGCATTCTCAAGCTTATAGAGCCGACCTCCGGCAGGATAGTCTTTGACGGCGAGGATATCACTTCCTATTCCCGCCGGAAAATGCGCCGCCTGCGTCAGGAGATGCAGATGGTGTTCCAGGATCCCTTCTCCTCGCTTGACCCCCGCCAGACCGTCAGCCAGCTCATAAGCGAGCCGATAATCGAGCATAAGCTGCTCTCCTCCAAGGCCGATATCGACCGGCGCACGCTTGAGCTTATGGAGACCGTCGGCCTTGCCGAAAGATATGTCAACGTCTATCCCCATGAGCTGGACGGCGGCCGCCGCCAGCGTATAGGCATCGCCCGCGCGCTTGCGGTCAATCCCAAGCTCATCGTCTGCGACGAGCCTGTGTCTGCGCTGGACGTGTCCATTCAGGCGCAGATACTCAACCTGCTCAAGCAGCTCCAGCGCGACATGGGCCTGACGTATATTTTCATCACGCACGACCTCTCCGTCGTCAAGTACTTCTCCGATGATATCGCGGTCATGTACCTTGGCCAGATGGTCGAAAAGGCGCCGAGCGACGACCTTTTCAAAAATCCGATCCATCCGTATACGAAAGCGCTGCTTTCCGCGATACCCCTGCCAATAGTCGGCAAGGACAAGCCCCAGCGCCAGCTCATCAAGGGCGAGATCACATCGCCCGTCAATCTGCCGGATGAATGCAGATTCGGAAAGCGCTGCGACTACACCGCCGACGTGTGCCGCCGGTGCAATCCGCCGCTTAGAGAGGTCGAGGCGAACCACTTTGTTGCCTGCGCCCGCTGCGGCGAGCTCTGATATTCGGGAGGATATGTGAAATGACAAAGGTTTACGCGCACAGAGGCTACAGCGGGAGATTCCCGGAGAACACCATGCTCGCCTTCAAAGAGGCGGCAAAGACCGGGTGCTACGGCATTGAGCTTGACGTGCAGCTCACGAAGGACGGACAGCTCGTCGTCATACATGATGAGCGTATCGACAGGACGACCGACGGCACGGGCTACGTCAGGGATTATACTCTGGAGGAGCTTCGCCGCTTCAACGCGGCGGCAAGCTGGAACGGGAAGTTCGGCTTCCAGCCCATCCCGACGTTTGAGGAATACTGCCAGTGGGCGGCGGGCGAAAAGCTCGTCACCAATATTGAGCTTAAGACCGGCGTGTATTACTACGAGGGGATAGAGGAAAAAACTCTGGAAATGGTGCGGAAATACGGCCTTACCGACAGGGTGCTCTTCTCTTCCTTCCTGCACAGCTCCATCACCATCCTGCGCAAGCTCGCGCCGGAGATCAAGTGCGGCGCGCTCGTGGAGAATGACGGCCTTGGCAACCCCGGCTATTACTGCGAGAAGATGGACTTCCAGTGCTTCCACCCCGGCTGGATGTGCCTGCCGAAGGAGGATGTCGATAGCTGCAAGGCCCACGGCATTGAGCTGAACGTCTGGACGGTCAACGACATGGACGTGCTTGAGCGCCTTGTCGAGTGGGAGGTCGATGGCCTCATCAGCAACTTCCCCGCAGTGTGCATGGCATACGTCGAAAGCCGCCGGAAGTAAGGCGCGGCAAAAAGCAAATATTGTGCCTCGCGGCGCTTTTCGCCGCGAGGCATTTTTTGTATACGAAAAAGTCTGTGCCATGCGGCACAGACTTTATAGACTGTCGAAAAAGTGGCAAGGCCACTTTTTCGACAGTCTCAGAGACAGGGAGCAAACTCCCTGTCTCTGTTTTTCGTTATCCGTGATAATCGCCCGTCGCGGAATCGACCGCAACGTATGGGACGAGCTTGCCGTCTATCTTCACATAGACCTGATATATCCCGTCGCCCAGATCCTCGTAATACTCCGGTGTGACGCCGTAGTTTTCAAGCAGGCTTTTCTCGAATTCGACCTTCCACGGCTCAACATCGGAGGCTGGGGCCTCAACCGGCGCGGCGCTTTCGACCGCGGGCGCTTCCGTGACCACAGGCGGAGTCTGCGTCTGCTCCACCGGCGGCGTTGCCTGCTGGGTGGGGGAGGGCAGGGGAGTTGGCGCATCGCCGGCCTGCTTCCCGCAGGCCGCAAGCGCGAAAAGCATCGCCGCCGAAAGAAGCGCGGCAGCCGCGCGGCAGTATCTCACAGAAAAAACATGCTGCTTAGAGTTGGTTTTATTCATCATAGTAATGTCTCTCCTTTTAAAAGAGACGCAGAGGAAATACCGCGCGGTAAGGCTCTGCGTCCATGCGCGTCTGGTGTGTCTGGTTACTTCAAGCTTCCCTCGCCGCCCATCAGGGCGGTCATTTCCTCAATGCGTTCCAGGGGGAAGGGCGGCTCACACAGGGGCTTCATGGCGATGCTCATGAGCTTCATGGGGTTGTCGTCCGCCGCCACGCGGTTGGAGCTGAGCGCGCCGCAGCGCTTGCAGCGGTGTATGACGGCCCACTCGCCGCCCCTGCGCACCCAGACCGATATCGGCTCCATGATGCCGCCGCAGTCGCTCTCCCTGTCGCCCGGCTCTATGTCAACATGCAGGCTGGACAGGCAGTTGGGGCAGTGGTTGCGATGGCCGCTGCCCGCGTTCTCCGGGGTGCACAGCCTGCCGCAGACCTTGCAGGTGAACGTGTCATTGCATGCGTGAGTTTTATAGTAACCCTTTTCAAATGTTTTGCGTTTGTTTTCGCGGTTCATTGTTTATCCTCCTGAAGATGTGTTCCGCGGCTTCGGGAGGAATGGCGTGTGAATGGATTTGCCAGACCTCCCGGTCAGGCCACACGCTCCAGTGATAAAACGATAAGCTTCAAAAAGTTCTCCTTAAATTTGTTTCGTTAAATTTGAATTCGTTTGTGCGTCAGATCTGTTTTTGCTTCATGCTGTAGATGCTTTCCTGCAAATGCCGCAGGAAGCGCCCGGCGTGCGCGCCGTCCATCTGCGTGTGGTGGAACTGGAACGACAGCTTCAATGTCGTCCTGAACAGCCCGCCGTTATATTTGCCCCAGATGATGAACGGATTGTTGAAAATGCCGCTGTACATGCCCACCGCGCCGTCGATCTCCGTGTCCACGATGGCGGAGGTGCCGATGACCATGCTCTCTGTCAAATCGTGGTTTTCACAGCGTTCCGCAGTCTCGCGCGTCAGGCGCAGATAATCGGCGCTGAATCGATCAAGGTTGTCCGAAAACGGCACGTCGCAGGAGCTGACCTCGCCGCGGCGGTTCTTTACGATGGTGTTGACCGCGATGCTGTCGTATTGCAGAAGCTCCTGCCCGACGGGAAGCGTGTAGAATTCCTTTATCCCGCTTGCCGCCCGGCCGATGCAGTAGCACATCAGCATGTTGAATTTCAGGCCGCGCCTGCGGCTCAGGCGGACGAGCGGCGTTACGTCCAGCGTCTTGAAAAACGTCACCGTCGGGTTCGATGCATTCATCCACAGCTCGAAGGCCGCCGCGCGTGTCGTGGCCTTCGGGGCTATGCTGACTGGCTTCATGCCTCCTGCCCTCCGTTACAGCGCCGCAAGCGCGGCGATATCCCCGGCCTGTATGGCGGGAAGCGCGCGTTTGAGCCGGTCCTCATCCCAATCCCACCAGCGCAGGGCTTCGAGCTTTTCAACAGTCGCGTCGTCAAAGCGACGGCGGATGGGCTTTGCCGGAACGCCGCCCACGATGGTGTATGGCGGCACGTCCTTCGTCACCAATGCCCGCGTGCCGATCACGGCTCCGTCGCCGATTTTGACGCCCGGCATGATGACGGCCTCATAGCCTATCCACACGTCATTCCCGATGACAGTATCCCCCTTGTTGTCCCATGCGTCGCATATGTCCTTCGCGTCGAGACCCCACTCGTCAAAGAATATGGGGAAGGTGTAGTTCGCCAGCGACTGCATCGAATGGTTCCCGCTTGTGAACATGAACTTCGCGCCGCAGGCGATGGAGCAGAACCTGCCGATCACCAGCCTGTCGCCGTTGACGGGATAGTGATAGAGGACGTTGTTCTTCTCAAAATCCCGCGGGTCGCGCACGAAGTCGTTGTATATCGTGTACTCGCCGACCTCGATGTTCGGCCCGGTGATGACGTCTTTTAGATAAACCGTCTGCCCGTCATGCGGACGGGGATAAACTCTGCTTTGCATTTTCATTCTCCTTGTAATTAGCCTCAGCGGCTGTGCAGAACAGATGCAGGCCCAGCGCCGCATTGAAGCCCGTCGCGGCAAACACGCTGAAGCGCTCGGCCACGCCGAAGTATGCGGCGGGCATAAGCTGTATGCCCAGCGCGCCGGTAAGCATCATCCCCAGCGCGACACCGGCGCATATCCCGTATGAGCGGCAGCGCCTGTCCTTTGCCCCGGCGGCAATGATGACCGACAGCGAGATTATCGACAGCAGCACGACCGCCGCCGTGACGATCATATGCATGACGTCCTGAAATGCGCCCGCGTACCCGCTGTCGCTCAGCGGGAACATCCTGTAGCCGATGGCGGATATCCACTCCATCGCGGCGAAGAGGTATACGCCCGTGCGCAGAAGCCTTGACTTTTGCCCCTGCATTCCGATGCATACTGCCGTCACGCACACGACCTCACAGGTGTTGTAAAGGGCGCTGAGCTGATTCCACAGCGCCAATGACGGCGCGTTTGCCGCGCTCAGATCGCTGACGGCCTGCGCCATCCAGTCATACCCCGGATAGGCGAGCGGGGAAAGGACGACCGCCGCGGTATAGGACAGCAGACTGACGACGCCCAGCAGCCCCAGCTTTTGAGTCAATGTTCTTTTCATTATTCTTACCCTCGATTGACATGCCCTCGGTTGACAAGGACGCTTTGACAGCCCAATGTTATCCCTTCGCGTGTACCGTGCGGAAGAAGAGACACACGTGCCGCCGCAGCTTTTCAAGGCATTCCGCCTCTCTCTCCGGCTGGCGGTCACATATCCCGATGAGCGACAGCACGGGGGCGACGTACATCATCGCAAGCACCTCCGGATCCGCCGCGCGTATCTCGCCCGCGGCGATAAGCGAGCGGAAGATACCGGCGTGATACGCGACCACGCGATCCACATACCGCTTGGAGTACAGCGCCGCAAGCTCCGGCGAACGGAACTGCTCGATGGTCATCATGCGCCGGAAGCGGCTTATAGAGTCGTTGTGAAGCGAGTACTCGAATATCTGGCGCACCTTCTCAAAAAGAAAGTCCTCGGTTATCCCCGTGAAAACGGGGATGTCCTGTGCCGAATCCTGCACGTGGATGTCTATCTTGTCCGTGTCCGCCTCATACCGCGCCGCGGTGGATTCGACTATCGCGTCGAATATGGCCTGCTTGCTCGGAAAATGGTTGTACAGCGACGGGGCCTTGATGCCCACCGCCTTTGCGATATCGCCCACGCTGACGGAATCGTAGCCGTATGCGGCGAAAAGCTCCAGCGCCTTGTCAAGTATCCTTTGCTTCGTGTCCTCTTGTCTCATGACATCACCAGTTAGCTAACTAATGTTCGTTAGTATTATAGCGCCCAATACCTAAAAGTCAAGAGGTATTTAAGCGTTCTGCACTCGATTTTTAAGATCAAAACATGGGTATCTTGCCGTCAAAGCCCGCCGCCCTCTCCAGAAGCGACCCCTTTGCGCCCATCGTGAAGGCGATGTCGCTGCTGCGGATGGAAAGAAGCCGCATTCCGGGCGTAAGATGCAGAAAGGCCAACATTTCCCCCGTCAGCCGGACTGCACCGCCCTCGGATATTTCGACCCAGCAGTAGGCGCGCCCCTTGTAGGGGATGAAGCGCCCGGCCGGGGCTGCGTAGTTCAGCAGCTCCGGCGTCTCGGTCAGAATGTGCCCCAGCTTCGACGGCAGCAGAAGCCCCCGCCGCGTCACGCAGAAGCCGCCCGTGCTCCTGCTTCCGGTGAAAAGATATACCCGCCCTTCCGCAGCGATGGAGTATTCCTCCACGGCCTGCGGCGGAAGCTGCACAAGGCCGTCGCGGCCTATTACGGATACTCCGAAGATAAATTTCCCGCCTCTGTTCATCTGCGGCATATGCGTTTCCTCCTTACGGCGCGGCCGGTTTCAGCCGATCATCCTTGCAAGCTCCATCGTCACGATCTTCGCCGCCGCGCCGCCGGACATGATGTAGAACCATATCTCGCGTGCCCGCTGCGTTTTTGCGATGGGCGTGGCGACGGCGGCAATGATTATCAGCGCCGCGCCTATGCAGCCGGCGACGGTCGGCACGCTGACCAGCGGGAACAGCCCCGGCGCACAGCTTCCGTCAATTGCGTGCTGTATGGTCTTGTCCAGCCCGTCCCGCGCCGCCGCGAAGCAGCACACCGCAAGACCAAAAACCAGCAGCACTGCGCTTCTGCGCCCCCAGTACGTGATATGCGCGCGGCTGCAGACCGAATACCCGATAAACCCCAGCAGGGCCAGTATCATCAGCGTTGTGACTGTCGTCACGGCGTTCCCGAAATAAAGCTTCATAATGCTCTTCTTCTCCTTCCCGGCGCGCTTCATATCGCCGCTCCGCCTTTTCGATACCCGGCTTCTATCTTCGCAATGAACCGGTCGATGTGCGCGTCCAGCATGGAGGAAATGCCGCTCTTTTCCTCCGCGGCGTCATACACGCTGTAAAGCAGGTACATCGGCCCGTAGAACTCCAGCGCAAGCTGCATCGCCGTATCATCGGAGTCCGTCAGCTTCCGGAAGATCGCCGCCATGTACTCCACCGGCCCCGCGGCAAGATAATTCTGGTACAGCCGCGCAAGCTCCGGCGCGCGGTACTGCTCCAGCGTCAGCATTTTGCGGAAGTTCGCGGGAAACGTCTCCCGCGTCCAGTGGTAGAACTGCGCCGCGCTGTATGCGCGTATCTTCTCCGCGGGAATGCGCAGATAGGCCTCAGCAAAGCCGTCCGGCTCTGCCTCCGGCATTTCGTATTCGCGCGCACGCTCACGGTCCATCTCGTTCATCCGCTCTACTATGCGGTCAAGTATCTCCTGCTTGCTGGCGTAGTGCTTGTACAGCGCGGCCTTGGTGATGCCGAGCTGCTTGGCGATGTCGCTCATAGACGTACCAAGATATCCGCACCGGGCAAACAGCTCCAGCGCGGCGTCCAGTATACGCTCCTTCGTGTCTCCGGCCATGTCTTTGTCCTCCTTTTACAGCAGTAACCGTTCGGCAACTTGTATTATAGTTACCGAACGGTTACTTGTCAAGAGATATATAAAATTTTTGCGGCTGTCAGTCTTTGATGCTTCTGATCTTCGTCAGGTCGCCGCTGCACAGCGCCTCCATGTTGCGGAATATTTTGTCCGCGTCCCAATCCCACCATTTCAGTGCCAGCAGGTACGCGGTAAGCTCCTCGTCGAAGCGCTGCCGGATCACCCGGCATGGGTTCCCGCCCGCGACGCAATAGGGCGGCACGTCCTTCGCCACGACGGAGTTTGCGCCGATGATCGCGCCGTCGCCGATGTGTACGCCCGGCATCACTGTCACATTCTGCCCGATCCACACATCGTTTCCGACGACGGTATCTCCCTTCAGCGGAAGATCCTCCAGCGCCGGGGTGAACTGCTCCCATCCGCCGCCCATTATGTTGAACGGATAGGTCGTGGGGCTGTTCATCCTGTGATTCGCGCCGTTCATGACGAATTCGACGCCCCTTGCTATCGCGCAGAATTTCCCGATGATAAGCCTGTCGCCCAGAAACTCGTAATGATGCGTGACGTGCTCTTCAAACCTTTCTGCGCCGTCCACGTCGTCGTAATAGCTGTAGTCGCCGGCGATTATGTTTGGCCGGGTAATGACGTTTTTGATATATACGATCTGCCTGATGCTTTCATTGGGATATATGCTGTTCGGATCCGGACCTGTCATGTGTCAAAATCACCTCCGTAAGATTACGTTTTCACGTTTTATAGACAAAGAATAGCCTTTCTGCTACATCGCGGATGCAAAGAATACGACCAAGCCCAGCTCTTTTGCGAGTTCTTGCTCTTGCTTTGCTGCACGGCTTCTGCGATTCAGTCTCACAGCGCGACGGGGATCTTTTGTGTGAATTCTGAGTACTCATAGCCCTCCATGGAGAAGCTGTCGCGCGTGAATTTATAAAAATCGTCCACATCCGGGTCGATGTGAAACACAGGGGCGCGCTTCGGCTCGTTCGCAACGATCTCCTCTATCGCGGGCACGTGCCTGTCGTATATGTGCGCATCCGCGATAACGTGCACGAATTCGCCCGCCTCAAGCCCGGACACCTGCGCCAGCATCATCGTCAGCACTGCATACTGCACGACGTTCCAGTTGTTCGCCGCCAGCATGTCCTGTGAGCGCTGGTTGAGTATCGCGTTGAGGCGCTTGCCAGTCACGTTGAAGGTCATCGAGTACGCGCAGGGGTAAAGCGCCATCTCGCTCAGATCTGCAAAGGTGTAGATATTCGTCATTATGCGCCGCGATGCGGGGTTGTGCTTAAGATCCCACAGCACCTTGTCCACCTGATCCATATCCCCCTCGGGATAGTGGTGCTTCACGCCGAGCTGATAGCCGTATGCCTTGCCGATGGAGCCGTTCTCGTCCGCCCATGCATCCCACACGCGCGTGCGCAGGTCGTGCACGTTGTTGCTCTTCGCCTGCCATATCCACAAAAGCTCGTCTATCGCGGACTTCCAGTATGTGCGTCGGATAGTGAGGATGGGAAACTCCTCGCTCAGGTCGTACCGGTTCACAATGCCAAATTTCTTTATCGTGTGCGCCGGTGCGCCGTCCTCCCACCGGGGGCGCACCTCACTATCGGTGTCCCATGTGCCGTTTGCGAGGATGTCGCGGCAGTTTTGGATGAATATCTCGTCGGCCTTGCTCATGTGCGCGCTCCTTTTCGTTTTTCACCATTATACATGCGCGCGCCGCGCGCGTCAAATGCAAAAGCCGCGTCGTCCGACACGGCTTTGACCGTTCATTCCCCGTATATTCTTGCCACGCGCGGCGACAGCGCGCTTGTCAGCCCGCAGCCCTCGTCGCTGCCGATGAGCGCGGCGACCTCCTGCGCCGG
>ENA-OUQF01000275-OUQF01000275.1-human-gut-metagenome-genome-assembly--contig:-NODE-275-length-43278-cov-8.112903_pt1 | contig 43278 bp, 37 predicted proteins | sample MGYA00237947_ERZ548826 | MGnify/ENA primary metagenome ERZ548826 (study PRJEB26490, sample SAMN05194701) | human gut metagenome | biome: terrestrial biome; feature: human-associated habitat; material... | reverse complement strand
CACGGGTCCACAGCTTGCCGCGGTAGTTCAGGTCGCAGCTGATCTTCACGCCGTGAGCCTTAGCAGCCTTGCAGGCCTCGCGGCAGATCTCGACAACGTTCTCGCCCAGAGCCGGGGTGATGCCGGTGAAGTGGAACCAATCCACGCCCTCGAAGATCTTATCCCAATCAAAGTCGGAGGGCTGAGCCAGCTGGATGGCGCTGTTGGCGCGGTCGTAGATGCAGACGGAACCACGCTGAGAAGCGCCCTTCTCGTTGTAGTAGATGCCCACACGGTCACCACCGCGGGTGATCATGCTGGTATCAACGCCGTAGCGGCGCAGGCTGTTGACAGCGGCCTGACCGATGGCGTGTGCGGGGAGCTTGGTGACGAAGGCTGCATCCAGACCGTAGTTGGCCAGAGAAACAGCAACGTTGGCCTCGCCGCCGCCGAAGCTGAACTCCAGGCTGTTAGCCTGAACGAAACGCTCGTAGTTGAAGGGCTGCAGACGGACCATCAGTTCGCCAAAAGTAACGACTTTCATTGGTTATTCTCCTTTATATCAGGTGTTTCATCATCCCGCCGCAGGGCATACCCGCTGCGGCGGGGCTTTTACGGTAAAAGGGGGACAGGCGCTTATGCCTGCACCAGATGGAAGGCAAAGCCGGCGATCTCGTCTGCCATGTAGCAGGCAACGGTCTTGCCGTTCTTCACGTTCTTGCTGTCCAGATCGAACTTCACGCCGCGCTGAGACAGGTGGTAGATGGCGCGGTCCACGTTGTTGCAGCCGATGGCGATGTGGCCATTGGTGCCGCGGCCGGGCTTCTTCATGATCTCGAATTCCTTGTTGCCGACAAAGATGCTGGAGTTGCCGGGAGCAACCTTCATGTTCAGCATAGCGCCGATCAGGTTGGCCACCTTCATGGCCTCCTCCTCGTTGCCGGTGTTGATGCCGACGTGCAGCAGCTTCAGGCCCAGCATGGTGTCAACAGCTTCCTTGCTCTGTGCGGTGATCTTTGCCCAGTCGCCGGCCTTGATCACATCGCTCTTGCACATCCAGGTGCCGCCCACGGCAAAGATCTGGTCATAGCCCAGATAATCGTTGACGTTCTTGGCGTTGACACCGCCGGTGCACATCCAGCGAGCGCCCTTCAGGGCAGCGCCGATGTTCTTCAGCATGCCCACGCCGCCGTTTGCCTCGGCGGGGAAGAACTTCAGAGCTTCGCAGCCCATGTTCATGGCCTGCTGCATCTCGCCTGCGGAGCAGGTGCCGGGCATCATGATGCCGCCCTTGGCGATGACGTGCTTGCAGACCTCGGGGTCGAAGCCGGGAGCAACGATAAAGGAAGCACCGGCAGCCATAGCACGGTCGGCCTGCTCGCAGGTCAGAACGGTGCCGGCACCCAGCAGCATCTCGGGCATTTCCTCGTGGATCTTGCGGATGCACTCTTCAGCACAGGCAGTGCGGAAGGTGACCTCAGCTGCGGGCAGACCGCCCTCAGCCAGAGCCTTGCACAGGGGCAGGGCCTCATCAACGCTGTTGAAAGCGATAACAGGGATAATGCCGATCTGATAGACCTTTTCTACGATGGGATTCATAACGCATTTCTCCTTTTATATTTGAACTCTCTCGGTGCGTCGGGTTTGCTCCAGTGGGCGCAATACCCCCATACGCGCTTATAGTACTAGTATAAACGAACAGCCCGTCTTTGGTAATACTCAACAAGCACAATGTTTTGCATAAGAGCTTGTATACATTGCACAAAAATGACGAATGACCCGAAAAATCGGGGCAAATGCCGGTAAAAATGCTGGGAAATTGCTGCAAAAACTGGCTCAGATGCCAAGGGTTTCCAGTATCTCGGCCACGCCGTCATGGTCGCAGTCGGCTTTGCTGACAAGGTGCGCCAGCGCCCGGATCTCCGGCATGCCGTTGGCCATTACAGCGGCCACCCCGGCCTTTTGCAGCATGGCGCGGTCGTTCTCACTGTCGCCCACCGCAAGGGTGCATTCGTGGGGGACGCCCAGCCGGTCGGCCAGTGCGCGCAGCGCCTCACCCTTGTCCACACCGGCGGCGGTCACCTCCACGTTTTTCGGCGACCCCTGTACGATCTCCACGCCCGGGACGGCGCGGAAGCGGGGCAGCGCAGCCGCAGCCTGCTGCGGGGTTTCAAAAAACACGCAGAGCTTTTCAATGGCAAAGGCGTTGCGGCTCATCCACTCGGCTGCGTCCCGCAGAATGGTAAAGCGGCCATCGTTGGGCTGGCACGCTTCGGTGCCGTCCTTCTTTGCTGCCCGGGCAGCGGCCAGCGCAATGCTGCGGGCATCGGTGCAGGCGTATCCGTCCGAGAAAATGCGCAGGTCGGCGTGGCAGCTCTCGCAGACGGCAAAGGCCTCGCGGGCAGTCTCCACCGGCATCAGGCTGTGCAGCAGGCAGACCGGGGTGCTGGTGCGGTGCTCTTTTGCGTTGGAATAGCGGCTGTACACTGCGCCCACGGGGTCGCTACCCAAATCCCACACGGCGGCACCGTTGCAGGTGATGACGTAGCGGATGCCGGGCAGCTGCGCCACCTCCGGCGGCAGACTGGCCAGCGGTCGGCCGGTGGCGGGCACGATGTACACGCCTTTGTCCACGGCAGCTTGCAGGGCGGCGCGGGTGCGGGGGGTGATGTGCCCCTCGCGGTTCAGCAGGGTGCCGTCCAGATCCAGCGCGACCAGACGGATGGCGGGAAATTCTTGTGGCATGACGTACTCCTTTTATAAATAAGATGCAGCTTGTTTTTATTGTATCGCAGGGAAAACATTTGCGCAAGTGGATGGAATGTGCTATAATAACACGTCAATTCACATAAAAAATAGGAGAAACGACATGAAACTTAGCCAACTGCGCAGCCGGTGCCGCCCGCATTTGTGGTACCAGCTGTACTGGGTGGTGTACCTGATCTGGTTCTTCTGGCTGGACCTCACCGTCACCGCCCCGAAATATATCCTGCACAGCCCGCTGGACGATCTGATCCCCTTTAACGAGTGGTTCGTGCTCCCCTATTGCAGCTGGTTTCTGCTGCTGGCGGGGGTGACGGCGGCACTGTGGTGGTGCGATACCGCCAGCTATGATAAACTTTGCATGACCATGTTTTCCGGCATGACCTTCTGCCTGATCGTGTACATGATCCTGCCCAACGGGCTGGAACTGCGTCCTGCCGTGGAGACTCTTGGCCGGGATAACCCTGCGCTGCGGATCATGCAGCTGCTGTGGAAGGCGGACGCCGCCGTGAACGTCTGCCCCTCCATCCACTGCCAAAGCTCCGCCTGCATGGCAATGGCCTTCAGCCACAGCAAGCTGGCAGAGGGCAAGACTCTGCGCAAGGTGCTGGCATGGGCGTGGGCGGCGCTGATCTGCCTGTCCACCGTGTTCACCAAGCAGCACTCGGTCATTGATGTGGCCTGCGGCTTGGCGGTGGCTTTTGTGTGGCTGCCGGTGGTGTACCGCCCGGCGCGGGCACTTCATTGAACAAAATAGCAAAAAATTGCCCTTGATTTTCGGTTGCTCCTGCTATTGACAGTTGCCCGGCAGTTGGGTAATATGGTCATATACTAGTATATCACCAACTGACCCTGAAGGGAGAACACTGCAATGGCATCTTTGAGTGCGAGGGAACAGGCGTATCAGACCATCCGAAGCCGGATCATCACCATGGAGCTGAAGCCCGGTGACCCCCTGAACGACAGGGAGCTTGCGGAGCAGATGGGCATCAGCCGCACCCCCATGCGGGAGGCGCTGATCATGCTCAACATTGCCCACATGGTGGACATCAAGCCGCAAAGCGGTACCCATGTGGCGCCCATCGACCTGAAGCGGATGGAGCTGGAGCAGTTTGCCCGCTTCACCCTTGAAAAAGAGATTTTGAACCGCGTGCGCGGCCGCCTGACCGACCAGCAGGAGCAGGAATACCGGCAGATCATTGAGAATTACCGCTTACTGGAAGCTGACCTGACCCAGCCGAACCGGGAGACCCGCCTGCTGGAACTGGACAACCAGTTCCACCGCAAGGCCTTTGAGATCACCGGCATGGAGGCGCATTTTGACCACATGCTGGGTGAGCTGCAACATGTGGAACGTATCCGCAAGTTCAGCTTGCAGACCAACGAGAACAAGTCCGTCTGCGCCGCCCACACCCGCATTCTGGAAATGGTGCTGCACGGCACCGCCGATGAACTGGGCGAGGCGCTGGAAAGCCACCTGAACCGCTATAAGCTCTCGGTGGAGCAGGCCCGCAGCGTCCACCCGGAATATTTCACCGAAGGGTGAAAAGAAATTGTTTAAATATGGCTCCAAACACCTGCAGGTGTTTTGGAGCCATATTTATTTATACAATATAAAAAGCCCGCCGGCAGAGCAGTGCATCGCTGTCTGTCGGCGGGTTTTCTGTTAAGCAGCGGGGGAAAAGGTTAGTTCTGATTGCCGGTCTCGGCTTTCATGGCGTTGTAGCCGATGAGCACGGTCCAGACGTAGGCGCAGGTCTTGGGGATCATCAGCATACCGATCATGGGGTTTACGTCTGCCCACAGCACCACGGGGATATAGAAGCCGAAGCTCAGCACGATGGTCAGCCACATCCAGCGGAAAGCCTTGTCGTTGTTCTGCTTGGCACTGCGGTAGAACAGAACGATAATCAGCAGACCCAGCAGGGCAAAGGGCACATTGCGCAGGATGCCCCATGCCAGCGGGGTGTGGTTGGTGAGCCACTGGTTCTGCGGCATCATGCACAGTACAACGCGCACAGCGGACAGGGCGTACACGGCGGCGGTCACGTTCTTCTGCCCCTCGATCTGGTAGCGCTTGCGCCAGACGTAGTACAGCAGCACATAGAACACGGTCATGGTCACAGAGGTGATCCACTTGCCCAGACCCAGCGGCACAGCGTAGTTTTCCAGACCGGTAGTGCACAGTGCCAGTGCGCGGGGCACCAGATGGAAGGAATCGCCCGCGCCCAGCACAACGGCCATCAGACCGAACAGGCGGAATTGGGTGCCAGCCTTGCTGCCGCGGATCATGCGGATGCCCACCGTGAGCACGGTGACCAGATAGAAGATGTCGAAAACAGTTTCAATAACAGCTCTCATATTTTTTTCTCCTTTATTTGTTTTGATTGCAGTTTTTTTGATTTTATAGCGAACCGGCGCGGCAGAGCCGTACCGGAGGCATCGTAGGGAAAAGGGCTTGCAGTAGTATGGTCTGCGGGGTGCAAAAACCAAATTGAACTATGTTCATATTCGGGCTTAAAAACATCCCACAAGGCTTGTGGGATGTTTTTTGCTTAATAAATGGTCCTGCGCACGATCTCCAGCACCGCAGAGGGGTCGAAGCTCTGCTGCACCACCGCAGACAGCATCAAGGAGAACAGGATGCCCGCAAACTGCTCCGGGGTAAATTGCTCGGTAAAGGCGTCCGGACGGATCTTGGCATCGTGGCGCAGCACGTTGCACAAAGCATCCAGAATGTGCTGCCATGTCTGCCGCATCTGCTGCTTGCCGTCGGCGGTGTCCTGCTGCACAAAACCCAGCGCATGGTGGGTGAAGAAGCCGGGATACTGCTGGCAGCCGTATTCCATCTGCCGGTACATCCACCGGATGCAGGACAGGGTGTCCTGAAACACGGCTTCGTCCTCCGGGTGGTGGAAGATGTCATTCCAGATGCTTTCCACGGCCGCGCTTACCAGCTCGGTCTTGGAGCCGAAGTAGTTGTAGATGCAGCCCACAGAGACCCCGCAGGCGGCCGCGACTGCACGAATGTTGACCGCCGCCCAGCCGTTTTGCTGGATCAGCTCCCGGCTGGTTTTCAGGATGTCCGCCTTGGATGTTGCCATTGGATTCATACACTCACCCTCCAACATGAACATTGTTCACAATGCGCAGTATACAGCGGCGGTGGGCTGTTGTCAAGGGGAAAATAAAATTTTTTGCAGCTCTATTTCGCCGTCTGCACAGCGGCAGGAAACGAAAGCTGCATATATGCAACCTGCTTCATGTTTCTACCACCTAAAATGTGCCAAATTCATGTCAAAATGGTAACAGTTCTTGTTTCATCGTTGATTTTTGACGAAAAAAGCTTGCTTTTTTTGTCAATGTGCGTATAATAAGAGAACATCAGGCCAACCAAGGCAGTTGGTATGCTGCCGGAGTCCTGACACCAACAAAAGAAGAAAAAGGAGATAATCCCTATGAAGCTCAAGACTGTTGCAATTGCCGCTGCCGCTCTGGCACTGGCTGTCGGCATGACCGCCTGCGGCGGCGCTGCCTCTACCGCTGCATCCTCCACCGCATCCTCTGCTGCTGCCTCTTCCGAGGCTGCTTCCTCCGAGGTTGCTTCCTCTGAGGCCGAGGCTACTTCTGCCGAGTACACCGTGTACAACACCACCGGCAGCAAGGTGACCGAGTTGTACCTGTACGATGCAGGCTCTGAGGACAAGGGCGAGAACCTGGCAGGCGAGGGTCTGGCTGACGGCGAGAGCATCGTGATCACCCGCGATGTCGAAGCTGACAAGCAGGCTGACGTTGTCTATGTTCTGGAGTTCACCACCGAGGACGGCAGCACCCAGAGCTTTGACACCCTGCACTACGAGGTGGCTCCCATCTCTCTGAAGAGCGTGGACGCCGCTGCCGGTGCTACCGCTATTGCTTTCGAGGCTCCCCAGAAGTAAGAGCAAACCCTTACATCCGCAAACAGAAAAAGGCTGCTGCACCGTGCGTGCAGCAGCCTTTTTGTATAAAATCATATCACATCCGGAACCCACGGAAGCCCCAGCCGCCGCAGCAGCAGTTGCACAGCAGGTTCAGCAAAATCATGCTCCAGCACCAGCGCAAAAGCCCGCCGGGCTGGGCGTAGGTGGTCTGGGTGCGGTAGGTCTGGCCGGGGTTCTGCATCCGGCGCAGGTGCATCTGGTACTCGGTGTTGTTCGGGTCCAGCTGCACGGCGCGGCGGGCGTCCTGCAGGGCGTCCACGCTTTTGCCCAGCCCCTGATTGGCCAGCGAGGAGAGATAGTACCACCGCGCATTGCGGCCGGTCATGCCGTCCAGCACCCGGCGCGCTTCGGCGTAGCGGCCATTGGCCACAAAGTTGCGGGCGGCCTGCATCTCCGGGGTGTCGGTGCCGGAGGCGCTGGGCCCGGCCTGCTGGTAGCCGCCAAAGCCAAAACCGAAGCCAAAGGGGTCGAAGCCCTCAAACCCGTCAAAGCCATCAAAGCCGGTGTAGCCGTAATTCTGCTGGCCGTAGCCCTGCTGGCCATAGCTCTGGCGGTTATAGCTCTGTTGCTGGTAGCCGCCGTAGGGGTTGCCGCCCATCTGGGGGCCGGTATCGCCCTTGGTAATGGCATCGTAGGCGGCCTGCACCTCCTTGAAGTGCTCCTCGGCCGTGGGGTCGTTGGGGTTCAAATCCGGGTGCCAGCGCTTGCACTTGGCGCGGTATGCTTTTTTGATCTCGTCGTCGCTTGCGCCGCGCTGAACGCCCAGCACCTCATAGGGATCTCTCATGCTCGGTATACTTCCTCACTCATTATACTGACGGTACAGCGCCGCTGCACCGCATCCGTTCTATTTTACCGGAACATCGGCACAAAATCAAGACGCATCGGGCTTTCCGGTGCGTTTTGCGTTTTTGCAGTTGTATTTCAGCCACACGCCGGAATACAGGATGTTGCGCAGCAGATCTGCGTCCTCCACGCAGGGCAGACGCTCAAAGTTCTGCGCGCAGCGTGCCAGCAGCAGCTCAAAGATGTCCAGCATCTCTTCCTCGTAGTCCGGGTGGGTGCTCAGCTCCCGCAGGGGGTTGTACGCGCCCCGGCGCTTGTCGCGGGACAGGTCGTCGTAGGCGTCCAGCAGGTAGATGAACTTGCCCAGATGGAAGCCGATGCTGCGCAGCTCCGGTGCCCAGCGGTCCTGCCGGTAGTCGAACAGCTCTGCCATCAGCGCACCGAAGCAGCCGGACACCGCGTCAAGGTCGGTGCTGCCGGCGGCCTCGTACTCGGCAAGCTTTGCGAGACACGCACGGATGGCATTGCACTGACGCGGCCAGCGCTGGGCGGCCTCGGCGGTGCTGTTGTCCAGCAGGGTACTGTACCCCAGTGCCAGCAGATTATGGTCATCCTGCCATTTGTCCTGCGCGTTGTAGTAGTGCAGCGCCACGCTCAGGTCGGCGCAGTAGTCGGTGGGGTCGGCGCTGCGCCAAAGTACACCGTGTACCGGGTGGATGGGGCAGCGGCTGATACCGCTGTCTGCGGGGGTCTCGCCCTCGTACAGGCTGCACAGCAGGATATTTAAAAAGGTCAGGTCATAGCTCAGGCTGAACCGTCCCCGCAGCCCGTGCAGAGCATCGATACGGCGGCATAGCCCGCAGTAGGCCGAGCGGTAGCGGCTCTGCGCCTCGGGGCTGAGGCTGGCCCGATCCGGGATCACATATCCGAACATGGCGGCTCAGCTCTTTTTGATGAACTGGGTGCCGCAGCGGGGGCAGGAGATCTGGATGCGGCCGCGTCCCCGGGGCACGCGCAGCTTCTGACGGCACTGGGGGCAGCGGTAGTAGTGGTACAGCTTGCGGTTGGCCCACTGCTCCTTCAGGCTGCGGAACTTGTTATTGAACCGGTCCTTCAGGCTGTAAAAGCGGTAGTTCTCCTCGGTGCGCTTGGAGATGTTGCGGCTCAGGCTGCGATAGTAGCACAGGATCAGCAGCGCTGCGCCCAGCCATGTGAACAGGGAAACGCGGGTGAGCAGCGATACCAGCAGCATCACGATGGAGCTCATGCTCAGAAACTGGTTCAGGCCATCGGTGCCGTAGCGCCCGATCATGAATTGACGGAACTTTTCTCTCATAGGTTTTCGCATCCTCTTCTCTGGGACTTTACACACGGAAACGCAGGGCAGCAGCGCCGCCCTGCGGAATACTTTGTGCTTCTAGGATATCAGCCAACCATGATAAAATTTTGAACAGACTGCAAATCTATCATGAAAGGACGAAAATTAAACGTTTTGCTCCTCCCGGCTGCGCACGGTGAGCACCGCCTCCGTGTCCAGTGCACCCTCCATGCGGCAGTGCAGCACGGCGCGTCCGGCCTCGCCGGTGGTGGCAAGGTAGGTGCCCGCCATGCCGCCCCGCAGGGGCACCACGCTGGGGCCCAGAATTTTCAGCGGCCCCTCCACGGACAGGCAGACGGCCTCGCCGCAGTAGGGCAGCAGGTTGCCGTTCTGGTCGATGGCGCGCAGGCTGACCGCGGCGCAGTCCCATGTGGGGCCGTCGGTCAGCAGGGGATTGTGCACGGTGCATTCCAGTCGGACGCTCTGCACCGGCTCCCGCACCACGGTGCGCACGGCGCGGCCATGCCATACCGCCTCGAACCGGTACACCGGCGCGGAACTGCCCAGCACACCGATGTATTTGTAGTACATCCGCAGCAGCTCGCTCCAGCTCAGCCGCAGCGAGAGCATCCGCGCCTTGGAAAGGGGCGAAAGCGCCATGGCGTCCCGCCGCAGCTCGTTGAGGATGGCGGCGACCTGTGCGCCAGTGGCGTGATCCATGCCCTCGTACTTTTCCAGCAGGGAGCCCACAAAATCGTTGATCTCGATGGGCGGGTGGGGCAGGGCGGCAAAGCGTCCCCGGCGGTCGGGGCCAAACTCGGCCACAAAGTCGTTGCCGCGGTACAACCGAACGCTCTCGGCGTTGGTGAACACCCAGCAGGCGGCTGCTGCGCCGCCGGGCAGGTCGCCCAGCGTCATGGCGGAGGAGACCTCCAGCACGATGTCGGAGGGTGCGCGGGGCGTTTTCTGGCTGGCATAAACGGCGGCAGAAAGCTTCGGGTTGCGGAACAGGTCCATCACGCCGTGGTAGCAGATGCGGTCGCCGCTGCCGAATTCCCGGTGGGTGTTGTAGTCGGTCATGCACCAGCCAAAGCTGCCTGCCACGCCCGGCTGGGCGATACTGTCGTTCAGCACGGCGGCGTGGTGCAGCGCCTGCACCAGACGGTGAGGTTCATCGTCAAAGGGCTTGGCGGGGAAGTTCTGTCCGCCGAACGCGCTGATAAGGTAGCCCTTGCGGGTGTCGGGAGTCACGGCGGCGCGGTTCTCGCAGCCCGCGCCGCGCCCAGCGTAGGAATAATCATTGTAGGCGTAAACGTCCTCCAGCAGCTGGCTTTTGCGGGTGCTGCGGGTGCCCGCCGTGGGGCGGGTGGGGTCCAGCCGGTGGATGGCTTCGTTGGTGCGCTTATAAAAGGCCTCGTTGTCGGGGCTGCCGCTGATGCGGGCACCCCACAAAAAGATGCTGGGATGGTTGCGGTACTGGCACACCATCTCCCGGCAGTTTTGCAGCGCCTGCGCCTGCCACACTTCGTCGCCGATGTGCTGCCAGCCGGGCATTTCGGGGAATACCAGCAGACCCAATTCGTCGCAGGCGTCCAGAAACGCCGGGCTGGGGGGCGCATAGCAGGTGCGCACGGCGTTGCAGCCCAGTTCCTTTTTCAGCAGCTGGGCGTCCAGCCGCTGGATGCTGTCCGGCATGGCGTAGCCCTGATAGGGGTAGCTCTGGTGCCGGTCCAGCCCGCGCAGCTCCACCCGCTGTCCGTTCAGGTACAGCCCGCCTGCCACGAACTGCACCGTGCGGAAACCGAACCGCACCGTTTTTTCGTCCAGCACCCGGTCGGGCAGACCGCCGGTGCCGGGGCGGATGAGCCGCATGGTCAGGGTGTACAGGGTGGGGTGCTCCAAGCTCCACGGGTGCACGTTGTTCAGTGTGCCGGTGATGGGCAGGGAAAGCTCGCCGCTGTACACTGCCCGGCTCCCGGCGGGGCTGCGGATCTCGGCCTGCAGCGTGCAGCCGACCGTCTCGCCCACGGTGGCGGTGTAGATGCGGAAATCGCCCTCGGCCTTGGCCTCGATGAACACGTCCCGCAGGTAGGCGGGCTCCTTGATATCCAGACTGACGGCGCGGTAGATGCCGCCGTAGGTCAGCGCATCCAGCTGTCCGCCGAAGGGCGGGACGTTCAGATCCTCCCGGCAGTCGCAGCGCACAGCCACCACGTTTTTCTGTCCCAGACGCAGCGCGCCGGTCAGGTCTACCGTAAAGGCGGTGTAGCCGCAGCCATGGTGGAACACCCGCCGCCCGTTGCAGAACACGGTGGCGTCGTGCGCCACCGCCCCGAAGGTAAGCAGCACGGTGCGGCCCAGCCACTCCTTGGGCGCAAAAAACTCCCGCCGGTAGCCGCACAGGCGCTGGTAGTCGTTTTCATTGCAATAATTATAGGGCAGAGGTTTGACCGTGTGCGGCAACCGCACCGGGGTAAGGGAAAGCTCCGGGCACTCCGGGCGCACCAGCGCCGGGTCAAAGGTGGGGGCAAACAGCCAGCCCTCGTTCCAATCGTAGTGTTCCATAGCAGGATCTCCGTCTAAGTGATAAGCTTATAGAGGCATGGTATCACAAAGTTATGAACGAAAAAAGCATTCGCACCCTTTTTGCGCCGGTTCAGCAGAAATTTTGTAGTGCGCGAAAGCTGCCGCTGACAGGTTGCCCAATAAATGCGGGGTGAAGATTGTGCAACTATCCAAAAAATAAAAGGAAGGGGAAAAAGGGGCTGAAAATGCCGCAAAAAGCGGTACAATAAAAAACGGAAGTATAAGGGTGTGCTTCCGGTGCAAATAAAATAGAAAGGAATTATGAACCATGAAACGAATCCTTGCGGTGTTTCTGACATTGGCAATGGCGCTGAACATTGCGCCTGCGGCTGCTTTTGCGGCTGCGGACAGCGATGCGGCATCCATTGTTGCAGTGGAAGAAACCGACGAAACCTCCTCGCCCCAGCTGGACGAGGAAACGGCGAGAGCCATTGCGTCCGACCCGTTTTTGCAGGCAGCCTATGCCCAAACGGAGCAGGAGCAGACCGGACAGGCTGAGGTGGATACCTCTAATATGTCCGTAAGTGCGACCAACAGCTTTGGTCAGCTGCTGGTGAATGGTCTGGGGATGGACGGAGAGAACGGGAGTGATCTCTCATCGGAAAGCCGCGTCATTGAGATCACCATGAACGGCAGTACCGCCATGGTGAAATATATCGCGAAAAAAGACGCAAACCTTGTGGTGGGCATCTATACGGATGATAGCGAACAGGAAATGATCGCTAGCGGAACAGTGGCGGTACAGGCAACACCGGACAACACGGCAAGCAGCATAGTAGAAGTTCCGTTGAGTGGAGAAATACCGGAACACTATACTGTGAAAGGTTTCCTTCTGGACAAGGAAGATCATGCACCACTCTGCAAGGAGTACACAAATGCGTTTTACACAGAAAACGTGGAAGAGCTGGAGGGTGCTACGATCGATGATTTTGATTCAGCACGGGCGGTCAATTTGGATGATGACAGAACCACGAACTTTGGTGTTGTGAAGCAAGGCGTTATACTTCTTCAAGAGGATGAACCGGAAAACGGTGCAGGGGAAAATATTGTTGTTCTGGACGACAGTGAAAACCAGATATACCAGTTCGAAAACGCAAGTACAGAGCTTCTGAACCTGAAGCAAGGTAATATCATTGTTTATAAATATGGCGAAAATAACCTTATTATTGCGCATGTTGCAGATTTTGAAATCAACGGAACCACAGTCACGATTTATGGTGACGAGGATTTTCAGTTGGAAGATGTGTTTAGTATTCTGAAAATGGATGGCGAGAACACAACGGATAAAGCAATTGTGGATACGGAGACCGGGGACGGCAAGGTGTCCTATATTGGAACACAAGAGATAGAAACGCTGGATAGCACAAACGAATGGGAAGGAAAAGCAGAGTTTAGTCACGTTTTCAAAATTTCAACGGATGACGGGAAAGATGAGGATTCGGAAGAAAAACCTGTTTCCGGTTCGGTTGAGGGAACGGTGTCGATCAAAGCGGCAATCAAGTTAAAGCTCCGGCTCTGCGATGACAATAAAATGGTTTCACTGTCCTTCCCGATGACAGAGAAATTTGAGCTTGAGGGCGCGGTCGAATACAAAGGAGAGCTTCTGAAATTTCCGAAGATAACTCTTCCTGTCTATGGGTGTCTTTCGGTAGGATTTGAGCCGCAAATGGTGTTCAAGGCAAATGCATCTGTGGCCTTTAAAATGGACAGTACTCAGATGATCGGCTTTGAATGGAGCCAAAAAGATGGCACGCAGGATATCAGTGAGGCACCTGTTACAAGCATCAACTTCAAGTTGAGCGGATCGATCTATCTGGGCTTTGATATGGCTCCCAAAGCAGAGCTTGGCGTAGGCAAGGTAAGTCTGGTAAAGCTGAAATTCAAAGCGGAAGCCGGATTTGAACTTTCTGCAGAAGAGCGATTGGGAGATCAGGGGACAGGTCTGGATGAAATTCATGGCTGTAAAAATTGCTATGAGGGAGAATTGGAATTTAAAATAACGCTTGGCGTAAGCTTAAAGATTTTGCTCTATGAGCCAAAGATAGAGATAACGCCTTTCTCCCATAGCTTTGGCAAGGCATACGCTTCAGCAGACTACGGTGATTTTGGCTGGGGCGAGTGTCCTCATGTAAAATACCGTCTGACATTGAAAGCGGGCAAAGCGGGTGCAGGTGCAACTGTGAAGATTCAGTCGAATGATTCTGACACATCGAGCCTTTATACCGAAACGACATTGGATGCAGACGGAAACAGTACGGTCTATCTTCCGGAGCGAGAATATCGGATCACTGCCAATAAGGGCAGCATGGAATTTGTAAAGACGATCAAGCTGTCCCGCGGAACTACAGTGAACATCGACCTGGAACAAGGTTCGACCGGCGGAAACCCTGGAACCACAGAGCCAGATAACCCGGACCAGCAGCAAAAAGGCTATACGCTGAAAAACGGTATTCTGACGATTAACAACGCAGAAGTTCTGGCAGGATATGATAAAGCGGTTAATCTGCCTCCGTGGTACGATTCCCGCGAGGACATCAACAGGATCGTGGTCAGGTCCGGGATCACCCAGGTTGGAGCGTACTCCTTTGCAAACTGCACGAATGTGACCATGGTCACATTCGGAGATAAAGTGGTAAAAATTGACGAAGCAGCATTTTTAAATTGTATAGCGCTGACCGATGTGTACTATGCAGGAAGCGTTGAAGACTGGACAGCGGTTGCGATTGCTGCGCAAAACGAAGCACTGCAGAAGGCAAAAATCCATTGTTCAGATGGTGTTCTGGCAGAAAGCGGCACCTGCGGTGAAAATGTGACCTGGACGCTGACAACAGACGGATTGCTGACGATCAGTGGACAGGGTGCAATGGGCGCGTCCGACAAAAATTGGGCAAACCGTTCTGTGGCAGTAAAGAAAGCGGTTGTAAAGCCGGGTGTGACAAGCGTTATATCGAATGCGTTTAAGGGTTGTGCAAGCCTGAAAGAGGTAGTTCTGCCGGAAGGCATGGAAACCATTGGAGTGCAGGCATTCTGTGATTGCTATGCACTGGAAAGCGTTTCCATCCCGGAAGGCGTCCGGGAGATTGGCGCACGCTGCTTTCACAGTTGCTATAAGCTGACCGAGGCAGTATTGCCGCAAACGGTATCTGCAATAGGCTTGGCAGTTTTTTACCACTGCTCTGCGCTGAAAAAGGTTGAGCTTCCTGTACAGATCACCACGATGGATACGGCATCCATGTTCAGTGGGTGCTCGCAGCTGACAGAAGTGCAGCTGCCGGATGGTGTGACGAAAATTGGTGCCTATGCATTCTCCGGGTGCACGAGTTTGACCACCGTTAAAGTACCAGAAAGTGTTACCAGCATTGGCGAGAGTGCGTTTAATCGGTGCCTCAATCTGGAAAATCTGAATCTGCCTGCAGGCATCACCGGCATGGAGTGCAAAAATACCTTTAACGGATGCAAAAAGCTGACGCTAAAAATCGTGGTGCCGGACGGAACGACCAAGATCGGCGATGGTACCTTCCAGGACTGCGAAGCTCTGACGGAGATCGTACTGCCGGATACGGTGACCGAAATTGGTAAGAATGCATTCGATGGTTGCAAGAACTGGTCGAATGCTACAATCCCATCTAAGGTTACAAGCATTGGAGAGTATGCATACAGAAACTGTCTGCAATTGAAGTACGCCGAAATTCCGGCAGATGTTATTCAAATCGAAAAGGGCACTTTTTATTACTGTAGTGCGTTGCAGAGCGTGACAATTCCAGTAGGTGTGAAGCAAATTGGTATGGATGCTTTTGGGTGGTGCACGGCGCTGGAAACGGTGAATCTGCCAGACAGCGTTGCAACAATCGGATCCGCCGCATTCAGAAACTGCACGAGCCTGAACAGTATCAATGTTCCGAATGGTATACAGAACATTGAAAATAAAACTTTTGAGGACTGCAATAGCCTGAAGAAAATCGCTTTACCAGAAAGTGTGAGACGAATTGGAGAAGATGCATTCGCTAAGTGCTACAAGTTGGAGCAGGTTACAATGCCGACACAGTTGACAGAACTTGGAGAGTATGCATTTTTTAATTGTTATAATTTGCAGAACATAACAATACCGAATGGAATCACAAAGATTGGAAGGTATACTTTTACGCACTGCGAAAAAGTGACCAGTGCGGTCATTCCGGAGGGAGTCACGACCGTCGGAAAGTATGCGTTTGGAGGTTGCAGAAAGCTGTACAGCCTACAGATTCCGGCAAGCATCACCGAACTGAGTGACGATGCCCTCTATTATACAGAGAACTTGACGGAAGTGATTTACACTGGAACAAAGGCGCAATGGGCTGCGGTCAAGATCGGGCAGCACAACGGATTTGATTGGGATCAGGGAAATGCGCCGCTTCACTTCAATTTCCACTGCACCGATGGCGATATCCTTCCCACCTCCACCGCCTCCGAAAACTCCATTACCACCGGTGCGGCTTCCGCTTCGGACAGCAAGTTCCAAGCTACCTTTGCTAATGCCAAGGCGGGCAAGGAGTACGTGGTGCTTGTCAGCCGCTCCGGCAGTGACCCGCTGAATGCGGACAACCTGATCTACATCAACCAGATCACAGCAGATGCCGATGGCGAGCTGGCTGTGCCGTTTATTACGGCAGCAGACGCAGCAGAGATGACCTATGTGGTCGCCTGCGCACAGGATGATGCACCGGTCGATCCCGGCCAGCCGGACAAGCCGAACCAGCCGGATCAGCCTGACCAGCCCGGCGGGGACCAGCCCTCTTCCGGCGATGACGGCGGCGGCGCGGCCATTATCCTGATCGGCGGCGTAGCAGCCGTGGCGGCGGTAGCCGGTGTGGCGCTGATGATGCCGGTCAAGGTGGAAGGCACTGTAAAACTGGCCGACCAGCCGGTGGCAAATGCCACCGTGCAGGTGCTGAAGAACGGCAATGTGGCAGCGCAGACCACCACGGACGCAAACGGCCACTTTACCGTCAAGGTGAAGCGCGGCGGCTATACCATGCGTGTGCAGTGGGCGGACGCCAGCGGCCAGCCCGTGACGCGCACGGTGGACTTCAAGGCACCCAACGCAAACCTGAACGTGGCGGCATAAGCTGCGCGTAACAGAAAAGCAGACCCAATAAAAAGACCGGAACGGCCTTGCCCTTCAGGGGCAGAGCGGTTCCGGTCTTTTGTGCGTTTTTTAGCGGATAAAGCTGGTCATGGGGCGGGGCGGGTTCTGCGGGTGGTCGATGCCTGCGGCCTTACCGGCCTCGATGCAGCGCAGCAGCCATGCCATGTTGCGGCCCAGTTCCTGCATCACGGCGCAGCCCTCGGCGTCCTGCAGTACCTGCTCGGGGTTGGAGCCATGTACCATCGCCCAGTAGGAGCCGTTGACCAGCGGCATGTGGAAGAACTGGGGGTATTTGACCAGCTGGTCAAGGGTGGAGGTGGTACCGGCGCGGCGGGCAGAGCAGCAGACGGCGGCGGGCTTGTAGGCCAGATACTTGCCGCCCGCGTAGGCCAGACGATCCATAAAGCTGGCCATGTTGCCCGCAGCGGAGGCGTAGTGCACCGGGCTGCCGAACACAAAGGCGTCGGCGGTTTTGGCCTTCTCAATGGCCTCGTTGACCACGCCGCCGAACACGCATCCATTGCCGCTGCGGCAGCCGCCGCAGCCGATGCAGCCGCCTACGGGCTGACCGCCGACGTGCAAAATCTCGGTCTCGATGCCCTGTGCCTTCAGCTCCCCGGCAATAAGGGAAAGGGCGGTGTAGGTGCAGCCCTTCTCGTGGGGGCTGCCGTTGATGAGCAGAACTTTCATGCTGTATACTCTCCTTTGCTGAAATGCGCCGTAAAATGCGCAATATTGCTGCTATGATTGTAGCACAAAGCCGCCCGCAGCGCAATGCGGGCTCTTGACAATGCTATGCAGTTGGGAGATAATAAAGGATACGAAAGAGTTCAAACCGGCTGCCGCGGGGGCGGCAGCTACGGCAAGGAGGTAACATCATGCGCGTGATCGCAGGAGAAGCCCGGGGCCGCAGGATGGAAGCACTGCCCGGCACCGATGTCACCCGCCCCACCCTCTCGCAGGTGAAGGAGGCGATGTTCAGCATCGTACAGTTCGACCTGCCCGGGGCCCGGGTGCTGGATCTGTATGCCGGCAGCGGCCAGCTGGGCATCGAGGCGCTGAGCCGGGGTGCGGCCCGGTGCGTCTTTCTGGACGAGAACCGGGAGGCCGTAAGCATCGTGATGCGCAACTGCAAGGCCTGTGGCGTGTTTGACCGCAGCCGGGTGAATATCGGCGAGGCTGCGCGGTTCTTATCGGCCTGCCGGGAGCAGTTCGATCTGGTGCTGCTGGACCCGCCCTTCCGTGGCGGCACGCTGGAAAAGATCCTGCCCGCCGTGGAAAAGTGCGTTGCCCCCGGCGGCATCGTGCTGTGCGAGAGCGAAACAGGCATCGTGCTGCCCGCGCAGGCGGGCAGTCTGACCCTGCAAAAACAGTATAAATACGGCAAGGTGCTGCTGTGGAAGTACACAAAGCCCATGCAGTCCGCCGCTGAGCAGGAGGGAGAAGCCTTATGAACGTGAACGAGCTTTTGGATACCATTGAGGATGCACTGGAAGAGAGCGCAAACGTGCCCCTTTCCGGCGGCAAGCGCATCGTGGATGTGGAGCAGATCCGGGATTATCTGGACGAGGTGCGGGCGGCATTGCCCGGCGAGCTGCGGCAGGCGCAGCAGATCGTGAACGACCGGGCACAGATCGTGGACAGCGCCAACGCACAGGCACAGGCTATTGTGAAAAAGGCCGAGGAGCGCGCCCGCATTCTGGTCAGCGACGCCGAGATCGTCAAGGCCGCCCAGCAGCGCGCTTCTGAGATCACCTCCGCAGCCCAGACCGAGGCGCGCACCCTGCGCCAGACCGTGACCGACTACTGCGAGAATATGCTGCGCACCACCGAGGATACCATGGTGGAAAACGCCGCACAGGTCAAAAATATCCGTGCCAGCCTGCGCCAGAACGCCAAGAAAAACGGCTGATAACGGTCAACTTTCCACACAAATTCCACAGATTGCGGAAAACGAAGTCCCTGCGAGCAAAAATGACGGCTCACAGGGACTTTTTTTGTGGATTTTTGCGGCAAAAAGCCGCCCGAAAACCCTTGCATTCACGAACTTGATTTGCTACAATAAAGATGTGTCAGTGGGGCAAAGTGGGTAAAAGTAGGGCGCATGCCCTGAAAACGCCCCTGAAAGGGGGAACAGCGCGTGTTTTTTGGCCGTTATGATTACACTATCGACGCCAAGGGGCGGCTGAACTTCCCCGCAAAATTCCGCGACGCCATGGGCGAGAGTTTCGTGGTGCTGGAATGGGTGGACAGCTGCCTGTTCGCACTGCCCATGGAGGAAGTCCAGCGGCTGGCGGACAAGCTGGAAAGCGATGAACTGATGGACAGCTGGGCGATCTCCGGCGACCTGTTCAGCACCGCCTGCGAGGTGGTGCCGGACAAGCAGGGGCGCATCCTGCTGCCCGCAGAGCTGCGCGCCTACGCCGGGCTGGAAAAGGACGTGACCATCATCGGCAACCGCAACCATGCTGAGATCTGGGCCACCGAGGTCTGGAATGCCCGCCGCGCCGCCGTGACCAACGACCAGCGCGCCGAGCGGCTGCGCAAGCTGCACCTCTGATGCAAAAAAACTAAACCGAGAAAGGAGGCCGTGCCAATGGCCTTTGAAGAACAGCAGCCCTTTGACCCGGCCTCGTTTGAGCATATCCCCGTTTTGCTGAACGAGTGCCTGACGGGGCTTGCCATCGACCCGGCAGGCACCTATCTGGACGGCACCGCTGGCGGCGCGGGACATTCCCGCCAGATCGCCTTGCGGCTGGACGCCGCCAAGGGCGGCAGGCTCATCTCGCTGGATCAGGACCCGGACGCGGTGCAGACCGCGCGTTCCCGTCTGGCCGGGCTGCCTGCCACCGTGGTACAGATCAATTTCCGCTATGCGGGACAGGCGCTGGAGCAGCTGGGCATTGAAAAGATCAACGGCGCACTGCTGGATCTTGGCGTTTCCAGCCATCAGCTGGACGATGCCGCCCGGGGCTTTTCCTACCGGGCAGACGCGCCGCTGGATATGCGCATGAGCCAACAGGGCGAGACCGCCGCAGACCTTGTGAACACCGAAAGCCGCGAGGAACTGGCCCGCATCCTGCGGGATTACGGCGAGGAGCCCTATGCGTGGCAGATCGCAGGAAAGATCGTGGAGGCGCGGGAAACCGCTCCCATCCTGACCACCCTGCAGCTGGCAGATATCGTAGCAAGCGCCATGCCCCCGGCAGAGCGCCGCAAGAACAAGAACCCCTCCCGCCGCACCTTTCAGGCACTGCGCATTGCAGTGAACCACGAACTGGATGCGCTGGAAGAGGGCTTGGATACCATTTTCGATCACCTTGCACCGGGCGGCCGGTTGTGCGTGATCACCTTCCACTCTCTGGAGGACCGGCTGGTCAAGAACAAGTTCCGCCGCTGGTCCACAGCCTGTACCTGCCCGCCGGAGTTTCCGGTGTGTGTATGCGGCGGCAAGGCAAAGGCAAAGCTTATCACCCGCAAACCCATTGAAGCTGATACGCAGGAGCTGGAGGAGAACCGGCGCAGCCGTTCCGCCCACCTGCGTGTGCTGGAAAAATGCTGAGATGCCGGAAGCACCGGCATTGTGAGGAGGAGAGAAACCATGGGTCAGCCAGCATATGATCGTAATGCGGTGCGCCGCCGCAGGGCACCGCAGCCGCAGCGCAAAGCAAACCTGCGGGTAGCAAAGGGTGGCAAGCGGCGGTTGAACCCGCTGCAGGCCGCCGTACATAACGCCATGAATCTGGTGGCGGCAGCACTGCTGGTGGGCTTTGCCATCAGTCTGCTGTGGAGCGAGGCACAGCTGGTGGAGCTGAACGACCAGATCCAAGCCACTAAGGCGCAGCTGGTCAGCGAGCAGAGCCAGTATACCTACTACAACAGCACCCTGAACAGCAAGACCAACATTGCCAGCGTGGAGGAGACCGCAGGGCGGCTGGGTCTGATGAAAGTAGACCCCAGCCAGATCACCTACATCCGCCTAGGCGAAAGCGGCGCACTGGTGCGCCGGGAGTCCACCGTGCGGCAATGGACCGACTTTTTGTACACCGGCGCGGTGAACATTCTGGGCACCGTGAGATAAACGAAGAAAGCGTGCGGCAGCGCACGCTTTTTTCGGTTTATGGACACCGCAATCTGAATAAATAACAGCGCAGGGCGCGCGGAATGCAGTGCACGCCCCGCAGGAGAGAACCAATGCAAGAACCTTTCCGTAACCAAAAAAGCAGGGGCTACCGCCTGCGTCCGGCCTCCGGCCGGGATCGGCTGGACAGCCGGGTGCGGCGGCTTTGCAGCCGTCTGGGCATCCTTGCGGTGGTGGTGGCGGCCGCCATCGTCATCCGCAGCCTGTATAATATCCAGATCATCCACGGGGCAGAGTACCGCCAGTACGCCGCCCAGCAGCAGCTGCTGGATACCACCATCAAGGCCACCCGCGGCGAGATCTACGATGCCTCCGGCATCACCCTTGCCTCCACCAGCGTGGTGTGGACTATCTGGGCAGACCCCAGTTACAGCAGCATCCTTTATACCAGCAAGACCAACGATGACGACACTGTGACCAAAACGCTGGACCCCGCCATGTGCGCCGAGGTGAGCCGGGAGCTGACGTTGCGTCTGCTCTCCGGGGACGGCGAGAGCTTGGACAGCGTGGACACCTCCTCGGCAGAGTACCAGCAGCAGTACCAGGCCGTTTACGATGCACTTTCCCGGCTGGATTCTGCCTACGTCACCCTTGCCACCAAGGTGAACAACGCGGTGAAGCTTTCCATTGAAAAATACGTCACCAGCTTCAACAAGACGCACAAAAAGGCTACCGACACCTCCCGCAAGGGGCGCATCTCGGTGTCCTCGGAAAAAAGCTTCCAGCGCAACTACCCCTACGGCGCCTTTGCCGCAGCGGTGCTGGGCTTTACGGACGCGGACGGCGTCGGCACCTACGGACTGGAAAAATCTTACCAGTCCACCTTGGCCGGTGTGGATGGCCGCACCATCACCCAGCGCAACGCGGTGGGCAACGCCATTGCAGACGCCAACGCCACCACCTTTGCCGCCAAGGACGGCTCCAATCTGGTGCTGTCGCTGGATGTGAACGTGCAGGAGATCGCGGAGCGGTACCTGAACGAAGCCATTGCAGCCAATACGGTGGAAAACCGCGGCTGCGCCATTGTGATGGACGTCAAGACCGGTGCCATCCTTGCCATGGCCTCCAAACCGGACTTTGACCCCAACGACCCGCTGAACTTCACTGCCAACGAGGCTTACCTCAACGAGCTGGTGCACGCAGAGCCGGAACTTTACGGCATCTATAAAAAGGATGCCGACGGCAACTACATCACCGATGAGCTGGGCAACAAGATTCTGGACGAGGAAGCGGACTATTCCGGCTACTACCGGGATATCCTGTGGAAAAACAAGACCATCACGGAGCTGTACTACCCGGGCTCTGTGTTCAAGGTCATCACCTCCGCCATGGGCATCGACTCTGGCGTGGCCACCATGAACACCACCTTTACCTGCTCTGGCGCTTACGGCGTAGCCAAGGAGACCTACCACTGCGCCGGACGCAAGGCGCACGGCCTGCTCAATATGGCCGAGGCGCTGCGCAAGAGCTGCAACATCTACTATATCCAGCTGGGGCAGCGCGTCGGCTCGCAGCAGTTCTATAACTACTTCGATGCCTTCGGCTTTACCGCCCGCACCGGCGTGGACCTGCCCAGCGAGACCAACTTTATGCAGTACTACCGCGCCGACCAGCTGGGCGAGGTGCAGCTGGCTTCCTCCTCCTTCGGTCAGGCCATGGCCATCACCCCGCTGCAGATGTGCACCGCCATTGCGGCCACCGTCAACGGCGGGTATCTGGTCACCCCCCATGTGGTGGATAAGATCACCGATGCCAACGGCAATGTCATTCAGGAGATCGGCGCAAATGTGCGCCGTCAGGTCATCAGCCAGAGCGCCAGCGAGGTTATCCGGCAGATGATGGAGTACGAGGTGGGCAACGGCACCGGCGGCGGCAAAAACGCCTATGTGTCCGGTTACCGCATCGGCGGCAAGTCCGGCACTTCCGAGCAGCTGAATATGCACCGCCGCGCCGACGGCGACTATAAAAAGGTGGCCTCCTTCGTGGCGGTGCTGCCCGCCAACGACCCGGAAATTCTGGTCTACGTCATGCTGGACGACCCCAACAACGCCCGGACGGACTATTCCTCCATCCTTGCAGCCCCTGTGGCGGGCAATATCATCAGCGAGGTGGCCCCTTATCTTGGCATCGCCACCGACGGCGAGGACCGCAGCGGTACCATCGTTACCGTGCCGAACCTTGTGGGTACCGAGTGGAGCAATGCGCAGGTGCAGCTGAACATTCAGGGCCTGAAGCATCAGCTGCAGGAGAGCCAGAGCAGCCAGTCCGCTGCCCCGGTCACCTACCAGTACCCCCACGCGGGGAGCAAGGTGCCCTACGGCACCACCATCTACCTGTATACCGATACCTACGAGGGCAGCCACACCGAGGTGCCGGATGTGACCGGCAAGAGCCCGGACTTTGCCCGCCAGATGCTGAGCGCCGCCGGGCTGAACTGCGTGGTGGAGGGCAGCGGCACGGTGCAGGCGCAAAGCGCCGAGCCCGGCTCCAGCGTGCAGCGCGGCACCATCATCACCCTGACCTGTGGGTAAAAACAGCTTTTCCGGCATCTTCGACCAGAGCTTTCAGCATAAAGCACTGCCGCAAGGCGGTGACGGATGAGGGTGCAGCATTCAATAGAACGAGAGGGGATAGAACAATGGAAAAAATCCATGCAAGCAAGCTTCTGGCAGGGCTGGTGCCTGCCGGAAAACTGACCAGTGACCCGGAGGTGGCACTGGTCACCACCGACAGCCGTGAGGTAAAGCCCGGCTGCATTTTTGTGGCCTTCCCCGGCGAGCGGTTCGACGGCCATGATTTCGCCGCCCGTGCGCTGGAGCAGGGCGCGGAGTATGTGGTGGTCAACCATCCCGTGCCTGGTGTGCCGGAGGAAAAGGCCATCCTTTGCCCGGACAGCTACCACGCCATGATGGTGATGGGCGCAAACTACCGCAGCCAGTACCACCCCAAGATGGTGGGCGTGACCGGCAGCGTGGGCAAAACCACCACCAAGCAGATGACCTACGCCGCCCTGAGCGGCTTTGGCGAGACCATCAAGACCGAGGGCAACCAGAACAATGAGCTGGGCATGCCCCGCACCCTGATGCGGCTGGAAAGCAGCACCGAGTACGCGGTCATCGAGATGGGCATGAGCCACGCCGGTGAAATTGACCGTCTGGTGCGGGCAGCACGGCCGGATGTGGGCATCATCACCTGCATCGGCGTGTCTCACATCGGCAATCTGGGCAGTCAGGAGAACATCTGCAAGGCAAAGCTGGAGATCTGCAACGGTCTGCCGGAGGGCGCACCGCTGGTACTGAACTACGACGACCCCTTCCTGCGCAAGGCAGTGCTCCCCGCCCATGTGCGCCCGGTGTGGTTCAGCCTGAGCGATGAAAACGCAGACGTCTGCGCCCTGTCCATCCGGCAGGAGACGGACGGCATGAGTTTTGTGCTGGAGGATCAGGAGCACGGCACCTTTGTGGTGAATATCCCCGCCATGGGACGCCACAATGTGGCAAACGCCTTGGCTGCCTACTGCGCCGCTACCCGTCTGGGCTGCGACGCAAAGAGGGTCATCCGGGGCCTTTCCAACTTTGAGCAGACCGGCCGCCGCCAGAAGGTAGTGGACAGCGAGGGCGTGACCGTCATCGAGGACTGCTACAACGCAAACCCGGACAGCATGAAGGCCGCGCTGGCGATGTTTAAGGACTTCCCCTGCAAGCGCCGTTTTGCCCTGCTGGGCGATATGCTGGAGCTGGGCGAGCTGAGCCGCGAAGCACATGAGGAGCTGGGACGTCTTGCCGCCGAGAGCGGGCTGTATTGCCTGATCACCTACGGCGAGCAGGCCAAGCGCACCGCCGTGGTGGCTGCCGCCAAGGGGGTAGAGACCCTGCACGCAGAAAATTACCGCGAGGCCGCCGATGCCCTGCTGGACCGGGTGCAGCCCGGCGATGCCGTTCTGGTAAAGGCCAGCCACGGCATGGCACTGGAAAAAGTGCTGGATATCTTCTACGAAGAGCATAAAGAAGCAGAAGTATAACTATTTGGCGAAATGGAGTGTCTGAGTTATGGAGCGTTTCGCCTTGGCAGCGGCGGTGGTGCTGGGCTTTGCCCTTACGGCAGCCCTGTGCAGCCTGTTTGTGCCGCTGCGGCGGGTGCTGGAACGCCGCGAACAAAACCAGCAGCCGGCACAGTCTGAGCAGCCCCGGCCTGCACCCCTGCGCGCCCCGCTGTGGGGTGGGCTGTGTGCGGCGGCGGGCACGGTGGCTGCGGTGGGCGTGGGCTGGCTTGCCGCCTGCGTAGGCCAGCCGGAGCTGCTGGGCAGCGAGGGCCGGCTGATGACACGGCTGCTCACGGCGCTGGCCGGAAGCCTTGCCTTTGGGGCAGTGGGTCTTGCAGAGGATCTTGCCCGGATGCGCAGCCCGGCGGCGCTGGGGCTGCGGCGGGACGTCCGCCTTTTGCTGGAGGCACTGGCCGCGGCATTCGTTCTTTTGCTGCTGCGGGCAGCGGGCTGTCTGCCCCGGGGACTGGGCGTGCCTGGGGCGGGGTATGTGCTGCTGGGCAGCGCCGTGCCCTTTTTGTGGGCGGTGCTCATGGTGGTGCTGGCTGAGTGTGCCCGCATCGCCGAGCGGGACGAGGGTACGGTGTGCGGCGCGGCCTTTGTGGCTATGCTGGCGCTGATGATGGCAGAGGCCGGCTTGGGCGTGCCCGGGCTGGCGGTGCTGCCCGCCGCGCTTGCCGGGGCACTGGTGGCACTGCTGCTGTGGGCGTTCCCCCCGGCAAGGCTGGGGGTGGGCTGCTGCGGCAGCCTGCTGGCGGCGGGTGCCATCGGCTGCATCCCGCTCAGTCTGGATATGACCAGCCTGACTGTGCCGCTGGCGCTGCCCTTCTGGGCGGCAGGCGGTCTTTTGGCAGCGCAGCTGCTGGGTGCAAAACGCACCGGCAAGCCCTTGCGCTGCTGGGTAAAAAAGCATAAAATGAGCCCGGAGACGGTGTTCCTGTGCAGCTTTGCGCTGAGCGCTGTCGGCTATGTACTGGCGCTGGCGCTGCTGCGCTGGTGCTGACCGGGCACAGAGAGGGAAGGGAGCGCAGATGGCGACTAACCGCAAAAAACACAGAGCGCCGGTGCCGGTGTTCCAGCGAGACCCGGGCCCGTGGTCCCGGCTGCTGATCGACTGGCTGGCCACGCTGGCTGTTATTATGATCTTTGGGCTGGTGATGCTGTTCAGCGCCAGCTACACCACCGGTTACCTGCGCATGGGCGACAGCTTCCACTACATCAAGCAGCAGGCGCTGTGCATGATACTGGGGCTGGGCTGTATGTTCCTGATAAGCTATGTGGATCACCGTTTTCTGCGCAAGATGGTGGTGCCGGGGTACTTCATCGTGCTGGCCATGCTGGCCGTCACCCTGACCATGGCACCCCTGAACGGCTGCCGCCGCTGGATCCGCTTTGCAGGCCTTACGCTGCAATCCTCGGAGGTGGCAAAGTTTGAGATGATCCTGTTCAGTTCCCATCTTGCAGCCAAGGCACCGCAGGTGGAGCGGCTGGACCCGGAGCGCCGCATCCTGCTTACCCCCCGGGAGTGGCTGCGGGTGCGGGTATGGAAGCAGCTGGTGGTGCCGGTGCTGCCTCTTATACCGGTGGTCATTCTGCTGGCGATGGAGCCGCACATGTCCGGCATCGTGCTGACGGTGGCGGTGGTGGGCACCATCCTGCTGCTGTCCGGCAGCGGCGGTGTGCTGACATGGGCGGGTGCCATCACGGCGGGCACCCTGCTGGAGACCCTGCTCTCCCATGTGGACTCTATCCCCTACCTGCAAAAGCGTCTGGATGGCTGGACGCAGGATCTGAGCCAGATGACCGACCAGACCGTGCAGAGCCTTTATGCTATCGGCTCCGGCGGACTGAAGGGGCTGGGGCTGGGCAACAGCGTGGAAAAGCAGCTCTGGCTGCCGGAAAGCACCAACGACTTTATTTTCAGCGTGGTGTGCGAGGAACTGGGCTTCATTGGCGCAGTGCTCATCATCGTGCTGTTCGTGCTGTTCATCGTGCAGGGGCTGCTCATCGCCTATAAGGCGGAAAATCTGTACTGCACCATGGTAGGCATTGGCATCATGGCGCAGATCGCGTGGCAGGTGTTCTGCAACATCGCCGTGGTCACCAACACCCTGCCCAACACCGGCATCAGCCTGCCCTTCTTCTCCTCCGGCGGTACCAGCCTGATCCTGCTGCTGGCAGAGATGGGCGTAATGGTGAACATCGGCCGCAACGGCGAGCGGGCAGCGCAGCAGCGGGAGCAGATGCGTGCCCAGCGGGAGGCCGCCCGCGCCGAGCGGGAAGCAGAGCTTGCCCGCAAGACCATTGACTTGGCCTCTGCCCGCGCAGCCCGTACAGAACAGTAAAACAAACCGCAAGCCCGCCCGGCCGCAGGCCGGGCGTTTATAAGGAGGAATCACCATGCGTGTTCTCATTGCAGCCGGCGGCACCGCCGGACATATCAACCCTGCACTGGCCATTGCCGGTGCTCTGAAAAAGGCCGACCCTACCGCCGAGATCCACTTTGCAGGCCGTAAGGAGGGCATGGAGTACCGTTTGGTCACACAGGCGGGCTACCCCTTCCACCACATTGAGATCACCGGCTTCCAGCGTAAGCTCAGCCTGCACAACATCAAGCGCAACATCATCACCCTGTGGAATCTGGCGCTTTCCGGCCCCAAGGCCAAGGCCATGATGAAGGAAGTAAAGCCGGATCTCGTCATCGGCTGCGGCGGTTATGTGTCCGGCCCGGTGGTGCGCTGCGCCGCCAAAATGGGCATCCACACCGCCCTGCACGAGCAGAACGCTTTCCCCGGTGTGACCAATAAGCTGCTGGCCCCGGATGTGGATATCGTGTTTGCCGCCGTGCCCGCCGCCGTGGAAAAGCTGGGCGCACCGGACAAGACCCTTGTGGTGGGCAATCCCGTGCGGCCGGAGGTGTTTGCACAGGCCGCCAACCGCGAGGCCATCCGCGCACAGCTGGGTGCGGGCGACCGCACGGTCATCCTGTCCTTCGGCGGCAGCCTGGGCGCACGCCGGGTGAACGAGGTGGTGGCAGACCTGTGCGCCTGGGAGCAGCATGAGCACAAGCTGGTGCTGCACCTGCACGCCACCGGGCAGTACGGGGTGCAGCTGTTTGAGCAGCTGCAAAAGCAGAAGGATTTTGCCCCCGGCGACAGCCTTGTGGTAAAGGAATACATCAACAATATGCCGGAGCTGTTGGCGGCGGCAGACCTCGTCATCAGCCGCGCCGGTGCGCTGACGCTGGCCGAACTGGAGGCTGTGGGACGCGCCGCTGTGCTGATCCCCAGCCCCAACGTGGCGGAGAACCACCAGTACTACAACGCCATGGAACTGCAGAAGGCCGGGGCGGCTGTGGTCATTGAAGAAAAAGACCTGACCGGTGAAAAGCTGGTGCAGACTGTTTCTGCCATGCTGGCACAGCCCGGCAAGCTGGCCGAAATGGGCAAAAACGCCCGCAGCCTGTCTGTGGACGACAGTCTGGACCGCATCACTGCGGCGCTGCTCAAGCTGGTAAAGACCCCGTGATGCAGCTCCGGAATAAACAGGAAAGAAGGTGCGAATGATGCAGCAGAACCGTGACCGCAACGGCAGACCCCGGAACCCGAGACCCTATGATCTGAACTGGGATGTGGCGCGCACCTCTGCGCCTTCGCAGGATCATACGCCCCGGAGCACCGGCAGCAGCCGCTACGGCTACAACGGCGAGCCGCTCAGCCGCCCGCCCTCTCGCAGCGCCAACGGCAGTGTGCGCTCCTCCCGGGCAGATAACAGCATCCAGTTCCCCACCCAGACCCAGTCCCAGACCCGCCGCCCGGCGCAGGGGCAGGGGAGCAATACCACCCAGTACCCCTCTGGCAGCCGCCCGGCGGGCAGCAGACCCAAAAACGCGAAGTCCGGCGGTAAACAGCGCCGCCCGGCAAACAATGCCCGCAGCGGGCAGAACAGCCGGAAAAACCAGAACGCGCAAAACCGCCCGAACCGGCAGCACCCGGCAGGCAGCCAGAGCGCCCCGCAGCAAAGCCCTGCCCGGCGGGAAATGCGCAAAAAGCGCAAGGTGACCCGCGCCACGCTGCGCCGCCGACGGATACTGCGCCGTCTGACCGCCTTTGCCATGCTGCTGTGCGTCATTGGCGCGGGCATCTACCTGACCATGACCATGCTGTTCCGCATCAACTCCATTCAGGTGCAGACCCCGGACGGCAAGCAGGTGACCGAGATCGCTGGCTACTCCGCAGACAGCATTTTGCAGCAGATGGGCGTGCAGCTGGAGGAAAACATCTTCAGCTTTGAGCCCGGCGAAAAGGCCGCTGTGCTGGAGCAGAACTTCCCGCTGCTGGGCTCCATCAAGGTGATCCGGGACTACCCCAACACCGTGGTGGTGCAGGTGACCGAGGCCGTGCCCGCCTACGCGGTGCAAAACGGCAGCAAGTGGCTTGTGATCTCGGACAAATGGAAGATTTTGTCCGAGGAAAGCACCCAGCCTGAGGGACTTTGCACCCTGTACGGCGGCAAGCTGCAGGATACCACCCCGGGACAGGGCTTCTGGTTCGTGGAGGATGCGGACGCGGCAAGCGCCTCCGGGTCGGAAACCGCCGAAAGTGAAAGCACGGTGAGCACAGAGAACGACCGTATGGAAGCGCTGCGCACACTGCGCAGCAAGCTGGAGGAATACGGCCTGTCGCAGGACGTGACACGGCTGGAAGTGGCAGATACCGAACAGCTCGCATTTTTGTATCAGGACCGCATCAGCGTGCTGCTGGGCACGCTGAACGATCTGGATTATAAGCTGGACCGCGCCCGCTATGTACTGACCAACGCCGACGGCAAGGGCTGCGGCCCCACCGACACCGGGCGGCTGGATTTCAGCCATACCAGCGCCAGCAGCACACGCAAGATCTATTTTGCACAGGGCGAGCCCACCCTGCCCTCCGGCTATGTGGTGCCGCCCAAGGCCGAGGAACCCGCCCCGGCAGAGGACGCCGCCGACAGCACGGACAGCACGGAAAGCACGGATACTGCCGACACCACCGAACCGGCGGCTGACGCGGACACCGAGCAGCTGCCCCTGACCCACCCTGACCGCATGACGGCCAACGAAGAAGAAAACCCCATGTAAAGAAGCTCTTTGGAGGAGACTGTATGAAGCTGGAACAACTGATGGAAGGCGTGCCCTTTACCCTTGTGCAGGGCAGTCTGGATACTGAGATCGCGGATATCATCTACGACAGCCGCAAGGCTGCCCCGGGGCTTTTGTTCGTGTGTATCGTGGGCACCCAACGGGACAGCCACGCGTTTGCCGCTGACTGCGCCGCCAAGGGGGTCAGCGCGCTGGTCATCCAGCACGATATCGACCTTTCTGCCATGCCCGGGGTGACTGTGGTCAAGGTGGAGAGCAGCCGCTATGCCATGGCGTTGATGAGCGCCAACCTCTTCGGCAACCCTGCCCGCCAGATGACCATGATCGGCGTCACCGGCACCAAGGGCAAGACCACCACCACCCACATGATCAAAAGCGTGCTGGAGGCCGCAGGCCGCAAGGTGGGCATGATCGGCACCAACGGCATCTACTATATGGGACGCCACAAGGACACCGCCAACACTACTCCGGAAAGCTATGAGCTGCAAAAGACCTTCCGGGAGTTTCTGGATGCCGGCTGCGATACCGCGCTGATGGAGGTATCCAGTCAGGGCCTGATGATGGACCGCGTGGCGGGCGTGCACTACGATGTGGGCGTGTTCACCAACCTTTCGCCGGATCACATCGGCCCCGGCGAGCACAAGACCTTTGAGGAGTACCGCAGCTGGAAGGGACAGCTGTTCAAACGCTGCGATGTGGGCGTGGTGAACATTGACGATGAGAACACTGCCGCCCTGCTGGAAGGCCATACCTGCAAGCTGGTCACCTATGGCCGCGATGAAAAGGCCGACTACCGCGAGACAGGATACAAACTGCTGCGCACCCACGATTTTCTGGGCGTTGCCTTCCACGTTACCGGCAAGGACGAGATGGACGTCAAGGTGAATATGCCCGGCGAGTTCAGCGTGTACAACGCGCTGGCAGCGCTGGCCGTGGGCAAGGTGCTGGGTCTGCCGGATGCCGCCATCCACGATGGTCTGGGCAAGTGCGTGGTGAAGGGCCGTGTGGAGCTGGTGCCCATCAGCAAAAAGTTCACCATCCTGCTGGATTACGCCCACAACGAGGTATCCACCGAGAGCCTGCTTACCACCCTGCGCGCCTACAAGCCCCACCGTCTGGTGGTGGTGTTTGGCTGCGGCGGCAACCGCTCCAAGCTGCGCCGCTACGGCATGGGCGAGATCTGCGCCAAGATGGCCGATTTCTCCATCCTCACCGAGGACAACAACCGCTTTGAAAAGGTAGAGGATATTATTGCGGATATCCGCGAGGGCATGAACAAGGGCAACCCGGACGCAAAGTTCGTGGAGATCCCCGACCGTCTGGATGCGCTGCACTACGCAGTGGATCACGCACAGGAGGGCGACCTGATCGCCGTCATCGGCAAGGGGCACGAGACCTACCGCGACCGCGAGGGCGTCAAGACCCCCTTCCTTGAGCGGGAACTGCTGGAAGAATACGCCCAGCAGATCGGGCTGGAATAAGAAATATTATTATTGTGGGAAAGGCCGCTGCACAAAGTACTGTGCAGCGGCCTTTTTGCGTCTGTGGGAGCCCCTATATAAAGAGGAAGCAAACTGTGTCAAAAATGTAAAAGATAAAAATATTTAACTAAAACCATTGACTTATCCAACGGTTTGATTATAATGGTCGTGTTCGATACCTCATAAATTTTAGGTAAATAATTAAACACAAACAGTGAACATAAAGGAGAATACTACCATGACTTTCGAGGAAATGAAGAAGATCGTTGTCGATACCCTGAGCTGCGATGAGGACAAGGTGACCATGGAGGCCAGCCTGACCGAGGATCTGGAGGCCGACAGCCTGGACGCTGTGGAGCTGAACATGGCACTGGAAGAGGCCTGCGGCGTGTCCATCCCCGATGAGGAGCTGGCAAACCTCAAGACCGTGGGCGATATCTTCAACTACATCAATGCCCATGTCTGAGGCTGACCGAGGCGAAACGAGATGAACAGTATCAAAGACCTGCTGCCGGGCAGCATGCGGGAGCGCACCTTCCAGCTGAAGGCCCGGCGGGATGCGGGTGCCGTGTGGAACGACCCGCAGTTCGTGGAATGCAAAAAGTGCGGACGCCGCGCCACCCGCCAGATCTGGAACAAGGCGCAGTACGTCTGCCCCAACTGCGGGGTGCACCTGCCCATCGGCGGGTACTACCGCCTGAACCTCATCCTTGATAAGGGCAGCTTCCGGGAACTGGATGCCGACCTTGCACCGCAGGATGTGCTGCAGTTTCCCGGCTACCCGGAAAAGCTGGAAGCACAGACCGGCAAGACCGGCCTGAAGGAGGCTGTCATCACCGCCACGGGGCGCATCGAGGGCACCCCTGTGGTGGCAGCAGTGCTGGACAGCCGGTTCTTTATGGGCAGCATGAGCACTACCGTTGGTGAAAAGATCACCCGCGCCGTGGAGCACGCCACCGCAAAGCACCTGCCGCTGATCATCTTCTCGGCCAGCGGCGGCGCCCGGATGCAGGAAGGCATTTTCAGCCTGATGCAGATGGCAAAGACCTCTGCCGCCATCGAGCGGTTCTCTGCCCGGGGCGGGCTGTACATCAGCGTGTTGACCCACCCCACCACCGGCGGCGTGACCGCAAGTTTTGCCAGCCTTGGCGATATCATGCTGGCCGAGCCCGGGGCGCTGATCGGCTTTGCGGGCCCCCGGGTCATTGAACAGACCATCGGCGAAAAGCTGCCCGCAGGCTTCCAGCGCAGCGAGTTCCAGTACGAGCACGGCTTTGTGGACAAGGTAGTGCCCCGTACCGAAATGCGCGAAACACTGGCGCAGCTGCTGCGGCTGCACGCCTGAGGAGGGAGCGCCTTATGATCAAGGACATCTTACAACAGCTCGCACCGTTGGATGAAAAGATCGCCGCCCTGCGCGGCGACCCGGCGGACGAGAACATGACCGATATCACCAACCACGCTGCCAAACTGGCAGAGCTTTCCGCGCAGGAGGACGCTTTGCTGTCCGGCTGCGGGGCGCTGACCGCAGAGGACAGGGTCTTTCTGGCACGTCACCCGGAGCGCCCCCACATCGATGAGATCGTGGATGCACTGTTCACCGACTTCTTTGAGCAGTGCGGCGACCGCCAGTGCAAGGAAGATGCCGCCATTCTGGGCGGTGTGGCGCTGTTCCACGGCCAGCCGGTCACGGTCATCGGCCACCGCAAGGGCAGCACGCTGGAGGAAAACCTGCGCTGCAACTTCGGTATGCCCGGGCCGGAGGGCTACCGCAAGGCCCTGCGCCTGATGAAGCAGGCGGAAAAATTTGACCGTCCCATCATTACCTTCATCGACACCCCGGGCGCATACCCCGGCAAGGACGCCGAGGAGCGCGGACAGGGCGAAGCCATTGCCCGCAACCTGATGGAGATGAGCGGCCTGACCGTACCGGTGATCGCAGTGGTCACCGGCGAAGGATCTTCCGGCGGCGCGCTGGCGCTGGGTGTGGCAAACCGCATCCTCATGCTGGAAAACGCCGTCTACTCGGTGCTGAGCCCCGAAGGCTTTGCCAGTATCCTGTGGAAGGATTCCTCCCGCAGCGGCGAAGCCTGCGAGATCATGAAGCTGACCGCACAGGATCTGTACAAGGACGGCATCGTGGAGGAGATCATCCCGGAGCCGGTGGGCGGCGCACAGCGCGCCCACGGGGTACTGTTCGGCAATCTGGACGAGGCACTGCGGCGTCAGCTGCGCAGCCTTGCCCGTATGAACGGCCGTCAGCTGGCCGAGCAGCGCTACCAGAAATTCCGTCAGATCGGAGAAATGAGGAAAGCATGAAGGGTTTGCGTCTGATCGCCACCGGCGGGGCTTTGCCCGGCCGCACGGTCACCAACGAAGAGCTGAGCCGCACCGTGGATACCAGCGACGAGTGGATCACCACCCGCACCGGCATCCGCACACGGCACTACTGCACCGAGGGCGAAAACGCCGCCACACTGGCCATTGCCGCCGCAAAGCAGGCGCTGCAGCGCAGCGGCCTTGCCCCGGCAGACATTGCCTGCTGCGTCTGCGCCACCCTTTCCGCACCGGACGCCACCCCAAGCGTGGCCTGTCAGGTGCAGGCGGCGCTGGCACTGCCGGAAAACCGCCCCGCACTGGATGTGAACGCCGCCTGTTCCGGCTTTTTGTACGGCACGGCGGTGGCGCGCGGCCTGCTGGCTACACTGGGCGGGCGGTACGCGCTGGTCATCGGTACGGAGGCACTCTCCCGGCTGATGGACCCCGCCGACCGCTCCACCTGTGTGCTGTTTGGCGACGGAGCCGGTGCGGCGGTGTTTGAACTGACCGACACCTCCGTGCCCTTTGCCATCACGCTGGGTGCCCGGGGCGATGCCGCCATCCATGCCGGCGGCCCCAGCCGCGCAGGCTCGGCACCCATCAGCATGGACGGCAGGGCAGTGTTCCGCTTTGCGGTGGATGCTCTGCCCAAATGCCTGCACACCGTGCTGGACGAGACCGGCCTTACGCTGGACAATCTGGACTGGGTGGTCTGCCATCAGGCCAACAGCCGCATCATCGACCACTGCGTCAAGGCGCTGCACGCCGACGGTGCAAAGTTCTACAAAAACATGGACCGCCACGGCAACACCAGTGCTGCCAGCATCCCGGTGGCGCTGAACGAGCTGGCTGAAAGCGGCCAGCTGCTCCCCGGCCAGACCCTTGCCTGCATCGGCTTCGGCGGCGGACTGACATGGGGCGGCATGATCGTGGAATATAAAGGATAAAGACCATGAAACTTTTAAACGAGATCCTGGGGACGAAATACCCCATCATTCAGGGCGGCATGGCCAACATTGCCACCGGCGAGTTCGCCGCCGCCTGCTCCAACGCCGGTGCACTGGGCATCATCGGTGCGGGCGGCATGAATGCCGATACCCTGCGCCAGAACATCCGCCGCTGCCGAGAGCTGACCGACAAGCCCTTTGGTGTAAACATCATGCTCATGCACCCGCAGGCAGATGCGTTTGCCCAGATCGTGGTGGAGGAAAAAGTCGCCGTGGTCACCACCGGCGCAGGCAACCCGGGAAAATACGTTTCCATGTGGAAAGCTGCCGGTATCAAGGTGATCCCGGTGGTGGCTGCTGCCGTGCTGGCACGGCATTTGGAGCCGCTGGGCATTGACGCCGTCATTGCCGAGGGCACCGAGAGCGGCGGCCATGTGGGCGAGATGACCACCATGGCGCTGGTGCCGCAGGTAGTGGATGCGGTCAGCGTGCCGGTCATCGCCGCAGGCGGCATTGCCGATGGCCGTCAGCTGGCAGCTGCGCTGGCGCTGGGCGCCTGCGGGGTGCAGGTGGGCACCTGCCTGCTGGCAAGCGAGGAGTGCCCCATTCACCCCAACTACAAGGCCGCGCTGCTCAAAGCCGGGGACAGTGACACCATCGTCACCGGGCGCACCGTGGGTGCACCGGTGCGTGTGCTGAAAAACCGCATGAGCCGGGAGTATGTCCGTCAGGAAAAGGCGGGCGCCGATAAGATGGAACTGGAAAAATACACGCTGGGCAGCCTGCGCCGCGCCGTCTTTGAGGGCGACACGGTAAGCGGCAGCCTGATGGCCGGTCAGGTGGCCGGAATGCTGCACGAGGTGCGCCCCGTGGCGGACATCCTTGCCGACCTGTGGCAGGGCGGGAGGCAGCGCATCGCCGCGCTGAATGCCGAATGCTGACCCTTGGCGGCAAGCCCCTGCAAGTACCCATTTTGCAGGGCGGCATGGGCGTAGGCGTCTCGCTGGGCGGGCTGGCCGGTGCGGTAGCAGCCTGCGGCGGCATGGGGTGCATCTCCACCGCCGATGCAGGCTACCGCGAGCCGGATTTTGCCCGTGACCCGGCGGCAGCAAACCACCGCGCCCTGACCGCAGAGATCCAAAAGGCCAAGGCCATAGCTGGAGGCATGGGTCTGGTAGCCATCAATGCGATGGTAGCCACCCGGGACTATGTCGAGGCTATCCGCACCGCCGTGGCGGCGGGGGTGGATGCCGTGGTCTCCGGTGCGGGTCTGCCGCTGGAACTGCCGGGCATCGTGGGCACCAAAGAGGTGGCCATTGCACCCATCGTGTCCAGCGCCCGGGCAGCAAAGCTCATCCTGCGCCGCTGGGCAAAGGGCTTTGACCGCACCGCCGATTTTGTGGTCATCGAGGGCTGCAAGGCGGGCGGGCATCTCGGCTTTGCCGAGGAGGACCTGCTGGCCGACCGCTGCCAGACTTTGGACGAGATTCTGCCCGGGGTGCTGGCCGAGGTAAAGCCTTACGAGGAACAATACGGCCACGCCATCCCGGTATTTGTGGCGGGCGGCGTGTACACCGGTGCCGACATGGCACACTTTACAAAGCTTGGCGCTGCGGGTGTGCAGCTTGCTACCCGCTTTATCCCCACCTACGAGTGCGACGCCTCCCAAACCTACAAGGACGTGCTGTTGGCGGCAAAGCCGGAGGATGTGCGCATCATCCACAGCCCGGTGGGAATGCCCGGCCGCGCGCTGAACACCCCGCTGGTGCAGGCGCTGGCCGAGGGCAAGCGCTTCCCGCCCAAGCACTGCGCCCGGTGTCTCAAGACCTGCGACCCCGCCGCTGTGCCCTACTGCATCACCCACGCCCTCATCGAGGCGGTGAAGGGCAACGTGGAGGAAGGTCTCTTCTTCTGCGGCGAAAACGTGGGCAGGCTGGATCGGATGCGCACCGTGCGCGAGCTGATGGACGAACTTGTGACCGAATGGAGGCAGAATTTATGAAGCTTGCCGTACTTTACGCCGGTCAGGGTGCACAGCACCCCGGCATGGGCAAGGAATTTTACGAAGCATCTCCCGCCTTCCGGGCGGCCTTTGACAGCGCAGCGCTGGATTTTGACCTGCACCGCGTCTGCTTTGAGGACCCGGACGGCGTTTTGAACCAGACCGAATACACCCAGCCCTGCATGGTGGCCTTTGCCTGCGGCGTGACCGCCGTGCTGGCCGAAAAGGGCGTGAAGCCCGCCTATCTGGCAGGGCTTTCGCTGGGCGAATACTCCGCGCTGCAGGCAGCCGGGGTGTTCACCGCAAAGCAGGCCATCGAGCTGACCGCCTTCCGGGGCAAGGCCATGGCCGAGGCTGCAAAGGGCCTTGACTGCGGTATGACCGCCGTGCTGGGGCTGGACAGAGAAAAACTGTCCGCCTGCTGCGAACAGGCAGCTGAGGCAGGCTGTGTGCAGATCTGCAACTACAACTGCCCGGGGCAGCTGGTCATCGGCGGCGAAAAGGCCGCTGTGGAGCAGGCCGCCGCGCTGGCAAAGGAAGCCGGTGCCCGCCGCTGTATCCCGCTGAAGGTCAGCGGCCCCTTCCACACAAAGCTGATGGCTCCCGCAGGGGATGCACTGGCACAGCGCTTTGCGGGCGAAAACTTCGGCACCATGGAGACGCCGGTGCTGTTCAACTGTCTGGGGCATGAAAAGGCCGAGACCGACAGCATCCCGCAGCTGCTGGTAAAGCAGGTGCAGAGCAGCGTCTACATGGAAGATACCCTGCGCCGTCTGGGCGAGCTGGGCGTGGACCACATTCTGGAGGTCGGCCCCGGCAATGCCCTGAGCGGTTTTGTGAAAAAGACCCTGCCCGGGGTGGTCTGCACCGCAGTGGAGACCCCGGAACAGCTGGATGCGGTGCTGACCGCATGGAAGGAAGCAGAATGAGCGAAGAAAAGCTGACCCGCGCCGCCATTGTTACCGGCGGCAGCCGGGGCATTGGCCGCGCAGTGTGCGTGGCACTGGCAAAGCAGGGCTGCAACGTGGTGGTGAACTACTGCCACGGCGCAGAGCCTGCGGAGCAGACGGCAGCGCTCTGCCGCGCCGAGGGCGTGCAGGCGGTGACCGTGCAGGCGGATGTATCCACCGCCGAGGGCTGCAAGGCGCTGTTCGATGCCGCTGCCGAGGCCTTTGGCCGGGTGGATGTGCTGGTGAACAACGCGGGCATCACCCGGGACAACCTGATTTTGCGCCTGACCGAGCAGGATTTTGACGCAGTGCTGGACACCAACCTGAAAAGCGCCTTTCTCTGCTGCAAGGAGGCCGCCCGCCGCATGGTGCGCCAGCGCTATGGCCGCATCGTGAACCTTTCCAGCGTGGTGGCGCTGCGGGGCAACGCCGGGCAGACCAACTACGCCGCCAGCAAGGCGGGGCTCATCGGCCTGACCAAGAGCCTTGCCCGGGAACTGGCCGCGCGGAACGTGACCGTGAACGCGGTAGCGCCCGGCTTTATCGACACCGACATGACTGCCGTGCTGCCGGAGGCGGTGCGCACCGGCATGACGCAGGGCATCCCCGCGGGCCGCGCAGGCCAGCCGGAGGATGTGGCACAGGCAGTGGCGTTTTTTGCCGCAGAACAAAGCAGCTATCTCACCGGGCAGGTGCTCTGTGTGGACGGCGGCATGGCAATGTAAAGGAGAACCCTTATGGAAAAACGCAGAGTTGTGATCACCGGCCTTGGCACGGTGAACCCGCTGGGCAACAATGTGGCGGACAGCTGGGCAGCAGCCCGTGCCGGTAAATGCGGCATCGGCCCCATCACCCAGTTCGACACCACCGACTTCAAGTGCAAGCTGGCTGGTGAGGTAAAGGATTTTGACCCCGAGAGCGTGGTGGACAAAAAGGAAGTCCGCAAAATGGCGCGCTTCACCCTGCTGGCACTGGGCGCTGCCGCCGAAGCCATTGCAGACAGCGGCCTTGATACCGAGGCCGAGGGCAAGGACATCGGCGTCATCCTGTCCAGCGGCATCGGCGGTCTGCCCACGATCGAGGAGCAGCACGCCCGCGGCGAGGAAAAGGGCATGGAGAAGGTAAGCCCCTACTTTGTGCCCATGGCCATTGCCAACATGGCAGCGGCGCAGGTGGCCATCCGCTTCGGTCTGAAGGGCATGTGCACCTGCCCGGTCACGGCCTGCGCCGGCGGCACCAACGCCGTAGGCGACGCCTTCCACCGCATCCGGGACGGCTACGAGCCGGTGATGGTCTGCGGCGGCGCGGAAAGCTGCATCAGCCCCTTGGGCATCGGCGGCTTTACCAGCATGAAGGCACTTTCCACCGCCACCGACCCGGACGCTGCCAGCCTGCCCTTTGACGCCCGCCGCGGCGGCTTTGTCATGGGTGAGGGCAGCGGTGTGCTGGTGCTGGAAGAACTGGAGCACGCAAGAGCGCGCGGCGCACACATCTATGCCGAGGTGGTGGGCTACGGTGCCAACTGCGATGCCTATCACTTTACCGCTCCGGCTCCCGGCGGCGCAGGTGCCATCGACTGCATGAAGCTGACCTTGGTGGATGCCGACATCGCACCGGAGCAGGTGGATCACATCAACGCCCACGGCACCGGCACCCACATGAACGATGCCTGCGAGACTGCCGCCATCCACGCCGTGTTCGGCGCACACGCCAAGGAGATGACCGTGGTCAGCACCAAGAGCATGACCGGCCATCTGCTGGGCGGCGCGGGCGGCATCGAGGCCGTGTTTACCGCGCTGGCACTGCGGGACCAGTTCGCCCCGCCCACCATCCACTACGCCCAGCCCGACCCGGAGTGCGATCTGGACTATGTGCCCAACACCGGGCGGCAGCAGGAGATGCAGTACGCGCTGAGCAACAGCTTGGGCTTTGGCGGCCACAACGCCTGCATCGCCCTGCGCAGATGGGAGGGCTGACCCATGGCAGAGCCCCGTACCGTGCGTGAAAACGCCAACACCCTGAGCAGTGTACAGATCGCGGAGATCCTGCCCCACCGCTACCCCTTTGCCCTCGTGGACCGTGTTCTGGACTACGAGCCGGGGCAGTGGGCCATCGGCCGCAAGTGCGTCACCCGCAACGAGGAATTCTTCAACGGCCACTTCCCGGCGCAGCCGGTCATGCCCGGCGTGCTGCTGCTGGAAGCATTGGCACAGACCGGCGCTGTGGCGGCGTTGAGCCTGCCGGAAAACAAGGGCAAGCTTGCGCTGTTCGGCGGCATCAAGAGTGCCCGCTTCCGCAAGCAGGTCACCCCCGGGGACGTGCTCACCCTCCACTGCGAGCTGGTACAGCAGCACGGCGCTGTGGGCGTAGGCAAGGCCTCGGCATGGGTGGACGGCAAGTGCGCCGTCACCGCAGAGCTGACCTTTGTGCTGACCGACGCAGCAGAATAAAATGAATGAAAAAGAGATAGGCGATCCCTTTCGGGAAAGCCTATCTCTTTTTTTGTGTCTGTTCCGGTCGGTTTACTCTGCGGCAGCTGTCCCGGTGTCTGCTTCAGCAGTGGGGGCAGACTCTGTCGGGGCGGTCGCCGCCTGTTCCTTTTCCATCCACTCCCGCACGCGGTCGGGGCGGTTGGTGATGTAGGCATCGGCGCTGGTGCGCAGCAGGCTGCGGACGGAATCTTCCGTGTCCACTGTCCACAAAGACACCTTGATGCCCATCTCGTGCAGTTTGTCAATGAAACCGGCGTTTTTGTAGGCGGTGTGGTACTCACAGCTGACCCACTCCGGCGCAAAGTCCAGACTGCGGATGTAGGCGGGCAGATCCCGCTGCGACAACAGGTTTTTGTAGATCTCGTTCAGGCTCTCGCCGGGAAAGCTTGCCCGCAGCATACTTACCTTATCGCTCATCCATCGGGTCATCCAGCTGCAATTTTCCTCGTCTGCTGCGCTCTCCGGCAGGGCGGCATCCATGGCTTCTATGTCCTCTATGCCGTTGGTCAGTCCAAGATCCTTCCAGATGATGGGCGGCGGCAGCAGCATGCTTTCCAGCTCGCCGTATACCAGTGCACCCACCCGCAATTCGGGCATCAACTGCTTTGCCTGCCGCAGCAGCGCGTGGTTGAAGGAAACAAGGATCACCTGTTCTACCATCTCGGTCTGCTGCAGCACTTCCAGCACCCGGGGCACAAAGTCCGGGTCGTTGTCCATGGTGGATTTCAGTTCCAGATGCACGGTGCATCCCGGCATCTGCCTGCACAGTTCCATGGCCTCCTGCAGAGTGGCGATCTTCTCGTCCTGAAAGATGGCGTCCTTCCAGCTGCCAAAATCCAGTTCCTTTAAATCGCCCATGGTCATATCATAGATCTTGCCGGAAATATCCGTGTGCAGATCGATCATATAGTCGTGGTGGATCACAAGCCCGGCGTCAATGGTCTGCTGTACGTCCATCTCTACGCCGTCCGCGCCAATCTCCATGGCTTTTTTAAAGGCAGTCAGGGTGTTTTCCGGTGCAAGATAGGAAGCACCGCGGTGTGCAATGATTTGTGGTGTCATAAATTTTCTCCGTTATCGGTTCTTCCTCACACTTTTACGCCCCGGCGCTGCCATACCGCAAACAGTGCCGGGGCGCTTGCTCAGGTCAGGTCCTCGCCGTCTGAAGCGATGACCTTTTTGTACCAGTAAAAGCTGTCCTTCCGGCTGCGGGCAAGGGTGCCGTTGCCGTCGTTGTCCTTGTCCACATAGATAAAGCCGTACCGCTTTTTCATCTCGCCGGTGGAGGCGCTCACAAGGTCGATGGGACCCCATGTGGTGTAGCCCATCAGCGGCAGACCGTCCTCGTTGATGGCCTTTTCCATCTCTTCGATGTGCGCCCGCAGATAGTCGATGCGGTAGCTGTCGTGGATGGAGCCGTCCGGCTCTACGGTATCCACCGCGCCCAGACCGTTCTCCACGATGAACATGGGCTTTTCGTACCGGTCGTAAATGGTATTCAGCGTCACCCGCAGACCCACCGGGTCGATGGCCCAGCCCCACTCGCTGACTTTCAGGTAGGGGTTCTTCACCGATGCAGACACGGCGTTGCCTTCCGCATTCTCTGCCGCCATCAGCTCCTTATCCACCGTGATGCAGCGGCTGGAATAGTAGCTGAAGGACACAAAATCCACCGTGCCCTCCCGCAGCGTGCGGTCGTCCTCGGACTGTGTGTGCAGCTGCACCCCGGCGCGCTCCATCCGCTTTTTAGCCCACACGGGGTAAGCGCCGCGCACCTGTACATCGGTAAAGAAGTAGTTGTCCCGGTCTGCCTCCTGTGCCGCCCGCACATCCTCCGGGGCGCAGGTGCGGGGGTAGAACTGCCCTGCCGCCAGCATACAGCCCACCATGGCATCCGGCATTTTTTCGTGCGCCAGCTTTACCGCCTTTGCGCTGGCCACCAGCTCGTGATGGGCAGCCTGATACTTGACCTGCTCCACATTTTCGCCGGGGTAGAATACCAGCCCTGCGCCGGTAAAGGACAGGTGCAGCAGCATGTTGATTTCATTAAAGGTGAGCCAGTACTTCACCTTGCCCTTGAAGCGGTCGAACAGCACCTCGCAGTAGTGGACATAGGCGTCCACCATGCGGCGGTCTTTCCAGCCGCCGTATTTTTTGATGAGGGCAATGGGGGTGTCAAAGTGGCAGATGGTAACCAGCGGCTCGATGCCGTACTTATGGCACTCGTCAAAAATGCTGTCGTAGAAAGCCAGTCCTGCCTCGTTGGGCTGAGCGTCATCGCCGTTGGGCAGGATGCGGGTCCATGCAATGGACAGCCGGAAGCACTTGAAGCCCATCTCTGCAAACAGGGCGATATCCTCTTTATAATGGTGATACAGGTCAATGGCCTCGTGGCTGGGGTAGAAATGTGCGTCATCGCAGCCCAGCATTTCCATATAGCCCGTTGCCACCGGAAAACGGTCCGGGCCGAAGGGGGTCACATCCACCGTAGCCAGACCCTTGCCGTCTGCCTGCCATGCACCCTCGCACTGGTTGGCGGCGGTAGCGCCGCCCCACAAAAAGCCCTTGGGAAATTTGCCCATACTCTTTACCTCCTTGTTTACTTTTACGCCCCTGCGGAGCGCAGATATACGCATACTACTATGATACCGCAACCGGCGGCGCTTGTCCATGACTGCATTTTGCAAAGGTGCGTGCATTTGGGGATAAAGTACGACTTTTATCGTCAAAACGCCGAAATTTCCTGCTGTTTTTTGCGCACTTTTCACGATAAAAACACAAAACTTGCCTGTTTTTCTTTTATTCTGTTCCTTTTAAACCGCGCGGCAGTATGGTAGAATAATAGGGTAAGAACTGCGCTGCGCTGCTGCGCTGCTGAGAACATGGAAAAATGGAGTGTTTGATTATGACTGAGTTCAAACCCATCAAAGAAGGCAAAGTCCGCGAGATCTACGACAATGGCGACAGCCTGATCATGGTTGCCACCGACCGCATTTCTGCGTTTGACGTCATCCTGAAAAACAAGGTCACCAAAAAGGGCACCGTGCTCACCCAGATGAGCAAGTTCTGGTTCGATTACACCCGCGATCTGCTGCCCAACCACATGCTGAGCGTGGATGTGCAGGATATGCCGGAGTTCTTCCGCCAGCCCCAGTTCACCGGCAACAGCATGATGTGCCGCAAGCTGACCATGCTGCCCATCGAGTGCATCGTGCGCGGCTACATCA
>ENA-OUQF01000267-OUQF01000267.1-human-gut-metagenome-genome-assembly--contig:-NODE-267-length-44223-cov-26.760234_pt1 | contig 44223 bp, 32 predicted proteins | sample MGYA00237947_ERZ548826 | MGnify/ENA primary metagenome ERZ548826 (study PRJEB26490, sample SAMN05194701) | human gut metagenome | biome: terrestrial biome; feature: human-associated habitat; material... | reverse complement strand
AACGTGAGATAATGTACTTTACAGCAGGTAATTGCCTACTTGCGAAAGTTGAATTCTTAAGTAACATTTCAGGCCACTTTCATCAATCGAGGAGTCCGGCGGTTGCCTCTTGCGGCAAGGGTCGTCTATAATCACGACGAGGAGTGCAAACCGTTGCCTATGAATATCATAGCACTTTTCCTTCAGTTGGATTCCACCCAAGAGACTGCGTTAAGATACTCATTAACAATGCATTAACATCCACCCGGACCCAGCTTCAGCAAGTGAGTTGTAATATCCTCATAAAGAGCAAGATAGGCAATATCCTTTAGTTCATACCATCTAAAGAAGAATATCTTATTTACAGAGAATCAAGTCATTGCGTTCCACGGCTACCCTTTCGGGGAGGTTCGAAGCGTAAAGAATGCCGACATATTCAGAAATAGTTTATAACTTTACGTTCGACGAAACCGCAGACAGAACCACAGACAGAACCGCAGACGAAACCACCGATCATTCGTCCCGATCATTCGTGTCAATCCAGATTTTCAGAGAAACAGATTAATTTGTAAATTCGCAAGTTTATTGAAGATATTATTTATCCGCAAATTTAATAAGGATGTCAGAAATCATAACCGTCAAACCGGAATTCTCCTCTGAGGATTGTTTTAGAATAGTCGAAAGGCACAAAAGAAGATTCACCTACCCGTTGCATCGCCATAAAGCGATGGAACTCAACTTTATACAAAACGGAAAAGGGGTACGGAGGGTTGTCGGGGACAGTAGTGAGGAAATCGGCGACTACGAGATTGCCCTCATCGGGGAGGACATCGAGCACGCCTGGGAACAGGGAGAATGTTCATCGGAGGATGTCCGCGAAATAACCATACATTTTCCGGCGAACTTGTTCGACGGAAATCTCATTGAGAAAAAGCAGTTCGCTTCCATCAAGGAAATGATTAAGGACTCCAGACACGGAATCACCTTCGGGATGTCCGCCATTCTCAAAGTTTACACCCTCTTGGACAGCATTTCGAGCGAGAAAAGCAGTTTTGAGCAGTTCCTCATCTTTGAGAGAATCCTACACACGCTTTCCAAATCCGACTACAGGCTGTTGACATCCAAATCGTCAACGGAGCCGGAACACGGGGCTAATCCAGACAAGATTGGTTTCATCAAGGAATACCTCAAGCTGAACTACTCCAAGAACATCCGCCTTTCGCAACTGTCTGAACTGACAGGATTGAGCGCAACAAGCATCGCACGGCTCTTCAAGCAGAGATCCGGGATGACGCTATCTTCGTACCTGATTGACCTAAAGTGCCAAAGTGCCGCCAGAAGTCTTGTTGACACGTCCGACAGGATCGCTGATATCTGCAAGGCATGCGGATTCAACAACCTGTCGAACTTCAACAGGATATTCAAGTCAAGGATGGGAAAGACTCCTCAAGAGTACCGGAACCTGTACAAAAAGAACCGCATCAGCGTGTAGGGTCATCTTCCTGCGGCCAGCGTTTCCTCTATTGTGGTGATGAGGGCATCGGTGCCTTTAGTGTCTACGGCAGCCGGATCGACACTCAAGTCATCACTTTTGGTCAACTTCCCACATTTCCCTTTCAGAGCCAACACTCTTGAGACTCTTGCATCCAAGTCCTTGAGTTTCCTGCGGTCATCACCTATGTAGTCCACTATGAGATCTATACTTTCCGAAACATTATCCGGCATCAAGAGGATATCCACCCCAGCCTTATAGGCAGCGAGCGTGGCTTTCGCACCTGATCCGCCGTACGGCTCCAAAACCCCCTCCATACCAAGCGCGTCAGTGATTATCAACCCTCTGAATTTCATTTTCTTTCTGAGGAGATCTGTCACGACCACCTTTGAGACCGAAGCAGGAAGGGTGTCAAGCACAGGGACAAGAAGATGTCCGACCATAACCATTTCAACCCCGTCCTTTATCAGCCTCCTGAAAGGATAAAGCTCTACAGAATCCAATCTCTCCTTCGGGAACTTCAGAACAGGCAAGGCTTTGTGTGAGTCAACCTCTGTGTCTCCGTGGCCGGGGAAATGCTTGGCACATGCCACGACACCGCCATCCTGCATCCCTCGCATAACAGCTGATCCGTAGTCAGCCACAAGGTTCTTGTCCGGACCGAAGCTCCTGTCCTTGATGGTGTTCACGTCAGGATGAAGGTTCACATCCACAACCGGAGCAAAGTTCACGTCGATCTTCATGGAGCGCATGTCCCTGGCGATCTGCCTCCCCATCTCGTACATCAACCCGTCATCAGGAAGCCCGGCCAGAACACCTTGACGGGGATATTTACGAAATTCACTGATCCGCATTCCCAGGCCGAACTCTCCGTCAATGGTGACAGCCAGCGGAACCTTCACCAGACTTTGCGAACGGTTGCAAGTCTCGGCCGTCCGGGCAATGTTCCCTTCCATGAGGATGATGCCTCCGACCTGCTCCTTCGCGATTATGCTGTCAGCCTTGGCCTGAAAAGCGGAATCTCCTCCCGGATAAACATCAACGAAAACAAGCTGTGCGACCTTATCCCGCACGCTCATGGCTTCGATGATCGGGCGAATCTGTTTTTTGACCACCCTCTCTTTCTTTGACAGGCCTTGACACGGAACGGTGGCCAGAAAAGCAAGGCAAGACATTAGCATGATATTATATCTCTTCCTCATTATAATGAATATTTTATCAGAATAATCACAAATCGTTTCTCAGTACCTGACCCTTTCTCATCACGAACTTCAATTCGATGTCGTTGTCATAGAACACGATGTCGGCATCCTTGCCTTTCTCAAGGGAGCCTTTACGGTCATTGGCGCCGATAATACGCGCCGGGGTTTCAGATGACATCCGTACAGCGTCACCGAACGGGATTCCAGCCTCGACAGCCGTTCCGACCAGACGATCCATCGTAGCGATGCTTCCCGCCAGGGCGGAATGGTCGGACAGTTTGCAAACCCCGTCATGAATCACGACCCTTGGATCAAAAATGCGGTCCGAACCTCCCGCGGAACACCCCAAAGCGTCTGTGACAAGGGCCGTTCTGTCCGCTCCTTTGATCATCCAGATCAAACGGAGGATCACTGGAGGAATATGCTTGCCGTCAGCGATGACCTCAACTGTCATCTCCGGGATGGAATAGACGCTCTCCACTGTACCCTCATGCTTGTACTCCCTGACGTTGTGCACACTTGTCATGGCGTTGTAGAAATGAGTGGCGTGCGTGAATCCTGCGTCGAACGCTTTCCTCACATCAGGAAACTCAGCCACTGTGTGGGCGATCGAGGCAAGCACTCCATGATTCACCAAGGAGCGTCCGAACTCCTCCACCCCCGGGAGTTCCGGGGCGGCGTCCCAACGGCGGACAATCTTGGTGCCGTCAAGTATTGATTCGTAATCTCCTCTGATCGGCGGGGTGACATATTCAGGAATAATGGCTCCGACCTTTTTCGGATTGAGGTACGGGCCTTCAAAATGCAGTCCGAGAATAGGTGAATCCGGATCGGACATGAGTTTTTCACAGATTCTTACGGATTCAGTCATCGTACTGGCAGGGCAGGCCGGCAAAGTCGGAAGGATGGAGGTCATCCCGTAATAGGCATGGGCCTCGACGGCTGTTCTGAACGCTTCTTCTGTGCCTTCTATGAATTCATGCCCGCCGCCTCCGTGAATGTGGATGTCAATCCCTCCGGGTACCACATTCATTCCTTTGGCGTCAATGACCTCCGCGTCAGGGATCTCGACTGAATCCCCGGTTATCTCTGAGATCAAGCCATCCTTGATGATGACCGTGGCTTTCCTCGCTCCAGATGGGGTGAAGACCTTTCCACCGATGATCTTTATTGTCTTATTTTTCATTCCGTTAATATCTTTTGTCCATGACTCCGTTCCAAAGAGCCGTCCTGAGGGTGCCCGACGCGTCGTCCGCATCGTAGTCCCAGCACATCAGTCCCGACATACCTCTGGTCATCGCCCATTCAGCCTTGACCGCAATGCTTCTGGCATTGTCATAACCGGCATAGAAAGCGCCGGAGGCTTTCACCGAGATGTACGGACACCCAGCCTTGTCATCCCAATTGTCAATTTTGTACAACGACTCATCCAATGTCAGAATTTTCTTGTAGTCGATCGCCGTAGGATTCTCAGAGAAAGAGTGCCGGGCATAGAAAGGGACTCCGAAAATCATCTTCTCCTTCGGGAAGCCTGCTTTTGCATATTCCTCAAAAGTTCTTTTCCAGTCCCAATAGGCTCTTGGATCGTCAATGGCGCTATGGTGATGAGGGGCCGCGTCAAGGTCGTAGGTCATCACATACACATAGTCAACTATGTCCTTGAGTGCCACGAGGTCAAAATATCTGCCTGAGCCATCGTCATCTGACACCTTGTTCTTGACATAGCCGGCATAGGTCACCAGATAGCGGTTTCCGAGAGTCTGCCTGAGTTGGCTCATCAGCAGAGTGAAGTTCTCCGTGTCATGCATCGGATCGCAGGCGTGGCCGCTCCATGAGACGCCCGGCATCTCCCAGTCTATGTCCACTCCGTCGATGCCCCACTTCTGACAGAACGCAAGGCAATCCTTGGCGAAAGCCTTACGCCCGGCCTCAGTTGAAGACATCTTTGAAAAGCCGCCACCTTGAGCGTTGTCAGGATTGACGACCGTATGAGAGAATGAGATAAGTATTTTAAGACCGGACGATTTCTTCTTCAGATCAACTATCTGCCGGAATCTGGACTCTTCTCCCTGAAGCTTGAATCCTTTATACTCTCCATCTTTGACATAGAGTTCCGCGAAAGCATAGTTGATCTGCGTCACAGCATTCACGTCCGGAATGGATTTCCCATAGTAGGTACAGTAGGCCACCACATTTCTTCCAGGCACCTTATCGAGCAGGACAGGGGTGTATTCTCCCCCGCCCGGAATAAGGCCGCCTTTTTTATAGTCATCCTTTTCGCAGGATGAAAGGGCGATGGCCAAGCAGCCGGCCAAGATCATCAGAGTACGTCTCACTGTTCGCATAATCAGTCGTTTTGATAAAAATAATGAATATTGTTCAAAACATCTTCTTATAGGTCATCTTTTCCGGAAGTGTATTGAAATACTTCCTGGATATGTCGCTATGAGAATATGTCTCAGGCATCGGGTATATCTCCGGAATGTTGAATGATTTGTTCTGGCTCAGATAGTAGGCCGGGTCACGCTGCGGAAGGACAAAAGGCCTGCTGACCGAACCGTTCTCGTCCACATGGGCGAAATAAGGCCTGCCATAGACCCTGTCATCCCTTTTGGAGGCCCAGACAATCCATCTCCCGTTAGAGCTCCAGCTATGATAAGAGTCCGAGTATCTTCCGTTGACACCAGCCAGAGTGTCCACCTCCGATGTCTGGAGATCCAGCATCCACAGATCGGTCTCGGTGTGCCAGATAGGGAAAGTGCCATAGTCAGACACGCAGAAAAGGACACGTTTGCCGTCAGGCGAGAATTTCGGGAAACTCACCGACTTTCCATGGGCCGAGGCTTCGAAAACAAGAGTCAGAGAGTCCGACAACACACCGGTTTCAGGGTCAAACGGCACACTGTAAAGATCATACCGCATCATTTTGGTACTTTCCGGCTGAGGAAGACTCTTTGCCCGGCAGAAACAGATTGTTTTCCCGTCCGGGGAAAAGCATGGAAAAGTCTCCTGAAATTCATCTCCTCTGACAGAAGGATTGTCCGAGACCGTGTTGTCTTGAAAGTCCACAACAAACAGATCGCTGGACGTGTCGAACACCTCAAGCCTCTCCAACCGTCCCGAATGCAGGATGGGCATTATCCGGGCCGTTGTGAATATTCCAAAACGGCCCGACTTTTCTATCTCTCCATAGACAGCGGCTCCAGCAGTGCTGTCAGTCTTCGTATCCAATTTGCGGAGCGCCCCATCCTTCGCGTAAAAAGTACCACCTGTCTTTCCCCTGACATGGAAGAACGTGGCCGGTGAATCAGCCTTGTTCGATGTGTGACAGTTCATGCACGAATGGTCTGTCGTGTTGTTGTCTCCGAGGATCCGGACCTTGTAGCCCTCAAGGTCACGTTCCTCGACCGAGTGCAGGTTCCAGACTTCGTAGGCAGGCTCAATCAACCTGTAACTGAGATATTTATCAATAGGATCCGGAGAGACATCCCAGAAAAACTCCTGAATGGAAGTCCCGCCGTGGGTCACAGTAACCCGTAACTTGTTTCCCTTTTCGCAGCCAAGCATTGTGTGCCATTCTCTCAACGGAAACACTACTCTGGAAGCCCTGGCCTTGAACATGTAGTCCCTCCGTGGACCGGAGACCGTGACTTCTACCTTGCCTTTTACCCCCTCCAGGGAAAAGTTCAAAGGAGCGATGTTGAACGGAATCACAATATCCTTGTAGTCTGGCGTCATCACAATTCCGTCAGGATGATCCGCGTGATCTGACTCACGGCATCCGAAGACAGTCATCACAGCCATGACCGCAGCGATGATCATTTTGTTTCTTCCTGTCATTGTGGTTGAGCGAAATAATAGTAGTACCAATATGTCTTCCCGAAGCTTGAATCCGGGGTCAAAACCTCCCCTGCCTCGCGTCTTGAAATGAACTCAAGGCACATTTCGGACACATCCGAGGATATGGCATATTCAGAGAGTTGCTCTGACGGAGAAACATTCTCGTCGAATGTCATCATCAAAGCTTGCTGGTACAATGCCGGAGCAGAGGCGTGCTTCGGCTTGTAGTAGGTGTCATAGTCTTTTCTGAAAGAGGCTATGTCCTTGACAAGAAGGTCAAGGCACAACAGCCTGTCAAGAGCCGCGTCATTCTCTTCCGCAAGATTGCGCAGGGATGCGAACCAATCATTGGCACTGAAAAGGATGTCATCGGCGCTTCCATAGACAGGCTGTCTTTCGCATGATTCCACCATTGTAAGCACAGACGAGGCCCAGCCGCGGTGAAGCGATGTCTTTTGAAGCATGTCCGCGTACTTCCCCGCGGCCGCAAAGTCACCGTTCGCCATAGCGATCTCACAAAGTCTGCGGAGCATTCTGGACGAGCGTTGTCTCGGAGTGAAAGTCATGCCAAGCAAAGCGGAGTGCTGCGCCTGGGCGAAATCGCCACAAACCATCAGAGCCTCCACACTGTCGAAGACCCTTCTGTAGCCGGAATTTTCATTGATAGCCAGAAACAGTCCTTTCCACAATGGCTGATAGACCTCCAGAATATCCTCCGGCAATGTGCCTTTGCGGCTTGAGGAAACATTGTAGAAATATGATCCTGTCACACTCTTGTACGGATTGGTCTTTCCCATCTCACTTACTTTGTCCCATTTTCCATAATAGGCCAGAGAACTGATCTTGATGTCCCATTCCTCCTTTGGCCTCACAGTGAGACAGAACGCGAGCACGACCATCAATCCGCAAATGATCCTCAAAAAACGTCTCAGCCACTTGTCTGACGACATGGCTGCGAGGGCTGCGAGCAGGGTTCCGGCCTCAACGTGGAAAATGAGAGCCGCGCGCCCGAAATAATAGCCCGGAACAACCGGATAGACAAAAGCCTGCGCGGATGTCAGCCTGTAGATATTCCTTTTCAGGAATATCTCAGCGGTCAGGGAAACGGCAAGGAGCAATACATGGCCCGGACTCCGGCGGTTCTTGTAAAGCAACAGAACCAAAAGGAGAAAGGCAGGGGCTCCAATCAGCGGATAGCCAAGAAGAAGCATCAAAAGCTCAAGAGGCCTTTGCAACCGCCCTTTGAACGACTGGCAGGCCACGGCTGCCCAGGCGGACACAACAGCGCCGATGGTCATGCTGACAGGATATTCGAAAAGGCATGAGAGAGCTCCTTCCAGCAAAGCAGGGACCAAAGCGGCCAGGTACGGTGAGGACACGCCTTCTCTTTTCAGGAAGACGGAGATTCCTGCCCACAGCAGGGCACACAACAAAGTCTGCACCACCGGAGCGAATCCCACAAGCATGTAGAACTGCGTCAGCCAGCCGCCTGCCAACTCGCTCAGAAAAGCCGGTTTCATGAGAAATGACAGGACAAACGTGCGGTCAAGCAGAAAATAATCCGCCTGCTCCTTGAAGGCAAGATGATAGGGACAAAGAATCTGGAGAACGGTCCAAAGCACGATGAAAGCCGCTCCTGCAAGCGCTATCTGCCTTTTTGTGGATCTATCTGCTGACATCTGGACGGAAAGTGTTTATGCCCAACGAGTCCAACTCTCTTTTCTGTGATTCAGACATCGCCCTGTCGTACATGTAATACAGATAGCCCCCAAGCGGATTGGGGTTATTCCGTATGATGTCCATGGTGGCAGACTCGACATCCTCTCCCCTTTGAAGTGCCTCCTTCCAGGACTGCAGGAAAGCGTTGAGAGGTGTTCCGCAGGCCGAGCTGACAGTGTCCAGACGCACATTGAGCGTGCCTGGCTCCACCGCCACAAGAAGCCTTTGGACAAACGGAGCGCGGGCTTTGTTGGAGATGGTGACATCACACATCCTCACCGTGGACGCATCCGCCGTGAAACGGAACCTGCCCTTCCTTACCTTGGTGGAATCAACCGTTTCCAAAGTGGGATAAGGCTGTGGCACAAGGAATATGGTCTGACCGTCATAGCGTCTGTCAATGCTGCCTTCAATCGTCATCGTCGTTCCTTGCGAGCAACCAAAGGCGACAAATCCAGCGAACACCAACATTAGAGCATGGATATGTGAGGGCATCTTCATCTGAAAAAACTTTATGAATATCAAAGGCCAGGGGGCCACCGGTTTTCCGGCTGGCCCACCGTCCTTTGGAGACACATGGCCGTTATTATTCCACCGCCTTGAAATAAGCGTACCAACCATAGTCGCTCCAGTCCGCCATGGCAGAGGATGGAGTCTTATGGAAGATCGTGATGTAGTCATTGTCAAAAGTCAGCAGGTAGAAGGAGTTGTTCTGTCCCTGCCCGACCTCATCAAATCTTGCTCCGATGGTAGGAGCGGTGGTGATCAGACTGCCAAGTACCGCGTCCTCAGGGACTTCCTTGTTGAAACCGAATGTTCCTGTGGCTTTTACTGAACCGTCAGCATTGTAAGTTGTCATCTTGCTGCCCGCATATTCAAAAACCATTTTCTCATCGGCGGACACATCGCTCATCTTGACATTGCCCCACCAGCAGAAGTTGGACTCGGGAGTATAGCCGGCGGAAGCATACTTCCAGCCACCATGCGCTCCCATGTTGCAGACAGAGCCCCATGAGACCTCTCTCCAGGCCCAAGTCTTTTTCGCGCCCCTGTCGGCCTTGTCCTTTGCTCCGGTCAGATAGCCGGCCCACGGATCAAAGACATTGGTGACAGTGATCGGGAAATGTGCCGACTCGACAATCTTTCCTGCGGAAAGGGCGACATAGTACACCTCGAACTCACCGTTTGACTCATAAGTGTAGGTGCAACTATCGCTCTTGAGGATGGTCTCACCCATGGAAGTGACGACATGCCACACGCCTCCGATCTCAGGGCGATCATTCTTGAGGGAGACGATCTGGTCTCCTTCCACAGCCGTCTCCGTGTTCGGATACGGTTGATCCACATGGAGATAGGACGTTAGTTCCTCAGATGTGACAGGAGTCCCGGCGTTGGTGATGTAGTCATCACGCAACGACTTGTCCTCTATCGGGTTACATGCCACCATGCTGGCAAGAAGCGCTATGGCAGTAATTATACGTATCTTTTTCATATTCTCATCTGCTATTTGAAATTGTTCCAATCAACAAATGCCGCTGAGGCATCCCACCCCGGATTCTGCTCAAGGGTTCCTCCCGCGATGTCAATTTCATCCTGAGGGATAGGCCAGTAACCTTGGGTCTGTTTGAGACGTGCCGCGTAATCGTATCTCACCATAGGGGTGACAATTCCTTCGTTGATCAGGTCGAAACCTGTCTGATCATTGAGGATCTTTCCGGCCGACTCAAGAGAAGGACCTGCCCAACGGAGAAGGTCAAACCAACGGACAGACTCGAACGCAAGTTCCCAACGGCGCTCGTTCTTGAGATTCTCCAGAGAGTAGGACACCGGGGCCAGATGGCTTCTTTCTCTGACCCTGTTGATGCCGTCAGCGGTTTCGGTAAGTTCGGAGTGCATCAGCAGCACATCAGCGAAACGGATGTGGATGAGGTCGGTCGTCTGCACAAGCTGGGCGGAAGTCTGGGCCGTGACGCCCGGATTCTCAACAAGAGCCCAAGAGTTCTTGAAAGAGTTGGACTCGTCATCCCATGCACCCACATTGATGTACTTTTTCTGGAAGTAGCCGGTCTGCTCGTAATAGCGATAGGAGACGGTATAGTCAGGCTCTCCCTTGTCGAGTTTTCTGTCAAGAAGGACATTGCCCTTGTTGTTCGGATCGTACGCCGTGTAGGACCAGATAGAACCGGTCAGACGCGGATCCTCTGTGTAGCCATCTGTGTAAGACTGCCTCGCGGCCCAGTCCTTCCACTCATCGACCATTTTCGGAGAGACCGGACCTGCACCCCAGCCGAAGCTGAAAGGATAGCTTTGCTTGATGTCCCTGTTGTCGTTTGACGGTGAGCAGAACATGGACCAGGTGTTGGAGAACCATGTGTAGGTCCAGTTTGACGTGAGGTTATGCTTGTTGGCGAACACTGTCTCCACGCAGCTGTTGCCGACCCAGTGCAGGTCATGATCTATCGGGTACTGGTACCTGTAGCCGGAATTGTTGCTGTTGACCGTCGTGTTGGTGTACCCCCAGATCTCACGCTGATCCTTCACAAGATCATGGCCGGAATTATTGATGCAATCCTCAAGATGCTTGACAACCTCTGCCTTGGTAGTTCCGCCTGGAAGGGTATCCTTCCCATAACGTCCGGTGTAGAACAGGAACACACGAGCCAACATAGCCTCAGCCGCATACTTGGTGGCATGACCGGTCATCGGAGAGCCGGCGGTGTAGATTTTGTCCGGCATCAAGCTTATGGCCTGGAGGAGATCGCTCTCGATGACGGTGTAAACTTCTTCCACGCTTGCCCTCGGAAGGTTGACAGTCTCGGTGTTGGTCCTAAGCGGAACACCGCCGAAAATCTGCACAAGCTCATTGTAGGCAAACGCGCGAAGGAAATAGGTCTCGCCGATAAGGCGGTTCATTTCCTCCTCGGATGACCATGATTTCACATTCCCGAATGACGCGAGGGCGCTGTTGGCCCTGTTGATGAGAGTGTAGTCGCGATCCCACAAGGAAAGCAGCCCGTTAAGATTGTCCTTGTACAAGAGGAAGTTCGTGGCACAGTTCCCTGAGTACGAGAGGTTCCCGCCAAGGCAATCGTCTCCGGCAAGCTGGGCGACATAGAACTGAGAGGATGTCTCAGGACTCTCGAAAAGCAGATGGGCATAGATGGCGGTGACCATCTCCTGCGCGTCTTTCTCTGTCTCCGGGAAGTTCTCGGTTGTCTTCTGGGTAAGATTCTTGGTGTCGAGAAAGTCCTCGCACGCTGACAGCGCAAACACCGTGGTCACGGCAAGGACAATATTGATTATGATCTTTTTCATATTCATTTCTCCTTCTAAAATTTGAGGTTGACTCCGAAAAGGATGGTGCGGGCACTTGGATAGTAGCCCAAGTCAATGCCTTGCGCCCAGCCGCTGCCACCACCGTAGCCGATCTCCGGATCCATTCCGGAGTACGAAGTGAATGTAAAGAGATTCTGTCCTGTCACATAGACACGGCAAGTCTTGAGAGGGAACTTCTTGAACGCCTTGGCAATGTCGTAGCCGAGGGTTATGTTCTGCACCTTGAAATAGTCCCCATCTTCTACGTAAAGAGAAGAGATCCTGTTCCAGTTGCTGTTTGAAGAGCTGGCAAGGCGAGGATACTTGTTGGAAGAACCCTCTCCCGTCCATCTCTTCAGGATGTCGGTCGTGTAGTTGTTCAGAGGAGATGAGGAGAAGTCCCTGTAGCACTTGAAGATCTGCTGTCCGAACGATCCGAAACCAGAGATTGAGAGATCGATTCCTTTCCACTCAATATTGAAGGAAAGCCCAAGGGTGAAGTCCGGATGCGGGTTTCCGATCATGGTACGGTCATTTGCATCAATGACTCCGTCATTGTTGGAATCAACATAGATGACATCGCCAGGGTTTGTGTTTTCACCGTTCAGGAGAGCTCCCTTGTAAGCATCAATCTCAGCCTGATTCTGGAACACTCCCGCAGTCTTGTAGCCGTAGAAGTAACCGATAGGCATGCCTACCTCTGCCCTATAGAGTTCCTCGGCTCCTTCCCATGGAATACTTCCCGTTCCGTGGATGATCCCATCGGCATTGGCGATCTTGGTGACTTTATTCTTATTGTGCGCTCCGGTCAGATTTACGCCATAGAACACTTCTCCGACGCTATCATTCCAGTGCAGACCGAATTCCAAACCTTGGTTCTTGACATTTCCACCATTGACGTATGGAGCGTTGGCACCATAGGAGTAAAGCACAGGAGCCACCACAAGCCAGTCTTTTGTAAGTTTGTTGTACCAGTCAAACTCCACTCCGAGACGATTCCCGAACAGTCTTGCATCGAAACCGATGTTGGTTTGCTCTGATGTTTCCCATTTCAGTTCGGAGTTGGTCAGTTTGTAGGCATAGGAGCCTATTTCGCGCTTGTCGATGACATCACCGAAGACATAGCCACCGTAACCGTTGTTCGAGGTCACAAGCGAAAGGTATTGGAAACCGGTCACATTGCAGTTTCCATTCTGTCCCCAAGACGCGCGAAGCTTGAGGAAGTCCAGCACACTGTCAAGTCCAAGCCCCTTGAAGAAGTCTTCGTTGGTGATGACCCAACCAGCTGATGCTGAAGGGAAATAGCCCCAACGATAGCCTCTTGCGAAAACGGATGATCCATCAGCGCGCATCGTGGCCGAAGCCATGTACTTTTCCTTCCAGTTCCAGTTCGCGCGGGCGAAGAAGGATGCTATGGAGTTCTTCTGGGAAGGTGATCCGCTGATGCTCGACATTGATGAAGGTGTAGTGGACACATTTGAAAGATAAGCATGCTCAAGGTCTCCGAAATTGGAATCCACATTGCTTGCGCTGAGAGACTCACCGTAGCCCCACTTTTCCAGAGAGCTTCCCACAAGGGCGTCAATCTGATGCTCATTGATATTGAATGAGTAACTGGCCGTGTTTTCCCAAGACCAGCGGTTAGACAGAGACATGCTTTGTGAGACCTGATCCATCTCCCTCTTGGCAGTGGCGTCGAGGTCATATTCCGGCATGTAGGAGCGGTAGCTTGAAGAGCTCATCATGTAACCGAACTGACTCTTGATGTTGAGCCTTTCTATCGGCTGGAGAACCGCATAGACACTGGCCTGAAGATAATGACTCTTGGACACATTCTGGTTGGAGGTATAGTCCATGTAGGCGATCGGGTTCTTCGCCGCACCGTTGGCGGTGTCCCAGACGTAGCTGTCTGCCACCCTGTCTTCAAAGACATAGTAGCTTCCGTCAGAGTTATAGGCCGGCATAAGCGGACTCATCACAAGCATGTTGTGGACTCCGTTCCAGTATATGCCCTCCGTAGCGAAGGATCCTGTGGTTTTCTGGTAGCGGTAGTTAAGGGTCTGGCCGACCTTCAACACATCCAAAGAACCTTTTTTGAAGACTGTATTCTCAGAGTTCACCCTGAAGTTATAGCGGTCAAGGTGAGGAATGGATGAAGGCACGCCCATCGTGGCGTCCTGCCCCGTGTAGGCAAGTCCTAATGAATATGTACCCGTCTTCGACCCGCCAGTGACATTAACCGAATGATTCTGGACAGGAGCGTCCTCATTGATGATCTCCTTGAGCCAGTTGGTACCTGTCCAGCCATCCTTTATGGCCTTATAGAGACGTGGACCGATGTGGTTCTCCCAATTGTAAGGAGCAAGACCGTCCATGATTCTGGATTCATCCTGAATCTGCATGAACTCATTGGCGTTCAACAGAGTAGGAATCTTATAAAGATTCTGGAGACCGTAGTATCCATCATAGGTGACAGAAGCCTGTCCCTCTTTTCCTTTCTTGGTGGTGATGAGGATGACACCGTTTGCCGCCCTTGCTCCGTAGATCGCGGCTGAAGCGGCGTCTTTCAGCACATCAACAGATTCAATGTCGGACGGATTGAGCGCGGAGATGCTGCCGTTGGCAACTCCGTCAACGACATAAAGAGGCGCGGAATCACCGATTGTGCCAAGACCACGGATGTTGACCTTGAAGCCGGATCCAAGGAAGCCATTGTTCTGGACGATGTTGACTCCCGGAGACTGCGACTGCAACGCTCCAAGGACATCCACGGTGTTGAGTTTGGCGATGTCATCACCCTTTACCTGCACGGTGGAGCCTGTGACAAGCTTCTTTTTCTGTACGCCATAGCCGACGACAACAACGTCATCCAGCCAAAGCTGGTCTTCATCAAGAGCGATCCTGATCCCATCCGAAGCTTTCACCTGACGTGTGACATAACCCATCTGAGAGACTTCCAGAATGGTTCCGGAGGATGCTTCAATCCTGAAGGTACCGTCAACTTCCGTAGTGGTTCCCACAGTGGTGCCTTTTACAAGGACATAAGCTCCTACAATAGGCTGTCCGTCCGAGGCTGTGACCACGGTACCGCTCAGAACAGACTGTGCGCCCATGGGGATGACACTCATCCCGAAAAGCGACAGCACAGCGGCGCAGACCTTGAGTGTCCAAGGAATGAGCGAGCGTTTTTCTGTGTGTAGCATAACAACTGTTTTTGGGTTGAATATAATTGGTAAAGATAAAACTCCCCTATCCCTGTCCCTGGGAGCCTTCCGGAATACTCAGGTTCCGACAGGACAGACAGAGGAGAGTTCAATAATAGTTTCAGTGTTTTCCGAACCTGATCAGCAGCCTTTCACGCTTTCCTTATAGGCGGCGATACACTCGGCAAGACGCTCCCTTGCGGTGGTGTCGCCCGGTATGTTGTGGGACGGGTTGATGTGAAGTTTCATTCCACGGTCCGCAAGAATCTCGCAGACTGTCGTGATGATCATCCAGACACATGTGATGGAAGCCATTGTGGAAAGAGGTCCGATCTTGTCGAAGTGATTCTTCAAAGTCACGGACGCATCCTGAAGAGGGCAGCATGTGTCAACCACATAATCAGCGATCTGGAAAAGGTTCTTTCCGCCTGAGTGGCGAGGTTTCTTGTCACCGGTCCTGCCTGCCGATCCGCAGACGATGACCTTCATGCCACGCTTGTGAGCCTCATTGGCGACATCAATGTTGACAGCGTTCACTCCGGTGTGCGAGAAGATCCAGAGAAGATCATTCTTGTCGAAGTTCCAGCTTTGCATTATCGCCTGGCCATAGCCTTCCTCTCTCTCAAGCCACAGGAACTGGTTGATACCCATCTCGCCTACGATGTGGGTGAAGAATGTCAAAGGGAGCTCGCAAAGAGGATGGAATCCTACGATGCCACCGATCCTCGGATACATCTCCTCGATCGGAAGATTGGCATGACCGCAGCCGAAAGTGTGTACAAGATGACCTGACTGGATGCAATCAGCCATCACCTCAGCAACTTTCTTGATTTGTTCCATCTGTGTAGCCTCGATCTCATTCATGACATCGAAGGCGTTTTGTTTCCATTCGTTTGCTAACATTGTTTGTAGATTAAAAAGTTTAACTATTGAGTTGTTTGAATATTCATAAAAGTGTCATCCTTTCATCCGCGACGAGACCTTGACTGCCAAAGGGACAAGCGTCATCATGCATGCAACCGCAACGACAAGAAGAACAGGCAAGAGCATCTGGCGCCCGGCGTCAAAAGCGGCTCCGGTCAATTTGTTGAAAGTGTACTGCCCCAGCAGCGCAATGAACAACGCAATCGAGATCGCCGTGCCGGACAGCTCCCGGAAGGCTCCTCCGATGTAGTTGAGAATGACAGGATAAGTCGCGCCGACTCCAAATCCGATCAGAATCATCGAAAGGTAGGCCGCAAAAACGCTCCCGGAGCAAAGAAGGAGCAGCATCACTCCTGCAAGAGCGGCGGACAGATAGGAATATAGGGTTCCGATAGCTCCAAGTTTTCCAAGGATGAAGCCAAGAGGCAGACGACCAGCCAACATCCCGACGGTGAACCAAGTCATGGCAAGAGTGGCGGAGGTCATGCTCATCCCTTCTTTGTCACTGAGGTACGAGACCGTGAAATTACCCTGCGCTCCCTCAAAACCGCTCTCAAAGAAAAGGATGACCGCAAAGAGAATAAGAGCAGGGTATCTCAGCAGCCCGGCTGTCTTCCTCATCGACACGTTCTCCGATGGCTTGGCGGCAGGGAAACGGGTAAACACGAAGAAGACGATGAACGCCGCCATCACCGCTGACACTGCGTTGAGAGTGATTGTGAAATCCACGATGAAGTAGTTCAGCAAGGTCCACAGCAATGCTCCGACGCAGTAGAACGCGCCGAGCAGACCGAGGCGTCCTCCCCTCTTGTCATCGTCATAGATGTCTGACACAAGGGCATTGGTCTCGCCGTTGAGTATGCCTCCGCCTATTCCGAGACAGAAGATGGAAAGATGAAGCATTCCTATCTCCCTGAAGTTCGCAAGGCCTTGAAGCCCCGCGAGAGCAAGGACGGAACTGAGCGCGAGAAGCCATTTGTAGCCGAAACGGTCAACCACAGGACCGAACACTATTGTACCCAAAAGGATTCCAAGAGACATTGTCGACGGCAAGCCGTTGGCTCCGTCCACAATGCCGTTCAACTGTCCGAGAATCGGAGCCAGGGAAAGCATCGCCACCCCGAAAAACGCCATCCCGGCGCAAGCCGAGACGAAAACTGATGATGTTGAATATCCACGCATGGCCTTCCTACTTCTCTTGTTGTCCTATAGTCTTGAAAGCCAGATAGGCCGAACCATAAAGAGCAGCTTCTCCCTGAACCTCCGAGACGCGGAACTCCACGTGATCCATCGCTATAGGCTGCCCCCACTTGCAGGCTTCATCGTAAATCCTTCCGATAAACTCCTCAGCAGGTCCGAAGACTCCTCCTCCGAAGATCACCTTCTCAGGATTCAGGATGCTGACCAGATTAGCGGCGGCCATTCCCCACATCTCCACAGCCTTGTCAAGAACTTTCGCGGCCAGACGGTCGCCTTTATGGTAGGCGTCAAACACGTCATGGGACGTGATCTCATCTATAGGTCTGCCGCTCAGCACCCCGGTGTAGTTGCGGTTGCAACGCAGCGCCCGGTGAATCTGGGTCGCGATGCCGTTGCCTGAGGCATAATATTCAAAACATCCGGTAGGAATATACTCCTGCTGGTAAGGGTAATGAAGAGCCATCCAGCCTGCGGCTCCGATGATGTCCTCAGCGCCATGGAGCACCCTGCCGTCAACCAGAATACCGACCCCGATACCAGTCCCGACAGCGATGTAGATGGCATTGCCGCATCCTTTGGCGGCTCCTTTCCAGACCTCGCCAAGAATGTAGCATGTCCTGTCGCTCTCAATCTCCACCTTGACGTCAGGGCCGACCAGACCGGAGATCCTTTTTTTGAGCGGGTATCTTTCCCAACCGGGAATATTCGGGGCCCAGACAACATCCTGCTTAGAGAAGACTATCCCTGGCACACATATTCCCACCGCCTCGACCCTTTCTCCCCGGCAGGAGCCGCAAAGAGCCTTGATGAGGTCTAAGACAATGTCTCCTACCGCATCACCCTTCGCTCCGTCAAGGAGTTTAACCTGCCTTGCGCACATCTTGCCCGAAGCATCGAAGACCGCCCCAAGCGCCTTTGTACCACCAAGGTCTATCGCTATTACCGCCATAATGTCTGAACGTTAGAGTTCTTTGAATGTACCAAAGGAATATCCACGCGCGCGAAGCCCGTCAATGATTTCTCCGAGATGGGAATATACCCGGTCTTCCTTTGCCCTGCCAGGATAGTTCATCGCATGGACGAGGATGACGACCCCGTTGAGACCATATTTGTCATCAAAGTCCCAGATGTTCTGAACCAACGACCCGGCACTTCTGTAGGCGGTCTCCCCCTCTGCGGCCCAGTCAAGCCCCGTGACAAGTCCTGAGGTAGGCTTCACCAGTTTGTAGCCCAAACCTTTGAGAACATAGGCGGAAGCCTCGTCGCAGGTCTCGTAAGGAGGTATCATCCAGCGGAACCGGTCTTTGTTGAGTCCGAAACGCTCAAGCTCCGCCTCCATACCGCGGATGTCCCGGACAAGGGAATCAGAGGACACAAGACTGACCCCACCCTCACACAGAAGCAGATGCTTGTCTGAATGGCCTGAAAGGTAATGCCCTTCCCGGATGATTCTCTTGATCGGAGCCTTGTACCTTGGTTGCCTGAAGCACTCGCCGGTCGGGAAGAAAGAGCCCTTCACACCTTTGGCCTTAAGGGTGTTCAGGACGGGAACCACACCGTCAAAATTCTCAAAATGTCCTTTGTCATCCGAACTGTAATGCGCCGTGAAGACAAGATAGACCTTCTTTTCGTTGACATTGACTCTGCTGACCACACCGTTCTTATCCTTCCTTACCCCCTTAAGTGCGGCTCCCTCCATCTGATAGGCAGAGAACGGGAATGTCAGAGACGCCGTGCCGTCCATAGTAGGCTCGTTCGTTGAATAGTCATGGGTACTGTCATGGTAGACGATAGTGCCGGGCTGGACATCAAGATAGTTGATCCCACCTTCCATATTCACGCCCTTTAAACCGGAGAATATCGCGCTGTAGACAGGTCCGTCAACAAGTCCTCCACTTGTGTTGCCAAGGTTGAGATTGACGATGAACGAGTGCGGCTGGGTAGGATAGACCTCAGCCCCGGGCATCTGAACAATCATGCAGACTCCCCAAGGGTTGCACCCCAACAGCCAATCCCTGAGCGCGCCTTCCATCTCCTTGTAGGTCTCGTCTCCAGTAAGATGACGATAGAGAATGCACTGGGTGAGCATTGCGGTCGTAAGATTATTGGAACACCAGATTGATGGTATCCCATAAAGGAAAGGAGTCCCTTCTGCCTTCTCGAATGTCCTCTGGATTCCGGATCTGAGGTTGCGGATAAACTCCGCCGAGACTCTGGCGTTGCCATCTTTGGCAAGGTGATAGTGTCCCATATTCATGAACGGGTACCACTGATAGTGTCTCGCGCTGTCCGCTCCCTTCCACGGAGTCACCGGCTCCCTTCTGGCATATTCAATGGCCTGCGAGAGATACTTCGCATCTCCTGTGCTATGGTACATTTCCACCGCGGCAAGTTCCATGTCATCAACCCAGTTGTCCTCCTCATAGATGTATGGAGAGACCACAGACGCCGTCTGGCAAACTCCCGGCTTATCTATTCCAAGCTGATAGGCTCCCTCAGCCTTAGCCCCGATCCTTGCGGCGAACTCAGGATAGAACGGAGCCAGAATCTTCGAGCCAAGCGCGAAATCTGACGCGAACTTCCCCACTGTGCTGGAAGTGCCTGTGGTTGCATTGGTGCGATTGTACCTCTGCTGAGGCTCACCGCTGACAAAGTAGACCGGACGACCATTGTTCTTGCCCCAACCGTAGTCCGCGATGTCCTTGGCAGGCTCACGCATTCCTACATGATCGCGGTCATCCGCGATCTGGTTGTAGAACTCACCCGGCTCCGGATTCATCCTGTCAAGCCAGTCCAAGCCCCAGTAGATCTCATCAATTATGTCAGGGATGCCGTTCCTGCCCGGAGTACCGTCGGCAAGATACTCGTCCCCAAAAGCTTCCGGATTACTCTGGTAGGCAAACATCATCTGATAGATGGCGTTGGCCGAAGTGGTCGTGTACTGAAGGCAGTCCGAAGCGTCATGCCATCCCCCGCGCACGTCTATCCACTGCCCCTCCTTTGTAGGATGATAGCGAATGTAGCCGTCCTTGACGTGGCAGCTGTCCCTCATGAATGGATTCCAACCACAACGTTGCTGACGCATATAGTTCAGGACAAAATCAGCGGCTCCGTCATAGGCCTCAGCGCTGATCCTTACCACGGAGGATTTTGATCCGCCAGCCACAATGAAATAGTTGCCTTCCGCCGTGAGCGCGGAAAAGTCGAGTCTTACAGTTGTTTTGAGTTCACCCATCACACCTGTGTTCCTTACATCCTCCGGTCTTGAGGCATACACCGTTTCTCCTGTGGATGCGTCCACGACGGAGAATGATGGGATTTCATGCGGTTCCACGTCATTGCTGACATAAACCGCCACTTTGGAGGCATCGGGAAGATAACCGACCTGATTGATCCGAATCCATTCCCCTGCCTTTGCCTGAAACGAGACAGCCATTAATGAGAAGGCTGCGAGAAGTGATAATCTGAAAGACTTCATCTGGCTTTATTTTTAGTGTTGTGTCAAATATAATACTTTTCAATCAATATACAAACAATAAAATACAATATTATTGATCCAATTTTTTACTACAATTGGTAATTAATTAAGCATTAGTGTATTATGTATAAAACTGTAAATAATACTTTTCTGCCATTAGAAGCATGACAGAACTCGGTTGAATACAGCGAGAAAAATGCGGAGCCGCGTCCAAAGGAAATGCGCTAATAACTTTATCAATAAAGCATTAGAGCTCACCTGCTTTGTATCAGCAGATGAGCAGTAATCTTCTCATTAAGAGCAACATAAACGATTCCCTTTAGTCCATGCCGACCAAAGACGGATGCCTTGTCCACAGATAATCAGGCTGTTGCGATTCACGACGCTTCCCCATCGTCTCCATCTCGCGTCTGGTCAATCGGTCTTGATGTCGTAAAGATTGCTGTTACCTGAGGGGTAATATGGCAGGGACGGGTCTTCTATCAGAGCGTCAACGTTCAGACGGACAGCCTGCATCACGTTACGCTCCAAGAAATCTCTTTCTATGTCCAGAGTGAAATGCATAAAGCCGGCGACAGTGTGATTGTTGCCAAGGTACCGGTAGATGCGATAGTCATAACCGTTGTCAGACAACGCCTTGGCCAGGGCTGACGAGCCACGGAACGAGTAGCCGCCGTAACTGGTAACCTCATAAGGCACGATGTCATCCTTCGTGCCGTGCATCAAAAGTGTCGGACAAGGTTTTCGGGAATATTCAATAGCACATCCTTTGACAAGCAGCGCTCCAGCGAAGGACATCACGCCGGCATAGTTGAAGCCCTCCGGGAGCACTGACGCGACGGGCGTTCCGTTACAGATCTCATATTCAGCCTGCAACGCGGTTATCGCGCCGGCGGAGGATCCCGCGACCACAAGGGCGGACGGATCTATGCCCAGATCATCTCGATGCTCGATCAGATAGGATGTCGCGCTGAACAGATCCTCAACCGCAAGGTTTATAGCCCTTTCCAACAGCACGACGAACTCCGAGGCAGTAACGCCCCTAACCCCCTTTAAGCCAAGGCGGTAGTCAATCGCCACCACCCCATAGCCATCATCAGTCAGATCCCTGAACCACTCCATAGCCGTCCCGTCACGCCTGTTCCCTTCCATGAACCCGCCTCCGAACACATAGAGGATCGTCGGCTTCCTGCGGCCGTCAATCTCCGTCACGCTCCCCTCCGCCGGAGAGTAGATGTCCATGAAAAGCGCCGAAGTGTCTTTCCGTGAATATTCCAAAGTCCAGCGCGGAGTCAGTTCCCGCGCAGAGACCCACATCCCGGTGCCGAGCGGACACACGGACAGCATCAGCGCCATCAAAAAGGTTATTTTCCTCATATTCAATACTTTTAACTTCACATGCTGTCTGACCATCCTTAACGGTTCTTTGTGGCAACATATTTCCGAGTGGGGCTATCAGGAGAATCTGGCTCTGTCATACTTAATGACTCTCCCAACAAAGGGTCTACATATTTCTTTTTCATGTTATATTTCTCTTTCATACCAAGATGTACAGCTACTTCTGCCAAACTTCCTGGTTCAGCTCAAAAGTCTAAGGAGTAGTTCGACCTTACTCCCTGACTTTTCAACTCTACTCCTTGAAAAATCTTCATCACTCCTTGACTATTCGATACTACTTACGGCCTCGACTCCATCATTTACTGCATTCCCAGCAGTAAGTAAACGGCTGACCAGAGATTGTCTCACCGTGGCGAGTCATCTTCTCTAAATCCTCCGTAGTCATAGCATTCCTTTCTATTAATACTATCAGCCTCTTTTACCGCAGGACAGACCTCAATTGCCCATACATCCCAAATATACGGATTTATCCTCAAAGAACAACCGACACCCACGGAGCATAATGTACGTCATTGAAGTAATCGACTCCGAAGGAGTTGTTCCAAGAACTCTTCGGTAACGTTTTGCAGCATATTTGTTACCAGAGATGTCCACATGGAGGGCTATGGCAACAGTTATGGGCTTTTTCGTTGCCAAAGAGGGAAGTGCGGATAGCAACGGCAACATTTTGAAAGGTTTACGTCGCTGCGAAGGATCGGAACATCAATCACAAACCGTAAACGCAATGTGCTTACACACAAAAAAAGTGTCACAAAGCCGAAAAAGTCCGTAAGAACACCGGAAATCATCCGTTAGTTGGAGTAAAAAGCTTAAAGAAATGAGTAAAGAATCGAAGAGACAACAGGTAGAGAGAATCTACAAGCAGAATGAGAACAGGACCGACAAAGGCCTTGACGAGATGATTATCACCGAAGCCCTTGGAGCCGCGACCGAAAGGTGTGACACCCAAGAAGGATTCTTCCGTGTTCTGAGTGCGCTTAACCTGCTGAATGCCGCAATCAAGGACAAACGATGGACGTCCGAACTCTCATACGGATTCATCAAAGGACGAGCCGCCATCCTCTTCGATCAGTGGATAGCCAATCCTATCGAAGGAGTAAGAGCCTACTACAACAAGGAAGAAGGCGCTGTCTTTTTCGATGTTGACGGTGTCATCTTCAGCTACCACTGGATAAGTTTCACAGAAAGAATAAAGTCCTTCATACACTCCGCAGCCAACAAGCCGATTGAATGGGGCGGAGTGAGGTTACAGAAAATCCCGGTGGAACTATTCGATATGGCCATGGCTTCATAGGGCAAGACGACACACAAATGATCAGGTTCCCTGACAGAGCAAATCTTGAATGTAAGAATATCCATGAATGACCGTTACTGAATATTAGAACTTAAAAAGCAATTGACTATGGAAGCAAAATTCGACAGCCTCAACAACGAACAAAGATCAGCCTACATGATGATCGAGAGAACCAACAATAGCTTTTTCCTTTCAGGAAGAGCCGGAACTGGCAAAACCACCTTCCTCAAGAATGTCCAGAAAAGCATCAAGAAGGACTTCGTGATCCTCGCTCCGACAGGACAGGCTGCGATCAATGCCGGAGGTCAGACTATTCATTCATTCTTCGGATTCAACTTCGGAGTACTCGGACCCGGAGAGATCGGAAACATGAACAGGACAAAGATTGGCCTTGTGCGAAATCTCGACACCATCATCATCGATGAAGTGTCCATGGTCCGCTGTGACATCATAGACGCAATTGACAGGACACTACGCCACTATGTCGGCAACTCCGCTCCATTCGGAGGCATCCAGATGGTGTTTGTCGGTGACATGTTCCAACTTGAGCCAATAGCCTCACAAAAAGACCGTGCTACTCTTAAGGAAATCTATGGCCATGATTGCTGCTACTTCTATAAAGCGGCTGTGATCGAACGGATGAAACTTCCGAAGATTGAATTCCTAAAAATCTATCGACAGAATGATCCGGGATTCATCGAATTGCTTGAACACGTCCGACTTGGAAAGATCACAGGATTCGACTTGACAAGAATCAACAGTCGAGTGTCGTTGTGTGACGACGAAAAGATGAGAATCACCTTGACATCGACCAACGCTGACGCCAAAAGGATCAATGATGAACGCATTGCGGAAATCTCATCAGAATCAAAAGCCTACAAGGCCATCTGCACCGGAAAGGCAAAGATGGCTTCCGAAGTGACCGACGAGACACTCACACTGAAGGTTGGTGCACAGGTAATGTTCACGAAAAACGATCGCGCTCGCAGGTGGGTCAACGGCACCATAGGTGTCGTGGCAAATCTTGGCGAAGAGAATGTCAATGTCAGACTCGAGAATGGAGAAGAGTTCCTCGTAGAGCGTGATGCGTGGGAGACCATCGACTACGAGTATGACCACGAAAACAAATGCTGTATCAAAACAATCACAGGGAGGGTGGAACAGCTTCCCCTCAGGCTTGCTTGGGCGATAACCATCCATAAAAGCCAATCACTGACATTCGACCGAGTTGCCATTGACTTTGGCAGAGGAGCATTCTCAAATGGTCAAGCGTATGTGGCACTCAGTAGGGCAAGATCCCTTGATGGATTGGAGTTACTTCGTCCGATGAGTCCTGCCTCCGTCATGACATCACGCGCCGTCCTTGAATTCGCAAAAGATTTCAATGACAGCAACGCAATTGACCGGGAGCTAAGCATTGGTGAGGCAATCAACACTTTCGAGAAAAAGAAAGACTACGATGGAGCCGCCGTTACCCTATACAAAATGGCTGTGACAGAATCCAAAGCCGGACACACAGACAGAGCCTGCGACTACTTCACCAGAGCTATGGCTTTCACCGTCGATGACGCTTGCCTTCAAGGCATTCCTTGGATAATGGCGAACGCTTATGGCAATGAATTCAACGTAATGAACGCCTGCGGTCTCTACTATAGCGGCAAGAAAGGAGCCGCAGAAGAGATACTACGTCGCCTTGATCCGACTTGGCTGGACAACAACCTTTTGGGACTCTATATGCTTGGTCGATGTCTTGAGGACAAGGAGCAGTGGACTGAACTCGAGGATCTTTACTATAAAATGTTGGCCATATTCAACTCTGCGAGAGAAATGGGGTTGGACTCCATTACCTTCAGAAAGTTGAAATACCGGCTGGCGATTCTGAATGAAAGGCAGTATGGAGACCCTGGAATCGGGGTGATTCGCAGCCTCATAGCCGAAACCCCATCCTACGACAAGTACCACATTGCTCTTCGATGGATGCTTTGGAAGCATCCTGACATCATTAAGGAGTACAAGGAAGAGAACAAGGAGGCACATGAGTGTAAACTCGTCGAGTTGCTCCTTGATCAGAACAGCGATGAGCAAGAATTCCTCAAGAGCCTCCGTGAGACACGTACCGAGAAGGGCAACGACTGGAACAGCTACCGTCATCTCATCAACAACCTTAAACTCCCGATGGCCTTCTAAAAAAGTTCACATTTCACGTAAGAATTCATCGACCTATACGTTGAATGTAGTGGAGGTCGATGAAGTTTTCAAAGACCCAATAAAAATTAAACCAAAGAAAATGAATATGAAAAAAATTTCAGCATCAAAATGTTACGGACTCAAGAAGTTCGGCCACATCAGCAACTTCAACGCTCAGATGGCACAGCTCAACCATCTTCTCCAAGGCACGGGCGTTACTCTCAAAGGCTACGAGATCGACAGCCTCGTGGATAGTCTTGTCGCCGCCAACCTCAACTCCTATGGATGCGACAACTACTACGGGTCTCCAATCGATGAGGGACACGCGGCCTACAAAGTCATCGACATCGGCAAAAAGACAGCCTCAGGCGAGGACATTGTCGGCCTGTTCTTCAGAAACCATAAAAGGCATTCGTTTGAAGGCGTGACCTGGACGACCCGACGCGGCATCAAAATGGAAATCACCCTTGCAAGCAAACCACGCATCGGGAACATAGTCTTTACGTCAAAGGAAATTTTAGACACCTTCCTTGAGAGCGTCGTCAACTGCGCGGTTCCTGAACCTTGGAATATATCCGGCAGAATCAACTCCTGCAAATATCCAATCCTCAAGTCCTACCTTGAGAACACGTTCCTCAAGCTATGCAAGGAGGCTGAAGAGGGCAAGGAGAACAAAGTGGTGCATAGCAACGACAGCCAGCATATTCTATTCAACACCAATCTTCCCGACACCTTCGGGCATGATATTCTGCTTCTCGCCGATGTCAGAAAGAAGCCGAACGGAGAAGAATATTATGAGAACCCGAGGATGCTGAAGTCCGGCATCATCGGCAGACGTCAGTCAGGATTCCGCGATGACGCCGAACCAGAACCAGCCACATTCTTCGAGGATGTGAACGAGGTGATCTTCCAGTCCAGCTGGCTGATCGACACGAACTTCGACCACCTCTCCCACATCATTGAGGACAACCGCGCAAGATTCCCGAAAGAGTATCAGGCCAAGAGCCCTGCGGAAGTGGCAAGCGCCCTCGAAAAGGCCATTGAGCTGGCTAAACGAATGGCCAAGCGCAATTTCAAGTACATCGCTCCAATGTACCGTCCACAGAAGAACCGCATACAACTTTTGATGCCTATCTACCTGAACGGAAGCTACAAGCAAGCGCCAGACTTCGCACTTGTCCTCACCCCGGAGAACGGCATCTACGTGCCAGAGACAATCCTTCCGATCGAAGGGGCCTACCAGAACGCTCGTCTGATTGCTATGCCAGACGAAGCATGGCTGAAGCCCGAGACGATCTTCAACGAAGAGAAGGCCGCATAAGTAGGTAACCGACATCAAGAAAACAACAATGAATATTAACATAAACTCATTCGAGAATATGAAAAAGCACATCTCAAAGGTCGCTTATGGCTCGGCCACCACCCTTGAAGCCATAATCTGTTTCGCGAAGTCACACACCGCCGCCGACTTCATGTACTACATCTGCAGGGTTTTCGGCATAGCATTGCCGTTACCAGTGGCGATAGCCATCCGCATCCTGCTTCTGACAACCGGAGGTCACGCCCTGATCGACGGGATAAAGAAGCTGTGTCCGGAGCTACACCAAAAACTATTCGCCAGAGGATAAGCTTAAAAAAGGAGGCTCAGTTCGAGTCGCCTTTTTTTGATGGATAAGAGAATACAACCCTATTAGGTCTTATCCTGCTCTCAACGGATGTCCAATAAAGGATTTTAATACTTCTTATATTAAACGAGCTTCCGAAAGCACTTTTCACCAGCACCTTCGCCAAAATTCATCAAATATGGCATTTTCTACATCAAAAGCATTATAATCGCTCAATTCCTCAAGTGTAGTATACTGAAATCCATCTCTCTCACATAGCCGTATCATTTCAGCTGGGACAGGAGAATATGCACAAATCAGCCAATAGTGCTGAATACATCCTGTATCTTTATCGTAGTGATCGGTAAAGATTCGCTTGTTATCTTTTAGTTCATGTTCCGGAAGACCAGTTTTGACCTTATTCTCAATCAGTAAAGCATGGTAATCTCCATTATGATTGACTTCGACCACGAGGTCAATTTTACGCCATTCCATATACGTTTTAACATCGCATTCACCTTCCCCAATATCTATCCCTACTAATTTTGAAAGAATCTTACGGCACTCAATAAGAAGTGCTTCATTCACGACCTTCTCGTGATTCTTTCTGTCACACATTTTTAACGTCCAAGCTAAAACGTAATCCATAATAGCTTCAGTATTACCTCGTCCTTCTATATCGGTCATTAAAACAGAGTCTCGTTTCATCTGCATATTATATCTTTATAATTATCGGCTTAAGGCTAACGACACCAGAAAAAAATCAACGGCATCCATTATATTGGAAGGCTATGCACAAGAGATGAATGGAACGCATCGTTGGCGATGCGTCCAATTAGTTTTAATCCTTAAAGCGAACGTTTATTGCGTAAAAGTATGTTTTCTCTGGATTCTTTGAATTTGGCTCTGAGCCTATTTCAAAAAGGACATCGGCACCATCGTACAAGTCATTATCATTTTTTGTTCGCACTTTAACCGGATAGGGTTTTGATGAACATGTGATAGAGTCTGCAACTTTATTATATGTTCCAGAATAGGTCTGATTATGATTATGGGAGGCTTTTTTCAACTTATCCTCGGGCAATTCAATCTTGCCGAGGACTTTTAGTCCAACGTTTTCGGCCATAGATTCCCCGACTTTATTGTCATCGTCAGAAAAGTCTGGAACATATGAATTATTGATAATTACTTCAATTTCTTCCTCAGTAGCATTATTCATATCAGCTTCTCCGAACCGATATAGACCCAATCCACTATATTTGAAGCCAATAATTCCTTGGATAGTTTTACCCTGATACTTGAATTTATCCATACCCTTTGCATTAAATGAGGCTTCAAGACCACATTTCATACGCATGATACCTTTGCTTTTGTCAATGTTTATTATGACACCACTAACCAATGCACCATCCGCCTCTCTGTCAACAAGGCAGTGTATGTCTTTCTTCTCACCAAAATAGCAGAACGAATTAATAGAGCTTTTTTCAAATACATGAGCCAGGTTTGTCGCTTCGTCAAAATATCGAGTCGCATTATGTACTAACTCTGAACTTAATTCATCACCTTGAATGGCTAGAGAGCTATAGCATACTGCTAAATAGTAACATGCATTTAAATATCCCCAGCCTTTTTTGCCAAATGCTTGATATTGAGCCACACATTCACGCAGCAAATCTATCGCGCTGTCTAATGGATATTCTTTTTTGCCATATCTATAGAGTTTAAAAAGACTGTCGTAGCACTTTAGATCTCCTTCATCTCTCTTGCGCAGAAGCACTTGCTCAATTTCTTTACGTTCATCTTCTTTGAGACATCCATAGGCAGTTTTGAAATCTTTAGTGGTCGTCTTGCTATAAAGTATAGACTTGACAAGAAAATCACCATAAATACCTCTTGCTTCTCCTGATGATGAATTGTATAAATCGCGATATTTATTAATAGAACTAGTTCCGACCCCAATAAGATCACGATGGAAGAGTCTAATATCATTATATATCTTGAGAGATGGTGTGATCTGTGATAGAGCATTTTCTTTAAAAGTATGGCAAATCTGTTCAAACTGATCCAGCCTCTCGCCAAGGTCGTCTACATATTCAGTATATTTAGATTCTCCCTCGCAGAATGAATAATCTCCATTTCCATGAATCAATCTACCAAAATCTATTGCCTCCTTAAGTAACTGACAAGACGCGGCAAAACCATATGGACTTGAAGGGTCGTACTCAATGCTCTTGTCAAATGCTTCAAGTGCTTCATTAACCCATTCTATCAAGGTGTCTTGAATACCTTCGACATATTCTTCCGATTTGTTTTGTTCCTGCTCGAATTCCTTTTTCAATGAGAATAACTGACGTCGAATTAGCATACCTTGCATATGCCACAAGTCAGCATCATTAGGATTGAGGTTGAATGCGACATCAAGTTGTTCTTGTGCATCAAGGAATAGCTTATCGTTGTATTTTACATTACTGGATGGTGAACTTGCCCTTTCATAAAGGAAACGAGCATAGTGTCCGTGAAATATCGAATCATCCGGATAAGTTTCAACCAAGGTACTAAAGATAGAAGCAGTCCTATCCGGATCATCAAGGTCGTTAATAAGCGGCGAGAACTTATTCTTTTTACCCACATCTTCAGCTCGGAAGTCAACATCACGGCGAATTATATACAGACTGTGAAGCATATCTTTATCATCATTACCAAGTACACCTGACTGTGAGCATAAATGAATAAACTTTTTGGAAATGTCAGGAAGGCGCACCCTCCAATTCTCTCCCCATGCAGCCTTAATTAGTGAAATCGCAAATTTGCTATATCTAGGTCGCCAGATTCCAAGAGGTACATCTCCAGAGTATTCCTCTATCAGTAACTTGTATATGGCGGACATAATATCGTCTCCATAGCCCTTAAGCGTATAATGCTGTTCAGCAGGATTATGCCACGTCGCTTTAACGAGGTTTTGATTTAATCCCATTTGGGAATAATGTGAAACATAACCAACATATCCCATAAAATTCCTAAGATTGTCCGGTAATATTTTCATCCATTCCATCACATAACTGGATAATGAGTCACTTGAAATATCTTCTTTGAGCAAAAGAGGAAAATCAATAACCTCCAATAACTTATCCTTACGACCCGACTTGGCATCTTTTATGGCCGTTTCAGTTAAACCTTGAGATTTGTATTTTTGAACAAATCTATTTTCGTCCTTTTGAAGGATGTCATTCAGAAAAGCGACCTCTGTTTTATTAGAGTCCCTGAATGCACCATGAAGTGTTTCAAGGTAAAAAAAGATTATTCTCTTCTTTGCTCGGGCTGAACGAATCACGAGGTTATCAAAATCATTGCGAGAAACATTCTTAGACTCAACTATTGCAAGAATGCATGCATTGCCGAGATCTTCAGATAGTTTTGATAAATAGCCTACCGTGTCCTTTACATTTCTGCAATTCCTTATTTGTATGACAGCACAAGAAATCTCATCCGCTTCATCCTCTTTGTAAACATCATAAGCCAGTCGACGCGCAAGAGTACTGCCACCACTCCCTGGACGGTGCTTAAGAGTAAACACGCGAACATTATTTCGGTAATTCTTGATTATATCAAATATATTATTCTTAATCTTGATATATATGTCCCGTTTCGCATCACAATCATTCTCTAATTCTTGCCAGATTATTTCAGCGCCCGAATAGAAGTTCCATATATTTAATGTTGACGAAGACGGCCATGGGCCAAAAAATTCTATACCTGCAGCTTTGTATCTGTTTATGTCATCTGTCACATCTAAAGAACGTCCCCGGATTAATTGTCTTTCATTGGTGGTGTCTGTTGAGGTGAAAGGCAAATGATTGACGAAATCTCTTATATCTGCATGAACCATAAATGGTGCGATACCTATATCCTCGCCCCATTTCGTCAGTTCATCAGAAAATCTTATGCTGTTGGAAAGACAGGCGATTTTACATCTATTTTCCGCGCTATCCCAATCGCCGAAAATATCCTCCAATTTGTCGAAAGCTTTTGTCAGGACGGAGCATTCTTTGTCCCCACAGAAAGATACAACGACATAATTATCAGTAGATCCAGTTCGTACCATCTGAGTGAGTGTTTGCTTAAACATGGTAGGGAAACTCCTTAACAACGAGGATCCATTAAAAACTTGCAACGAATTCCTGCCCTTTGCAAACATCCAATTAATCAATTCTGACCCATCTGTCACATCTGAAGCATTCGTTACGATTTGCAAAGAAGAAGATGGAGCAGATGAAAATAAAGTATTGGAACTTGAATCGTCTGGATTGAAGTCAATAACAAGTGACCACTTCACCTTAAAGAATTCAGATAACTGACTTTTGCCGAGAACCGTAGATGCATCTTCAGGCAATATCGCAATAAACTTAACTCCGCCTTGCCTCTTGAACCCTTGAGCAAACTCATCCAACTCTAAAAGCGCATTCTCCTTTTCCAGAATCAATGATGAAATTAATGGTCTACTCTCAACAGTATTTTCAGCTTTAGGAAGCCCTTCTATATATCTGGAAAATTCCGAAGAGATGTAATCTGTTAGCGAATGAAATAATGCAGCAAAATTAGCAACACAAAGGTCAGATTGACGACGCATCCGATTTTCATCAATTGTAGCCCCAGTATGCTGTACCGTTTCGCTAGTTTCGCCATATTGAGCATTTAATTGATCCAATCCCGAATCAATCTTTTTCTTGAGAGTTTTATGCTGATGGTCTTGCAATTGATAGGTTCTATTTGTCAATAGGGCATGTTTCGCATTCGTCACCCATCCTGAGCCTTCTACCGTGCGACCTGATTTCTGCTGTTTGAATTGCCCGTCAGGATCGATATACTCAAGATTATCCTCTATCTTATGATATTTTGGTTCGCCAACAATATCTATAATCAATAGTCGACCAAAACATTCTATTGCTGGCCTGATGTCACGATTAAAATGAATCAAATCCTTTGCATTGTAGTAGCTAATGGCTGATGAATAATCTCTCTCGAATTCATCAAATAATTCTTGTTTTGATTTGTTTGCCATATTCTGTAGTTTAACGTAATCCAACATTATACATCAATTGATGATTAATTTTTCCAAGCCTCCACGGGCTATACAGAGCGATCAACTCCAGATCTGTTTGACGATTTCAAAGAGGAGTTTCTGGCGTTCTTCGAGTTCGTCGGGGCCGAAGGTGTCCATAGGGCGAAAGTTGAGGCCACTCTTGGCAATCCAGTTAGTGAAGTCAAGATGTGATTTATAGCTGTCATGGCGGAGGGTTTCGTTCCAATATAGGGTATTAGCGTACGATTTCAGCTTGCCCGCATAATCCTCATTATTACTGGAAATATTGTCCTTGCCTTTAAGCAAGAGGAGGCCACCGAGGCGGTTGCGCTCACTCTGGAACTTGTCGAGGTCGTTATCGAAAAGGGCTTTGTTGACATCATTCTCCGCAAGGATGTGTTCAATGTGAAAGCCGTTGGTTGAACCCGTATTCACGACAAGGTCGTAGAGATAATGTCTCATCGCCATATTTGTGTTTGCTGAGATAAATCCCTCGATGCGGGCGAAGAAGTAGCGGATAAACCGCTTCCCGCGATCTATGCCGGTCTCTTTAAAGTAGCCATAATTGTATATGGAGGTGATGGCATTGTTGCTATATCTGTCCTTGAGTGCATTCAGAAGCGCGTCATCAAATATTCCAGCAATGACTGATACATCCCTGTTTCTGATCTTCTCGTTGATGGAAAACAGCATCTGGTTAAAGCTGTTGCTTTCGTGAGCACGCTGGAGTTGCAGGAGGCAGAAAATCTTGTCAAGATTGTATGCAACAGACACAATCTTCTGATCTTCCTGAGGATCATTGACAGTGCATGCAGACATAATCAGCATATAAAGCTGCCCCATATCCGTAAGTCGGCAGTAATAAACGTACTCGAACTTCTTTTCAAACTCGTTTGAGTACTTGAGTATTTTGCAGAAGAGATTGGAGTAGTAAACAAAGTCTTCTTTCAAGAACTTCTTAACATTTAGGGCATTATGCTCAAGATTTAGAGTCGTGTCCGAAAAGATGGAACGGTGATACTCCCTGTCAAACTTCTTATTTGACGCTGAATTTGCAAACTTGGAGCGCAGATAATAGGTGAAGAAGTCCTGAATACCCTCTTCTTTGAGTTTATTGATTTTCTCGACCTGACCATCCCAGAGCTCATTAATCTTTTGGTTCTCAAGTTCTTCTTTATCTATCTGACCGAGGAGTTTGCCTTTAAGAATCTCATAGGGCTTTAGACGTACGCCGCGATCGTTGATCACCTCAAAAACCATAGGAACATTTGTCTGCTCTACGTTAAGTTTAATGATGATAAGGCGAAACATGAAATAATAAACGAATCTGTCGTAAATGTGATCATCAGTAAGTTCCGCATCGAGTCTGTCAGAAATCACTTTGTAATTGGTCGCCATATTCTTGGCCGTAACGCCACTTCCAGTAGGAATTTCATCTTTGCCAGTATATAGCGCGTCAAGGGTAGCCTGATGGCCTTCGTGATTCATCCAGAAAGTCTTTTTCTTTCCAGACCAGCCAACAATCTTGGTCGATATCCATTGTTTGAGTTCGTCTTCGTTATATTTTTCAGCGAGATGCATCAGTTTGATGAGAATCAGGCTGAGAGTCGTAAGGCGTTGCTGTCCGTCAACAATGTAGGTCTTGTTGCTATTCTTGTTTATATTCGTAACATAGGTATTCAGATAATACCACGAGTACTTCTGGATTATCTTTTCTGATTCTTCGTCAGAATCAGAAAACCTCTTTTGCTCTTCCCAGAATTTGTAAAACACATCATCCAGCAATCTCCTTACTGGAACATCTGTCCATTTGTATTGCCTTTGATAGAAGTCAATATAGAATGTAGTATTTGAGAATAGAGAGTCGATGTTCTCATTCTGCGGTGAAACGTCCATAATATTATCATTTATGTGTTTTTTATTGCTCTTTAACTCCGCATCCAATGCTGCGCCCATAATATCCAAAACTTGATAAAGATACAGATTAAATATGACAACATCAACCCTTCTGGGAGGCTATATTCTATTTTCAAGCACTTCGAGGCATCGATTTTCACCTATGGAGGCATATTCACCTCCATGTTCGGCAGTCATCTTTGTTGCTGAGACCGCAAATAGAAAGAGAGCGTGATTGGTCTCAAACCGCTCCGAAAGAGTTTAAGAACCATATTGTTCTACTATCATCGGTTAATAACTCCAATCAACAGTTGAATTGTTGATTGGAATTATTAAGTGACAACCTGCTCCGAGTGGTTTCTTTCCACAAACGACAGCATTGAGGCAAAGAAGTTATCTTGTTGCATCTCGCGGCGGGTTTTCATGTATGCTTTGTGGGCACGGAGGAGGGCGAGGTATATGCTGTTGAATATCCTTGTAAAGTCATAACGGGTCTCGCAAAAGGCATCGATCACGAAGTGAATGTTGGAGCGGCCATTGCCTATAGGCTCAAGGTATATCTTGACCATTCTTGTTGTGGTCATCGTCGCGTTCGAGCATGCTAACTCCACATCATAATCCACGTCCTTAACGGTGAATGACAAAGACGCTGAGAGTTCATTTTTACGCATAGTGATCCTTAGGCTCATGTCCCGAAGAGACACTATTATAGACTTATCATCCTTTCTTCCAATATATCCGATTTGCCAAAGGTATCTAATCATGAAAGGGATAGTCAGCGGTTTAAGCAATTCTTCTTCTGATACTGGTCTCCTTTTTCTCATTTCGCAGCTACTGTTTATTCGGTAATATTCATGATTACAGAGCGTCCCTTCTAATAGGAGACAGGATGGCTGAATCCAGTCAAGGGTTCACCAAAGATTTTTCGGGTTACCTTGGAAACGTATTTCTTTGAAGCGGCGCGGTGCTTGTTGTCAAAGGTTCTGGAATCGTTTACATGATTCCAATAGTCTTGGTTGACCCGCTTCTCCACAATGCGGCGGATCTTCCGCTTCGTATATCCGTCCTCTATCGCGATGGAAAGCGAGCCAAGTTCTGTGCCGTCACGGAAGGAGAGACGTTCCTCCGCAATAGAGCGGCTCAGATTGAACATCTTCTGTCTGTTTGACTTGGCAGTCTCGGCGCGGTCGTAAATGTAGTTCTTTTTGATCTTTTTCATGATGCTATGTTTATTTGTTTTCACCCATAACAACGAACATGTGCGTGAACTCTTACGAGAAAAAACAAAAAAATCCGCCGAGGTGTTGTCCTCAGCGGATGAATGTGCCTTTGAGCGCCTGATACAATGACCAAGATTTTGAGTTCTTATGGCTTTTACCACTTTTGCCCTTGCCGTGCATCTTGTCTTTTGAACATTATTGCGCGTCATGCCAAGCTTGGCCATTATCTCGTCATCCGTGTGATCGATCGTCATCCTCAAGACCTCGCCTTCTTTTCCAGGAAGGGTGTCAAGTATTTTACGAGCCAATTTCACGGTCTTCTTAGAGACATCATCCCCCTCGGAATCAAAACTTCCCCAATACATTTCTGAGACATTCTCAAAGTATTCGTTATCCATACGCTTAACGCGTGTAGTTTCCTTATCCCTGGCATCTCTTACTTTATTTCTAAAGATAGTGAATGCCAAGGCCTTTAAATCAGCCTTCGAGTTCAAGGTCTTCTTGTCGAAATAACCTTGATTCGCCATTTCGCAAAGATGTACAAGCGCATCCCCAAAGAAATCATCGCATTCCATTTCAGAAAAGTCACGAAGTTCCTTTCTACGAACCACGTCCTCAAAGGACTTAATGTCTTCGCTGGTGAGCATTGAGAGAATGTTGGATTCTGAGATTGATGAGATTGCAGCAGTCTGTTTCATTTTTAAGATTTGTTTAAAACAGCCTTGTCTCGGAGGCACCGTGCCATCCTACATCCGGCCAAAAAATAAAAATGACCAAACAGTTTGCGGCGGTTAAAAACAAGTGAAATGAATAGACTTCGCTCTCAGCACTTTCTTATTCTAACATACCTAATAAGTAAAAAGTAGAATGTATTTCAAAGATCAAATTGGCTCGAATACCACTGGCGAAAGTACTAAAACATTTTGAATATTCAAAACATCCTTTTGTTCTTCAGTTCATTATTCTTCATGGAGCGTCGCTAATAATGCATTCTTCCGACAGCGATGATTTTTTTTGAAAAACAGATTATCTGCCGTAAGAAGTAAAGCTTTTAGGCGTTAGTCATTATGAAAACACAAAAACAATAAAATGATGGATAAGAAAAACAAAATTTCAGCTGCCGGAATGGCAGCGACAGGGGCTGCGGGAGCGACCGCGACGGTGGCAGGTGAGACCATTCTTTGGGCAGCGTTCAGCGCAGGACCAGGGGCGGCTTTGGCTGGAGCGGCGGAGACTTCGGCATTTCTCGCATGGGTCGGAGGCGGAAGTCTGGCCGCTGGTGGAGGCGGAATGGCTGCCGGAAGTGCGGTCTTGGCGGCTCTCGGGCCTGTCGGTTGGACAGTCGCTGGAATAGGAGCGGTCGGAGCGGGGATCGCAATCATCAGAGGGAAGAGGAAGAACAAAAAGATGAGGAAAAACCGCTAAGGAACACGTCATCAGTGGTCATCTATCCCGATCGAGGAACCCGGCCACTGGATGACAGAATCTAAAGACAATTAGGATTAATTACTAAAATATTAAATATGGACACATTAGACTTTATCAACACCGCATCCAACGAGGATCTTAGGACGCTTTGTGACATCATTACGCTTGACAAGGACGGGAGTCCGAGGCTCACTGAGGAGCTGACGGGGACGGCTGGCTATCGGATGAATTATCCGGGCAACATGAGGGCTCTCGCACCGGAGATGGTGGATGAGTTCCGAAGGTTTGGAGGCAACACTTTCGCCAACATTGTCCGGGGAGAGGGGCCGGAATATTCAGAGATTCTTCGGGATGTGGCTAAAAGGCAGAAGGTCAAAATCAAGTCTGGAGATTCCGACGAGGTTATCGAGCGGCATCTGCTTGAGAAGATGTTTGACAACATCTCGAAGATGATGACTGATGAGCAGCTTAAGGAGATGATGGATCAGATGGGCATTCATCTCAAGTACTACTCACGCGAGGCTGCGGTCGCGGCGCTTCAATTGGCTATTCGGGAAGGAGGGTTCGCTTGTTACAAGTGGCTTGTTGTGGTCGCGAATGCGTTAGCGAAGTTCCTGACTGGCAGAGGTTTGACAATTGCGGCCAATGCGACTTTGACCAAGTGGTTGTCTGTGTTTGCCGGGCCGATCGGGTGGGCGGTTACTGCGCTTTGGACTGTCATCGACATCGCCGGGCCGGCTTATCGTGTGACGATTCCGGCGGTGATTCAGATTGCTTACATGCGACAGAAGCCGCGATATGCAGGGCTGCTGACGGCATAATTGTGACCTTTACGTAAAGGAGCGGCGCTTCGACAGGCTCAGCGACCGCTCTTTTTTGATTACGACAAGAAGTCTCGGCGACATTTTGGAATATATTCGTTGCCGGAGAGGGACTTGTAGAGTTGGGACGACAGCATTATTGGACGATAATGCTGTCGTTGTGGCACAAACGGACGACGAAGGGAACACTTTCGGAGGCTTTTGCTGCCGTCAAGGGTCAATTGGACGGCGACGGGCAGAGGGGCGCTAGTCGCTGAGGCCGAAGAGATCGACTTCGACTATGTACTGCGCGCAACCTTCGGCTTTCGGGTCGGTGAACTGAGACTCGAACTTCTCAAGGTTGAGGTCCAGAGACAACCTTCGGGAACTTTCCGGCGGAGTAATCGTCCAGTAATGCACATTCAGCGGATTTCCGGGAGCCCAGTTGGCCCTGTCATAGAGATAGGTCCCGGCCTGAGGGTAGTTGTCCTTGTTGCTGTAGAAGATTCTTCCGGTCTTTTTCTGGGTGACTCCGTTGATCACGATGGTGTACGTGTTCTCATCGAACTCGGCAGCGTTTCTTGTCACGTAACCCGTTCTTTCTATGAATCTTCCCTGATCGTGACCATGGCCGCTCACGGCCACTTTCATCAACAGGGATTTGACTTCCTGCGGCAGGGTGAACTCCCTTTTGCCCAATCTGGAAGCGTCCTCGATGTCATGACCCTTCACGCCGTAGGACCAGCCCCTGTAGCCGGAATTGCCGTCACGGCTGGAATCGTAGACCTTGGATGTCCACACGACTTTTTTCGACGGCTTGCCTTCGTAGAGATTGAAGTCCAGCCTGACGGCGTGGCTTCTTGTCGGGGTCGCGTCGAACCCGCCGTAGTACAGCCGGAACTCCGTGTCCCCGGAGAGCATGAAGGAATATTCAGAGACATCTATCCAGAAGGTCTTGCTCCAACTGCTGTTGAACGCGTTTCCGTATGGGGTGAACGCCCTTGTCAGTTCGTACCATTGACCGTCTGTCTTGTTGCGCACAAAAAGCATGGTTGTGTTGTCGTAGGAAGCAGGTCCTTCGAAGAAACTTGTCATAGTATAGGCGATGATGACCCTTTCATATTCCTTGTCCTTCGGGAATATAAGGTTGAAGGAGAAGTCCTGTTCCTCGCCCCATCCGAAGAAATGCAGCTTCAATTTGTCACTGCTGACCTTGGCGGAAGGCGTTTTCCCCGTCATGGGGTCGGACTTGTGGAACGGCGTCCTGTCTTCCCTGACAGCAATGTTGTCGGGGTCAAGAGGAACCGGAGGCTCAATCTTGTCTTTTCGGCAGCCTGAAAACATTGTGACGCACCCGGCTAAAACAACGCAGGCAACGGTGATTCGATTCATCATAATCATGTCTGTATAAGTTTTATCCATCGACCCCTAAATTAAAACAATTTAAAATAAAATCAAAATAAATGTCGCACTGACGGATCGCTGTTCCCTCCGCGCCCTGCGGCGACGCTTTGAGGGGTTTTTTGTTGGCGGAGAGGGATAAGAGGAGGCCTCCGGCGACGTTTTGAGGGTTATTTGTCGCCGGAGAGGGATAAGAGGAGTCCTGCGGCAACGTTTCGAGGGGTATTCGTTGCCGGAGAGGGATCAGAGGAGTCCTGCGGCAACGTTTTGAGGGGTTTTTGCCGCCGGAGAGGGATCAGAGGAGGCCTGCGGCAACGTTTTGAGGGGTTTTTGTCGCCGGAGAGGGATCAGAGGAAGCCTGCGGCGACGTTTTGAGGGGTTTTTGTCGCCGGAGAGGGATCATAGGAGTCCTGCGGCGACGTTTTAAGTTTTTTTTGTCGCCGGAGAGGGATCAGAGGAGGCCTCCGGCAACGTTTTGAGGGGTTTTTGCGCTGGAGAGGGATTAGAGGAGGCCTGCGGCGACGTTTTGAGGGGTATTCGTTGCCGGAGAGGGATTAGAGGAGGCCTGCGGCGACGTTTTGAGGGGTATTCGTTGCCGGAGAGGGATAAAAGGAGATCTGCGGCGACGTTTTGAGGGGTATTTGTCGCCGGAGAGGGATCAGAGGAGGCCTGCGGCGACGTTTTGAGGGGTTTGTGTCGCCGGAAAGGGATCAGAGGGGGCCTGCGGCGACGTTTTGAGGGGTTTGTGTCGCCGGAAAGGGATCAGAGGGGGCCTGCGGCGACGTTTTGAGGGGTATTCGTTGCCGGAGAGGGAGGTGCGGAGGGGAACGGCGGCATTATTGAGCGGTTTTGCCGCCGTCGAGGTTAAAAAGAAGGGTGGCAGGAGCGTTTTTGAGAGCCTTTTGTCGCCGTGGAGGGCATTCGATTGAAAATCAGACAGTAAAAATAACCTTGTCCTATCGCTTCGAGGCAGGAGAAGGTTCGTTGATTTCGCTCATTATTAAGACCTTAGACTCCGCGGACACTCGGCGGAAGGCTTGTCTGAGGCTTGAAGAGGGAAGCGGCGGTGGCAGTGACTCCACGGCCACTCGGCGGAAGACTTGAAGAGGAGGGTGGCAGTGGCTCCGCGGCTACTCGGCTACTCGACTACTCGGAGGAAGGCTTGAAGAGGAGGGCGGCGAGGTCGTCGGGGGTGGCGGCGCGGAAGTAGGTGGAGACGGGCTGGGTGGCCAGGAAAGCCTTTACTTCAGCCGGGGCGTAGCGGAGGCCGGTCATCTTGGCGGCAAGCTCCTGGGCAGGGGTGTCGAAGAGGAAGTCGCCGGAGAAATCCAGACGGGCGATCAGGCCGCGGTCCACACGGATGTTGGCCTCTACGGTGCCACAGGAGAGTTTGGCCTTGCAGCGGAAATCGGCTTCGTGGGAGTGGCCGTAGATGAAATCCCAGGTGGAGAACTTCTCGTCGGCTTGCTTCCGGACCTCGGCGACCTGCTCGGCGGACAAAGGCATCTGACCGTCACCTGCGGAGAGAATCTCCTGGAGCGCGGCCTGAAGCTCGTCAAGGGACTTGAACTGTGGGAGGTACTCCTTCAGATTCGCCACACGGCTCTTGACCGAGGAGATACCCTTGGCCTGCATCTTCGAGGTCGGAGTGTCGAGCACCTTGATAAGAGTGTCAAGGTCAACGTTGTACATCAGCGTGCCGTGGATGATCTCCTGATTGTGGGAGACGCGGCGGGCGTAGCCGGAGACCTTTCTTCCTTCCACGAATATGTCGTTGCGGCCTGTCAGCTCGGCTGGTACGCCAAGACTGCGCAGAGCGTCCACCATCGGCTGAGGGGACGGATTCTTGCCGATGATCGTGTAGTTCATGTTCTGGAGATCGTGATAGACGGCTCCGCCTCCGGTCACACGACGGGCCAGCGTGATGCCGTGCGAATTGAGATAGTCCAGATTCACCTCGCTGTAGGCATTCTGGTTCAGGCCTATGATCACTGCCGGGCGGTTCCTCCAGAGGAAGAAGTACGGTTCCTCGGACGGAATGTTCTCAAGGCAATATTCATCAAACGCAAGGTTGAAATACGGGTCGGTGGAGTTATTTATCAGATACTTCATATTCGATTACAGGTAGGATATATTTCTTGATTTCGGGGTAATTGGGCAGGTGGGTTCCAGGGTAGGAACGCGACCGACCTGGATAATAAGCCTCAAACTCGTCCTTGCAGTTGACCATCTCGTCACGATCGGCGAACATTCCGGTGGTCAATGCGACTTCCTCGGAGGCAAGTCCATCAAACTCAACGCTTTCCAAACGAGCATATTCATCGCATAGAGCATCGGTGACGGTGAACGTCAAGGCTCCGTCGCGGCGCGGGGAAAGATATTCACGCTCCCCTATCATCGTGCGCAGGAGACGGGAGATGTGGAAGTCAGGGTTGACGAGGATCTTCCGGTAGCCACGGAGTTTCTGTGCCCAGAATCCGCCAAGGGACAGGCCGACGATGAGGTCGGGGCGCTCGTCCCGGCATATTCCTTCAAGAAGGTTCAAAGCCTCGCCGGGTTCGATGGGCACGTCCGGAGCGATGACTTCGCTGCCCTTCAGAAGAATCCGCAGGGAGGAGGCCATCTTGTAGGCACCGGAAGACGCAAGCCCGTGGATGAAAAGGACTTTCATCGGGAATTTAGTCCTTGTGGCTCTCAAGGATCAGATCTCCGAGTTCCTTGAGGTCGCGGACGATGAAATCCGCCGGGTAGTGCTCGGGATGAGGGTTCGTGCGGGCGTCCTCGGCCACTTTCAGAGCGGTCTCAAGGGTAGTCTCACCAGAAAGCACCAGCACGCTGACTGCTCCGGCGTTGTGGCCCATAGCGATGTCCGTGTAGATTCTGTCTCCGAGCATCGCTATCTCGTCGGCCTGCAGACCGTTACGGTCACGGATTCCGTCAAGCATCGTAGGATCCGGTTTGCCCATCACCTTGTCCGGTCTTCTGCCTGAAGCCGCCTCGATACACTTCTGGAGCGAGCCACAGTCCACAAGGATGGTTCTGGCATCTGTCGGGCAGACCCAATCCGGGTTCGTCGCCATATACGGAATGCCTTGCTTGGCCCACCAGGTGGCGCGGCAGAGGCGTGAATATACAAGCGTGGTGTCGAAGGCCACAATCAGCATGTCCGGAACGTCATCAGGATCGTCGGTGCAGGAGATGAACCCGGCCTTCTCGAACTGGCCGATCATACTCGGAGTTCCCAACATAAAGAGTTTCTTAACATTAGGGAAATTTTTCTTGATATAATCAATCGTGGCGATAGGGGTAGTGTACATATTCCCTTCATCGGCGGGAATCCCCATTCCGGCGAGTTTCTTGAGGTAATCCTCCACCGACTTCGTCGGATTGTTCGTCAAGAATGAATATCCCACCCCGTTCCTTTTCATCGTGTCGAGCACCTCGACGGTGAAAGGGAAAATGTTGTTCTCCATGTAGATGGTGCCGTCCATATCCAGGGCCAGATGCTTGATCCGGCGAAGCTTGGCTTTCTGCTCTGCTGTGAGAGACTTGTTATAGTTTTCTGTCATATTCATATTTCTTTAATTAATTACTTCTATGTTTTGTCGCTTCGGCAGGCCCAGCGACCGTCCGATATATTCACATCTTACAAAAATAACAATTTCTTCATTAAGAATGCCGTTTTTTGTATCTTTGTGTCCCCCGTTTTTAAAACGCTAAAAGAATGGATCAGTCTATCAAGAAAAAGTACAACTACTGGCAGTGGAGAACCCTCATCATCCTGATGATCGGGTACGCCCTTTTCTATTTTGTAAGGAAGAACTTCAGCATCACGATGCCGGCCCTTGAGGCCGAGCTGGGTATCAGCAAGGTCAAGCTCGGCCTTTTCCTGACCCTGCACGGCATCATCTACGGCCTCTCAAGGTTCATCAACGGCTTCATCGCCGACCGTGTCAGCCGCAAGAAGATGATGGCCACGGGACTTTTCCTCTCCGCACTCGTGAATATATTCATAGGACTCAGCCCTGAGATGAACGGCCTGTTCAACTTTATGGACGGCGAGGGCAAGGCCACTATGGGAATGGTTGCGTTCATCGGAAGCCTTTGGCTCATAAACGGTTACACCCAGGGAATGGGATTTCCTCCCTGCGGTAGCCTTATGGCCCATTGGATCAAGCCTTCGGAGCTTGCCACCAAGCAGGCCATCTGGAACAGCTCGCACTCCATCGGAGCCAGCCTCGTGGCATTCCTTTGCGGAACCTTCATTCTGAACCACTTCTCATATTCAGCGTGGCAATGGTGCTTCTTCGTCCCGGCACTCCTCGCAATAGCCGGTGCCGTTCTGGTTCTCTTCGGCCTCAAGGACACCCCTGCGTCAGTAGGGCTGCCTGATCCTGAGGAGATTGACGACAACGCTCCGGTCAAGGAAGTCGTCACAGAGCCTAAGGAGTTCACCGATTTCGCTTACAAGAGATTCGTCAAGGAGATGGTGTTCAAGAACCCTATCGTCTGGATTCTCGCGACCTCCAACTTCTTCATCTACATCATCCGCTTCACCATCCTGGACTGGGGCGCGACATTCCTCACGCAGGACAGAGGCCTGAGCATCCAGACCGCCTCGACGGTAGTGGGCATCACTGAAGTGCTCGGCATCGTGGGAACACTTCTCGCCGGCTGGGCGACCGACAAGTTCTTCGGCAGCAAGGCCCACAGAACCTGTCTCATCGGCCTGGCCAGCGCCACAGCCTGCTTCATCCTCTTCTGGCTCACCCCTAAGGAGATGGGCGGTCTTTCAGTGGCCCTGATCATCATGGCCAGCTTCTTCATCTATATGCCTCAGGCTCTTATAGGAATATGCCTGTCCAACCAGGCCACGAAGCGTGTCGCCTCCTCCGCCAACGGCATGGCCGGCATCCTCGGCTACGCCAGCACAGCGATCTCCGGTCTCGTCTTCGGAGCCCTTGCCGACAAATTCGGATGGAACTCCGTCTTCGAGGTAGCCATAGCCCTGGGCATCGTCGGCGTGATTCTCTTCGCCATCATCTGGAAAGCCCCAGCCGACGGCTACGCCAAAGCCGACAAGCTTCTGGAACAGGTCAAGGCCGACTACGAGGCGCAGGGCAAATAGCGAATTCCTTTTCTATGAATATTACAACGGCTGACCGTTTCCGGTCAGCCGTTTTTCATTCAGAGTGTCAGCAGAGACTCTACACCGTGGCCTGCTCCCGGTATAACCGTTGTCAATCCTAAGTTATCCCTCCCATTTTGCAAAACACCTTCAGGGCGATCGCCCACAGAACCGTCCACAGGCCACTTTGTCATGAATATCTCGCCCCCGATCGCACGACTTTTTCAGGCATAACGTCATTCTACACTGTTCTGTGGCACATTACTCTGAAAGCGATTCGTAAAAACTCAGAATTCCTCACGTGCCTCAAACACGCCACCTCCCGGCCAACCCCAAGTTATCCCTCCCATTTTACAAAACACCTTCAGCCCAATCGGCAGCAGAACCGTCCACAGGCCACTTTGTCATGAATATCTCGCCCCCGATCGCACGACT
>ENA-OUQF01000265-OUQF01000265.1-human-gut-metagenome-genome-assembly--contig:-NODE-265-length-44432-cov-8.600469_pt1 | contig 44432 bp, 34 predicted proteins | sample MGYA00237947_ERZ548826 | MGnify/ENA primary metagenome ERZ548826 (study PRJEB26490, sample SAMN05194701) | human gut metagenome | biome: terrestrial biome; feature: human-associated habitat; material... | reverse complement strand
TTCCTCTTTTATTGTTTCTGGAAAATTCCCCTACCGAGTAAAATTTTACACTAAGCCGAAGGGCCGCGAAAAGAGACAAAGTGACGCCAGCGAAATAAATCCCCCTATGCCCAAGGCATAGAGGGTTAGCCCCGGGGCGTGCCGCCCCTTGATCGGGGATGAAAGAGGAGAAGCGGGTTCTGTGGGTTCTATAGGGTCAGTGGGGATGGTGCGGCGCATTAGAATATAGAAGCGCCGCGGAGTTTTGAATATATGGTATTCACAAAAGATGGAACCCCTGTGAACCTTTTGAACCTTCAGAACCTGCTTAACCTATGAGAATTCACATAAATGGTAGATTGTTCTTTCTGCTTTCAAACTTCTCAACCTATACGATGCAATATGTTCTCAAACTTTTCCGGCTCACTCCGATAGATCTCTGCCATTTCTGCGATCGTCTTTGCTACATTTCCAGAAAGCCCCTGCTCCCCATCCGTCATCAGATAACGCAAGAGCTCGTACTGAAACTTCATCCCATTGAAATTCCAAAAACGCTCGTCGATTTCCAGCCCTTTCGAGACGGCTCTTTTTCGCAAAACATCGGAAAGCTGATGCAGAAGCTCACTCTTTTGAGAAGGCGTAGCTTCGATCCGTCTATAGGTGTCTACCAGCAAGGCAGCCTCTTCCTCATCCCAATTCACTTTTTTCATAGGGGCATCTTCTTTCTTGAAAATATATGTCGAGCTCTTGGAATACAAAAGTTTTGACTTTCTGACTTCGATTCCGGATTTTCTAATAGAATCTTTTGGGCCAATTCATCTTTTGAAATGGAGAAATCTTTGAAATCATAATAAGAATTTACGAATACAGCTTTTCCAACTGCTGCTAACGTTTTATTTAAATCTTCATACTTTGTGTCCTTCAAAACATCACCCCTCAGACTACTTCCATTCCAGTACTCTTCAAATATTGGAAAATTCTATCATAATATTCCCTGTCCCTTGATGGATCTTCATCTGAACCTTCAGGAACATATATAATCAATCCCTGTCTTGCTCTTGTTAACAAAACTCTGTAAGCATTTTTTAGATATCTCTGTCTTTGTTCCTGATTAACATGGTTCCATTTCGTACCCCTGAACTTAAAATAATCAAAGCCATCTCTCGTATACCTGAAATCTGCATCCCAGGCTAATACTGCATAATCGACCTCTAAACCTTGCACTTTAAATTCAGACGCTGCCACTTCTAAATAATACGATGAGTCAACATTATCCTTTCGATTCAAAAACCACCCTACATGATTTATATCTGATGGAACCCATATTCCTTCAGCTCGCAGTCTTTTCCCTTCTGAGCTTGCTAAAAGCCCATACCTTTCTGTTCCACGAGCCTTATCTTTTACCCATTTTTTTGCAATTTTAAAATTTCTTGTCAAAAGAATTGGATATGATTGTTTAAGCTCATAATAAACACTTTTGGCCTCATCCGCCCTTTCATCTAACAGCAATTTTACGAAAAGCGCTAATTTTTCGCTTCTGAATGAGCGCAGTGAAACTCCTAAATGCAAGTCAGAAATGCAATGGTACTCTCGTCCATGCAATAATGTTGGGATGTCTGATTTTCCTACATATTCTGTATCTGTAATTTTATCCGACAGATAAATCTTCCAGTCGGGATAATTATCTGTTAAAGTTTCAAACCAGTCCTGAATTCCAGCTTCTCCGTTATATATTTCTTGCCCACCACCTACAAGACAAACTATTACTGCCCAATCTTTATGTCGATCCATAATGCTAATCAAAAATTCAGGTTCTGACTGATTAAAATCAGGGATCCCCTTTTTTCGCTTCATAAATTCAGCGAGCGACTCTTTGTTCCATGCCCTTTGAGCCTCATCAAAAATAGCTACTTTCTCTACTGGTGCCATATCTGTAGTCAAAGCATCATCTCTAAACTTATGAATAATCTGAATAAAGGCTTTCGTTTCTCGAAGGGCATTTTTCTTAGTTATGCTTTCTCTCTCCGCACGATCTATTGCAAGCGCATTTTGCAAAACATCAACTAGAGGACCATTCCCAGAAAGAAAAACAGCATGTTCATCTTCATTAAAATGATGACGTTCGTTTGCTATATTCAAGCCTGCAAGAGTTTTTCCAGCACCAGGTACACCTGTAACAAAGCAGATAGCTTTTTCGCTGTTTTTCTTACACTGATCAATTATGTTGGAAATTGCTTCAGTTGTTATCGTTAAATTCTTTGCACCAGCATCATTCCTAGAAATATCTTCGACACCATGTTTTCTATACAAAGCCTGAGCAGCTTCAATGATAGTCGGTGTGGGAGTGTATCTTGAATTTATCCACTCCAGTGCAGATAGCGGCGTATCGCCAATTCTCGAAATGGTTTCTCGAATAGTACTGCCAATATTATTTTCATTACAAAAAAGAACATTATGAACATTATCTTCCGAACAATGATATTCATTCGGTTTCTCTGCCGCCTTAGTTGAAACATTGATAGGAACAAGATACCTAGTCCTACTTTTATCGTGAAAATATTTCAAATCCAACGCATAATCCATTACCTGATCAGTGGTAGATTTTTTGTACTCTTTATCTCCTACCTTAAACTCTAGGAGAAAAACAATTCCTTCTATTATGCATATCACGTCAACCCGGTGGCCCATCCTTGGGATGGTATATTCAAAAATAATATCTCCTTGAGAAAACTCAATTAATTGTTCCTTTAAAATTTGAATCTCCGATCTCCAAGCCATCTTTTGGAGATCGGTAGTTTCAAACTCGTCATTAATCAATAATTGGCCGAGAACAAGCTCATCATCCTCTGATATGAAGTTGTTTATAGAATTAAAATAGTATGCTCTTCGGCTCATATGTATCTCCTTATTTCTGCGATAATGCTTTATTAAGCTGGCTAGCTAATTTCTTTGCTATAGCCTTTGCCATTATAGGTGGTACCGCATTCCCTACCTGCTGATATTGCTTGTCCTTTGTCCCACAAAAAACGAAGCTATCCGGAAATGTTTGCAAACGAGCGGCTTCTCTTATACTTATTGCTCTGTCTTTTGTTGGATGTACCCACATTGATTTACGCACATTTACTACAGTACCGGACGGCTCATCATATTTTAAGCGAAGATAGATCGTATTCTGCGTTCTTGTAACATCTGTATACGTGTTTGTTTTCATTTCCTCGGATAAGGAATGAAAATTTTGTCCCTGATCTAATGCTTTAAAACGAGCCATAGCGGTTGGGGTCGTTTTAGTTATAATATGATTGTGCAATATCTCCGAGTCACGAAGTGTCTGTGCCAACTCACTCAAGTCAGTTTTAGCTTGTAACTTTATGCCACTTTCATCATCAGATACATTATAGACCGGCTCAACATCTTCTAAATCTTTAATAGCATCTTCAACTGTCCTATATGGGCCGTCTTTATATTTTCCTTCTGGAAGTTTAACTGCATCTGCAATATCTTTTCGAATACCCATCACTACAAAACGCATCCTTTTTTGCGGAGCTCCAAATTGAGTAGCAGATAGAACATCAGCCGAAATGGCATATCCGTCGTCATCATTGTTCCCCTGGAGCTTTGCCTTTAAATAATCAAAAACGGCATATGAACGTATGTTTGCGATCAGCCCTTTATTGTCACTATAGCTATCAACCACAATATCATTTTCAAATATCTCCTGTGCCTTACTTATCATTCTTTGGTACATAATTGCTGGCTCAATTAATGCCTTGATCTGGGATTCTTTTATTTTTCCAGCGTAAAAATCTAGCATTGCATTAAACGCAATCCTATCAGCAACAATGATAAAATCATCCTCATCACCCTCTGTGTGCTTCTTTGATATTTTAATTAAGCGCGATCTATGTTTCTCTAACACCCTTTTAAACTTAGTTGCATTCTTAGATGCTTTATAGATAACGTTCAATTCGAGATAATCGAAATCATCCCACTTATGTTGTTCTAGTGCTTGCTCAGACTGCACAAGATTAATTGCTCCATCAAACATAAACTCAGCATCAAGTAAAGCCAACTCTGTATTAGCAGTTTCAATCACATTGCTATCCACTAATTCTCGATCATCTTCACATAAATAAAATCTGTGAACATCTGATCTAAGCATACTCACATTTTCCATTACGAATGCTTTTGGCCTTAATTCCAAGATTGCTCTAATATACTGTTTTACCAGGGAATTATTCTGACTAATTGCATGGTTCTTTTGCCTATTTGCATTAGAAAATCCCTGACAGGGCGGACCTCCAATCACAACATCAATATTACCATATTTTTCTTTAATTTCTGCATAGTTAGCATCTCTAACATCACCAAATACAGCTACTCCAGGATGATTTTTCTTATAGGTTTCCTGCATTGCAGGATTAAATTCATATGCGACTTTTATATCGAATTTTTTTGTTTGCATAAATCCCAGGCTCAATCCCCCGGCACCTGCAAACAAATCTATTGTATTAAACATAGTTCCTCCATATTACGCTTCAGTATTAAAGCCTTCTTCAGAGGCTTTGCGTAACAATGCAAGTAAGCGTTTACATTGATACGTGTTTGGTATTTTAGCAGGCATTTTACATGCAATCGTTAAAGCAGATACATCTGTAGGTGTAACCATATGATTTCTAACAACAAACTCCGATAATCGTATCCACATTTCTACAGGATGTTTAACAACCGTTATCTGTGCCTGAATTTCATTTACAACCTTTTGCTCTTTCTTAGCGGATTTCTGTGCAGCCTTCTGTTCATCGATAGTAATTAAAAAATTCTTAATATCTTCAGGAATATCAATATGTATCTTCTTTACAGCTTCCCAACAATCGTTTCTCTTACACCACTGAGTAACGTTTGCAACTTTTCTTGGCGGATCAGTTATTCGCAGAAGGACCAACTCTGCCAATGCTATTAAAACTGTACCTACTTGTTCAGGCACACTCTGCCTATTCCATATCAACATCAAATCAAGTTCTTGTCCTTGGTATTGGCTATGTAACAATCGTCTAAATTGTGCCAATGTGTAATATATGATATTTGCACGATAGCCACCCTCATACCAAGGCTGTTTTGGTATAGTCTTCTCTAAATATTGGAATAAAAGAATCAAGGCTGCAGTAGTTTGGAAATATCTATCATTGAACTGCTCCTCATTTTCATTCCACTGCTCATCAATGTACTCTGCAAACGAATTAAAATTGGTCTGCGCACCCTTACTTACAACCTGAGGGAATCCTCTCCATGTATTCTGAACCTTTGCAAGATCTGTTTTCTTAATTACCTTATTTTTAGGATGTTGCAACTCAAATTGTTTTTTCTTTGCAGGAGTCAAGCGCATTTGTTCTTGCAGATATTGTCCTCTTGCTCTTTCATAAAACCATTTCGTTTCATACTGTGCACCTTCAGATGCTGGTGCAAATAAGTGTCTTGATATTTGTTCCATACGACGATGAAATGGATGCGATGCAAAAAAGTCTGCATCACTAACCTTATTCTGACTGTTTGATGATCTAGAAATATTTCTGATCAACTCGTCCGACTCTTCTGGTGTTGATTCATCAATTGAAGTCAATTTCATTTGCACAAAAATAGATGACAAATCTGCTTTATCTTTATATCTTGCATTTGAAATAGAGGCTGTTGTCTGTCCACCATTAATAATCTGAAAATCTCTAACAAAGGTGATAAATCTTCCATGATTTGTATCCTCTATCTTAACATCCATTGCAGTTGCTGATATTCCGTTATTAAACGCAAAAAACATCTGCGGATTGTTCAAGATAGTCCCTCTTATTTTCTTGTTGACCGCCACTTTAGTAGATAAGAATGATCTGACATTTCCCTCCAAAAGTTTACTTCCATACTTGTCATATATATCAGCCAAAACAGTTCCAGGAATTACTCCTAAATAACTACTGTACTGTTCTGTTGACGCTGAGCTAGCTTCTATACAGGGAATACCTTCACCACAATATTCCTTAAAGTCAATCTCAATAATCTGACGGCCTTGTTCTGAGCAACAGACTCTGAACAAACGATCAATATCCCAAATCTGACCTTCTACCGGAATAGAATTATAGTCATCAATTTCTACCGTCTTTATAGCAGTACTCATATCTGCATCGGTAAATACAAGAAAACGATATTTACGAATCGCCTTTTTGTTATACCTTAAAAGATCTACTAAGTCTGCACATGGTGTACTCATCTCGATTTCTTGATATAAATTAGTTGTCAATGCCGCATCAAGAAATTTCATAAGCAATCCAAAATCCTTATTCGCAACTGTTCCAGTAAGTCGGCGTTCCAAATCATTACCATCAAAATCCGCAATAATAAGATTCATCGTATTATCAAATTCATCGTATACATAACCGTCTACTCTATAATTACTACGCCCACTTTTGCCTTTATAAAAAGACGGTGTGAAATCTGATAACACCTCAGCACCAATTAGATGCTGCGCCATATTATCTACAAAGGATGCACATGACCCTTCTCCTGTAACTGCTGCGGCAGTTTTTATGCTCTCTATAAAATCTTTTTTAAATTCGGTAGAATCCATGCTAACATCCTCCCATTTTCGTTACTTTTCCCAGCTTTTTATGCTAGGGATATCTATCTGATAAACAGCATTCGTTATTTCTATCGGAACATCAACTCTCCGTATTCTCGGGAATGATTCATTTACAGTGTATACTTGCTTTGAGGACACACTAAAATGCTGTTTATCATATTCTTTCATGTCAATATAACCTGCGGCGCCAAGCTTTAATATTAGCTCATCTGGGCTTTCGCCGTGTCGTGAAATCAATTCTATTACCTCATGAACCAATCCATATAACGTGAATGATTTTGGTTGCTCCGGTGCACATTTATCGATGCGATAAACAACCAATTCTCCTTCGTCATTTCTATCTAATTGCTCAACAGAAGAAATGAATATTTCTGAAGATGAAGCACCTGTAGATTTAATCTCATACCAACAATCTGCATATACAAAATCTTGATCTGCTCCTTCTGAACCAACCCAGCCTGCTAAAGCAACAGACGGCAACATTCCATTTTCTATTTTTTCCTTCAGGAACAACAACTCTCCAATGAGACCTTTCTGTGTATTACTGCCTAATACCGCATTGCTTTTATGATCTAATAGTTTTAACCATGCGTTATATCTGCGCAATACTTTAAACAATGCAATATCATCAGTTTCTACATTGGAATACTCAATAATATCTCCTGCCATTGTTATGAAAACATCTTCCTGTTTTCGATCCATCAATGTAAAGGAAATTGCATATTTCCCATCCTTTCTCTGATTACATGAAGCATCGATACATTTTGACGAATCTATTTTTTTAATTGCCTTTTGGCTCACTATTACGACAGACTTATGCTCCGGTGTTGCATATCGAACATACCACTCAAGCGGATGCTTTACAGATAATTTCAATGCTCCACCAGAATAGTAATTAATAGTATTCCATTTTTCTCTTAATTCATTTTCTTTACCACTCATTACATATCCTCATCGTCATCATAATTGTCATAAACGTCCACCCAATTTCGCAACTCAATTAAGTTAACCTTATAATTTGCAGTTTCAGTGGATCCACTAGTTTTAGGGAATCCCACTCCTAACGCGAATAAAAATTCAGGTAAATCTTTATTCTCAGACTTTGAATAATCGGCTTGTATTATATGTAGCATTAAAATAGGATCTCTACCGGCTATCAGATACGCTTTGTCCGGAATATTTTTCTTATTCTCATTTCCTGGTATGGATCTATATGCTTCTTCCGCATCTTGAATCTCTTTTTTCGTTAATCCAATTCGTGTACATCCACCTGCTCCAACACGTAACTTAGTACCACTCACACTGATCATTTTCTTATCAGCTAAAATTTTTCTTTTTTCTGTTCCTTCGATCTCTAATATTTCTTCACCACACTGCAACGACTCATTGTATGGAATACCGGTTCCAGATTTTATCAATACTACATCCCATTCATTGCTCCAATGATGACTCTCTATAAATTCCGCAAGTGCCCTACCATTGAAACTCAAATGCCATGGATTTGTCTCGAAATCTAGCAATAATTGAGCAATATTATCCCCAGGAACATTTTTCCAGTAATAATGTCCTCTAGTACGCTCTTCATCAAAAAATCTATCTCCAATACTACTCAATGAATTTACAAAATTCTTGAATGCTGTCTCATTTGAAGCCAAAATGTTTTTTGATGCTTTTAATCTAGGTGTCTCAAGTAAATTACCAGAAACTGTAACAGGACACGTCAAATCGGTTGCTGTTCGCATTTTATTTCGCGCGGTCACGATTAATGCGCCAGGATCTTGTCGAACTTTCAGGCCAAAGTCTCTAGGAGTTTGATTCGCGTTTCTCATTTTCGAGATTTCCTCCTTAAGTTCAGCTGTTGCTCTAGTAATTTGTCCGTACCAATCGATTGCTTCTGGTGTCATCCATACCTTTGCAACATCCTCATAGTTTGGTCTATATCCGAACCAACGTCCCATCTGCAACAAGGTATCATACATCTTTGTATTACGATGGAAATATGTTACGCCAAGCCCCTCTAATGTCAAACCTCTAGACATACTATTTCCACCTACTGCAATCACTCGTAAACCATCATTCTTATGATTAAAATAGTCTAAGCTCGCAGCACCAGTTTTCATATTTACCGCACGAACTTCAATAGGGGAAATTGCCTTATGCAAATAATTTTTAAGCAAGTTTTCCCATTTTATTCCCACAATTCCGCTCAAATGATACTTCTCCCAAACAACATGCATTGCTTTTATGTTTCTGATTTTTTCACTTTGAAAAAGTGGTAATTTAGCATAGTTTCTAACATCCGATTTCACCTGATCTAACCAAACATTTAGCATTTCTTGTATCTGATTTTGAACATTGGTATAAAGGCTTATATGTACCATCATAGATCTATGTTCTGTAAGATCACCTCTATAGTCACGAATTGCATTTAGCAACAAGAAATAATATGCAGCTTCATATAGATCCTCTGGTAAACCTTCTACCACAAAGTCTTTTTTATGTTTCGGAGGGAAGCACGCTTCTAACTCTTCTATATCAATCTCTTGGAGCATGTGATCCTTATCAGAATTTTCACCAAATATCCTATCCGCGCCAATATAATTAGTAGGAGCAGACAGCGCATAAATAAAATCAGCGGGAAAGAGGTCATCGTCTTTTTCCGGATCAATAAAAATATTTGCAAAAGGCGTTGCTGTAATACCTAAATAAGTAGTTTTACTGAATAAATTCAATAAACGTCTGATACAGTCATTAATTGCAGCAGGTTGAGAATCTTCGTCTTTCGTATTAACTGATGCGTTGTCAGCCTCATCATCAATTAGCATAAGCGGAAGATCAATCTGTCCGGCAACATTTTGCGTATTATTATCTGACAGCCACTTGATTAGGTTATTCAAAATCCTTTTATTCTTCTTCACCACTAAAATAACAGGACAATTAACATTTTCGATGCCCAAATTATTGTTTCTCAGAATACCGCTATCAAAATCTTTAGTTACAGAAGTAAACGCAACGATTTTTTTATCTGTTCCATATCTTCCTACTCCGACCGGCTGATTCTTTATACCCTGTTCAACTTTAGGATCCAGATAATATTCGCTCTTTCTTCCGGTGCATTCGGCATCTAATCTTTCTTGTGTTTGCTTACGTAAGTTCTCCTGCATACCAGCTAAAACAATAATAATTCGATAACCAGTATCTGCTGCTTTGTTGCAAATAGCTGTGTAATTAGCCGTTTTACCAGACTGCACGTCACCAAGCACCAGCCCTTTTATTGAAAAATGATCTTCTGATGGATCGCCACATAAATCTAATATTTCATCAGAAACTTTTCCTAGATTTGTTGTAACTCTTGGATTCCAATGTTTAATTTCTTCCAGATACTTCTTGTATCTATTCCAAAAAAAGAAATCGAAATCTGCTCTCTTGGAAGGCAACCAGGACTGATGCCCGTTATTACGATCGTTAATATATACTCCTACATCCATCTGGATGACTAATGATTGCTTGAGTCTAGAAATTATCTCTGCAAATTCATTATCTGAAACCGGCGCAATATTTGTATTTCTTAACAAAGTTGCTTTCTCCAAAAATTCATCTTCTGTAGGTGGAACTTCCTTATAAAAATTGTTAACAAATGTGGAGATTAAACTTTCTAATTGCTCGACATTGGGATTAATCATTTTTAAATCTCCTTCTTAACTTTCTCTACTATATCAAGATGTGACGAATATGGATCAATACAAGCAATGGCATCAAGCAGATTAGATTTTTCTTGCTTGTCAGCACACATCATAATCATTTCCCGTAGTGATTTTACTATTTCTACATCTGACTGCTCATTATCGTTGGTAATTTGCTCATCATTATTCAAGTCCACATATAATTGATTAAGAGGCAATCCCATCTCAATTTGTTGTAACAACGCATTTAATGACACCTCTATATCGGGATATGCTTTAATCATTTGTTGCACAAGTGGATGCTCGCGATTAACTTCATAATAAAATCCGCCTTGCTTATTTTTCATGCGGTTCCAAACGTGAGTTTCTGTATCACTTATTTCCTTTTTACCTCTGAAAGTCCACGTTCTTTTGCTCCGTTCAGCAATTTGATTAATAATTATCTCTAAATTCCTTCTAACTTCTGCGGGAGGCAATGCGGACGATTTCTTTATATCTAGAGTCCACAGATCATCTAATGTGTTTGGAATATCAACACGAATTCTGGCAAGTTTTGATAAGTCTCCTTGCCTCATCATTCTGAACCAAGTACCCCAAACCAACAATCTTTTGTTCCTGTATACATAAAACCCTTGTTGTTTTCGAAGTCCATCCTTCCCACCAAGCATTTTAATTTCATCCGATGTCAGCTTAGATATGTGAGGAAGAATATACGGTCTCACTAATATCTTATTGCCCTGAATAACTAATGTTTCATCATCCATGGCTTGAATACTTTTCTCCGTCAAAAATGGGTCAATTCCTTTAATTTTTTCTCCGTTAATTGACAGTTTAAGTTTTGTGATCCCTGATTCACCCGCTAAATATCTGTGGTAAACAAGAGAAAGATGATCTCTGACTCTATCAATTTTACGTCCTAACGATAGTTCAAAATTGATCTCGCCAGCCTTGAGACGATCTAATTTTTGCCAGACTACTAATGTGCCTGATTCGTATTTTATCAATTCATCAAACTGAGGTATTTGTTGGATATCTTCCTCATCAAGAACATTTAAGGACCAATCTCCCACTTCTGTAACGTGATCTATATCCCATTGACGTCCTTCCAAATTATCTCCTTGCTTAGAAATGACAGTCAGACATCTACACTGAGATAAAGATCCAGTTTTTAATCCTAAACCAAAGCGTCCTAAATCCTTTTTATCCCTTTCTTCAGTTGGATTCTTACTTCCATATTGCATCGCAACATCAATTTCTTCTTCGGTCATTCCTTTTCCATTATCGAGAATTGCAATATATGCACTGTCTATCGGGAAAAAATAGATATCAACATTCTTTGCACTTGCTGCGATACTGTTATCAATAATATCTGCCACTGCAGCCTCAAGAGAATACCCAATAGCCCTTGTTGACTCAATTAAAGTAGGCGCATAAGGTGGTAAGTTTTTTGTTTTCATATGCAAATCCCTTTCTTAACTAAACGAACGTTTATTCATTTTCATCCGGTATGAATTCCATACTATCCGCGACATCACATTTGAGTTCGTTACAGATTTTTGCTAATACTTCTGTAGTAACATTTTCATCTTTACCTAGTTTTGCAAGTGAAGATGAACTGATTCCTGCATTCTTTCTCAAATCTGATTTTTTCATATAGTTTTTATAGTCTGCCAGAAAGTGCTGGAGCGCTTTGATGGTATGTACCCCTTCTTCCTCCAGGTTTCGCCGGAGTGCAGGAGCTAGGTGAAGCCGATCCAAGACAGAGCGCTCCGAAGAGCTTGTGCCGGCAGGCGCCTCGCGAATGACTAGCTCATGCTTGATGACAGGCACAGGCTGTAGCGTCTTGGCCGCTTCCCCATTCTTTTCAGGCGCCCCCTGATCCACACGGACTCCATTCACCACAATGATCGGTGCTTTTTTCTCCTTCTTATAGACCTCAAGTCCTGCCTCTTTCCTCGCTTTATTCAGGATCATCTGATACCAGTCCAGGTCTTTTTTATAGATATCCACCACTTCACGGAAGCATCCGGAGGATCCGTCTAAACTATACGCGCTATCAGTCATCAGAAATCTCATCCTTTGGTATGGGAGGCTCATGTCATTTTCGTTTCGGAATACCGCATCGATCGTATATCCCAGACGAATGGCTCTTTCCCGCAGATTTTTCGAAAGATCGGCAAGAATCTCATTTTCCTTCTGTGGTTCTTCCTGTATCCGCAAATACTTCATACCGATCCCAAGGAAGCTGACGGTCCATCGCATTCTCCTCCTCATGCTTTTCTTCTTTGCATATCAAAAGCCCATTTTCCGATGCTTTCGCATCAGAAAATGGGCTCTCTAAAGCAGGGGAGGCTGCCTTGTTGCCCTCCCTATTTTCACAGGTTGTTAATTCGATTCTAGGACGCCTACCTAAGAAACTAGAAATCCGTCGTTTCCACTGCGATATTTTTTTCATTTCTTTCGCCCCCATACATCGAAATAACACAATCAAATTTATTATAACATAGGGGCAGGACAAAAAAATGCATCGCGTCAGACTTCTCTCCATGAAATGATCATTTTTTTCAAGTATACATTTCTAAAGCAAGTGTTAAGGCAGAGAAAAAACACCGTATCCGCTTTTTATCACAGCACGCCGCAGGAAGGATATCCATCGCGGCGAATCTATGGTGAGGGTGCGGCTCATGGATCTGCGGAGGGCTTCTTCGAGATCGGTCACAGGGAGCGCGGGAAGGATCTCGGCGTCCATGAGGAGTCGCGTATAGGTGCGCGTGCCATTATAGAAGACGGCAGGCTCTACCTGGGTCGCGCGGAAGAAATCGGAGAGGGTCGGCCGGCTGCCGGTGGCAGCGTAGAGTTCTTTCACCATCTCGATGTAGTATTCATTTTTCCGAAGGCGGCTGGCGATGTTTTCGAGTACCCATTTCTGTGCCTGCTCTTCGAGCTGAATGGCGCAGCCTTTCGGTAGGTGAGGAAATCCTTCTTGGATCTCTTTCTTGATGATGACGTGATGCTTGCCGAGGAGCGATGCGAAGCGGCGGGAAAAGTCGTACTTGCGGCTTGCCTGTGCGACGAAGTCGAGGACGGTGAGGCAGTCTCTCCCTTTCGAAAGGCGCAGGCCGCGCCCGAGCTGCTGGAGGAAGACGGTCATGCTGTTCGTCGGTCTTAGGAAGAGAACGGTATTCACGGACGGGATGTCGACGCCTTCATTGAAGAGGTCGACGACGAAGAGGATGCGAAGCTCCCCTTCTGCGAGGCGTACCCGTGCTGCATTTCTTTCTGCTGCCGGTGTATCTGCATCGAGTGCGAAGGCAGGTATGCCGTGCTGATTGAAGTAGTCTGCCATGAAATGCGCGTGCTTCTTCGAGACGCAGAAGCCGAGTGCTTTCACGTCGCGAATGTCTGCGGTGTAGCGAAGGAGGGCGTCTCCGATGGCGCGGGCGCGCTGGCTGGCCAGTGCGACTTCTGCGGTGTAGAGACGTTCGAGCTCGCGCACGTCATACTCTCCGCCTGTCCACTTGATCTCCGCAAGGCTCACCGGATCTGTGACGCCGAAGTAGTGAAAAGAGCAGAGAAGGCGCCGCTCGATGGCATCGGGCAGGCGTATTTCTGCGGCGATGTGTCCGCCGAAATAGGAGAGGATGTCTCCCCCATCCATACGCTCTGGCGTAGCTGTGAGGCCGAGGAGGATCTTCGGATGAAAGTGTGTGAGAAGGTGCTGATAGGATCTTGCCGCTGCATGATGGAATTCATCGACGATGATCATGTCATAGTAGTAGGGATCCATTTTTTCAAAGAAACGCTGGCTGTTCAGTGTCTGAATGGACATGAAGAGGTGTTCCACGTGACTTGCCCAATGTCCTCCGACTGCGAGCGCACCAAAATCGGGATCTTTCATGACCTGACGGAAGCAGGAGAGGCTTTGTTTCAGGATCTCTTCCCTATGAGCGATGAAGAGGAGGCGCGTCCCTTCTTTTCTCGAGGCGGCAAATCGGCGATAGTCGAAGGCGGAGATCGCTGTCTTTCCCGTGCCTGTAGCGGCGACGACAAGATTGTACCAGCGATCTTTGCCGCGGCGCTCTGTATCAAGTGCATCCAGTATCGCCTGCTGGTAGGGGTACGGCTGGATGTCAAAAGCATAGGAGGAGGCATCTGTCCCGCTGCTCCGCCCGCGTTCCCTATCGATAGCGCAACGGAGTTTTTCCTCATCTTTTTGGGGCTCGTAGGGGGTGAAATCCTCGGAGTGCCAATATGTCTCGAAGGTCGCGCTCATTTTATCGATGATGTGCGGCTGGTCCTGTGCCGTCACTTTCATATTCCACTCCATCCCTTCTGCGATGGCAGCGTGGGAAAGATTTGATGAACCGATGTAAGCCGTTGAGTAGCCGCTTTCCCGATAGAACATGTATGATTTGGCGTGCAGTCTGGTTTCTTTCACATCATAAGAAATGCGTACTTCTGTATGGGGCAGAGACGCAAGCACCTCGATCGCCTTCGGATCCGTCGCTCCCATGTATGTCGTCGTCACGATGCGCAGGTGTCCGCCGCGGGCTGTGAAAAGACGCAGTGCGGGGAGAAGCAGCTGAAGGCCGGAGAAACGGATGAAGGAGATCAGAAAATCAATGCGGTCAGAGGATGCGATCTCCTTTGTGAGCTCGTGTACCATCGAGACATCCTTCTTAGAATTGGTGAAAAGGAATGATCGCGTGAGTGATGTCGCCGGCCGCTCCCACCGGCGAGGCAGGAGTGTATTTTTCTTGTGCTCTAAGGATTTCAGCAGAAATGGTGCATTCGCCACCTCCTGACCGCCTCCCAGTTCTTCTGTCTTCTTTGCCAGGGAGGCAATGAGTTCATTCGTGAGTGCCAGCTGGTGATCGACGCTGTTCTCCTCATCCCTGTCCGCGATGTCCTTCAGGCAGAGTCGTATAACCTGCTGCAAATACGAAGAGAGATAGCCCACGGCTTCCTCAGCATCCACATCTTCCTCTTCTACACGCACCTGATCCTCGGCCAGTGCCTCTTTCAGCACTTCAGCAAAGCGCCGCGACATGACTTTCTCATACACGCCATCTTTTAATTTTTCAATTCCAGTCATAGGGGTCATTGCCTTTTCCTTTCTGAGAAGCCAATAGATATGTAAGAGCTTTTCTATATAGTATCATAAAAATCTATCGCCGTAGATGAAAAACAGATCATCCGATCTTCTCCACCCACTGGGCAGTATACATCATCTGAATCTCTGTATTTACTGCGAAAATGGTATCTTCTATATTCGTATGATCCATGAAATAAACTATATATTGCATTATCCGCCTTTTCCCTCTTGCATTTTTCTCTAGAACGTAGTACCATATAGTCATGAAGCATGGACATATTTGAACATGTTCCCCGGATGGACGGTTTCTCCGATTTCCAGAATTCTCCAAGCGCTACGAGATCACAGGGAGAGCCGGACCGGAAGGGGCAGATCTGCCATATGCACCGTGCATCATCGGATGGGTCATCGGCAGCATACAGCCTGCTGCCGATGCCCATTTTAGGCTGACAAGTAAGAAAAATGAATATCCGGAAGCATGGCTTTTCCACTTCCCTGTCCTCTGCGAGGCCGGGTTCCGACGATAGCACAGGCCCTCCCGCACTTCGGTGCTCATGGACGACCGTCACCGATTCCGAGCTCCGCCTGCATCGGGCACAGGTGGGAAGCCTTTTTCGGATGTTTTTTATGTCTTTGTAAGAAAAAACCCCATGGGCTATGGCATGACACATGCCGCAGCTCATGGGTTTTTTTTTCTATTGGCTTTTTGCTCTCACTCATTCGTGGCTTCTTCTCAGACAGAGTATCCTGCTTCTCGCGCGATTTCTTTCACATACGGGATCGAACTTTCTGTCGCAGCAGCAATGTTGTCGATCGGCATGTTCAGTTTGAGCAGATTCATGATCACTGTTCTACTTTTTTTCTCCATGCCGATTTCGATCCCTTCCTGCATGCCTTCGGTTTTATATTTTTGGAGTTCCATCAAAAGTGTCATATATTCTCGCCTCATTTCTTTATGTTCTTTGATCCGGATCACTTCTTCGTTGATTTCTTTCGTCAATGCACCCTCTGCTGCTTTCCCGTCCACATAGCGCAGGAAGGCTGCTATATCCGGGTCAAGGGTATCACTTTCGCCTTTCGCGTTCAGGAAGATCTTTGTCGAAAGATCCCCCAGCTCCAGACCTTCCTTTTCGATGCAGCGATGGCGGAAGGTATACATGGGGAGATTTTCACCGAAGGGGTCGAAGGTACAGATGAAGATGATGAAGGACTCTTTCAGCTCTGTATAGTACTGCCCTTTTTTCAGCTCGTCCATATCGATCATGCCTTGATAGTAGCGGGTCCGCTTGGGAAGTTCCCCTTCGCTGCCATTCGTACATTGCATCTCGATGTCATAGACATGGCCGTTTTCATCGTGCACATAGACGTCCAGACGGATGCTTTTGCTGTCGTAGCGGTTGTCTATGGATTTTTCGCCTTCTGGAAATGTGATCTTTTCGATCCGGATGCCCAAAATCTTCTCGGTCAGGTATTTGCAGATCCGCTGGTTCTGCATGACTTTCTGGAAAAGAAAATTATCCTGGATGGTCAGCTCTTCCCATTGTTTGAATCGTCCCATGGCATCACCGCCTTTCTACCTGTATTGTAACAAAAAATAGAGAAAAAGCGAAGAGAAATTCCGCAATATACAAGCCGAAAAGAAGCATTCTCTCATCATATTTTGTATCTGTATGAGGAAAACAGGCAATAGAAAAGCAGTCTGCCGATGAAAACCGACAGGCTGCTTTTCTATGATTTTTATTTTTCCAGCTTCTTGAAAAGGCTCGCCATTTCGAGTGCATCCATCGCACATTCGAAACCTTTGTTGCCGGACTTGAGGCCGGCGCGGTTGATGGCCTGCTCGATGGTATCGGTGGTGAGGACACCGTAGAGGACGGGGATACCGCTGGAGAGGGAAGCCATAGCGACGCCTTTCGTGACTTCGGTCGCTACGTGCTCGTAGTGATCGGTCTCGCCGCGGATGACAGCACCAAGGCAGATGACGGCATCGTATTTCCCGCTTTCTGCCATTTTCTTCGCTGCGAGCGGGATCTCGAAGGCGCCAGGCACCCACGCGAGGTCGACTTTGTCCATATCGACGCCGTGACGGGCAAGACCATCGGCTGCGCCGTCGATGAGTTTGGAAACGATGACTTCATTGAAACGGGAAGCGATGATGCCGACGCGGATGTCGCTTTCATTGAAAAGTCCGGAAATGATATTCATGAGGAAGTCTCCTTTGAGTATATATAACATATTTTGTAAATGGTAAAGTCTAGGGTTCAAGGTTCAGGGTTCGGGGTTCGGGGTTGTTGTGGCGGCTACGCCGCGAATATATGGCCGATGCGCCGATTTTTGTAAACTGAAATCCCCGAAACTGGCATTTCAGTCACTAGTCACTAGCCACTAAAATCCTATGCCTTCGGTTCTACGATGTCCTGGTCGAGCTTCAGCATGTGGCCCATTTTTTCCTGCTTGGTCTTGAGGTAGAATTCGTCTTCTCTAGTGGGCGCGATTTCGATGGGGACGCGCTCGGTGATGGTGATGCCGTACTCGCTGACGTCATCGATCTTCTGCGGGTTGTTTGTCAGGAGGCGGATGTGGACCGCACCTAGATTTCTAAGGATCTGCGCACCGGTCATGTACTCGCGAAGGTCGGCAGCGAAGCCGAGCTTGAGATTCGCTTCGACGGTGTCATAGCCTTCGTCCTGCAGGGCATAGGCGCGGATCTTATTGATAAGGCCGATGCCGCGGCCTTCCTGACGCAGGTAGACGAGGACGCCGCGGCCTTCTTTGGCGATCTGGCGCATGGCTGCGGAGAGCTGCTGTCCGCAGTCGCAGCGGAGCGACCCGAAGCAGTCACCGGTGAGACATTCCGAGTGGATGCGGCAGAGGACAGGAGATCCGTCATCGACCTTCCCCATGGTGAGGGCGACGTGGTGCTCGCCATTCATGCGGTTCACGAAGCCGTAGATCTCAAAGTCGCCGTACTTGGTCGGGAGTTTGGCAGCGGTGATGCGTTCGACGAAGATTTCATGCTTTTTCCTGTATTCGATGAGCTCCTGAATGTTGCCGATCTTGAGGCCTTTTTCCTGTGCGAGGCGGAAGAGGTCTTCGCGGCGGGCCATGGTGCCGTCTTCATTCATGATTTCGCAGCACAGGCCGGCGGGCTTGAGCCCCGCAAGGCGGGCGAGGTCGACAGTCGCTTCGGTATGGCCCTGCCGTTCGAGGACGCCCCAGCGGCGAGCTTTCAGCGGGAAGAGATGTCCCGGGCGGCGGAAGTCTTCCGGCTTCGCGCCGTCTTTGATGGCTTCCAAGGCTGTCATGGAGCGGGCAGCGGCAGAGACGCCTGTGCCGGAGTCCTTGTAGTCGATGGACTCTAAGAAGGCGGTCTGGTGATTGTCCGTATTGTGACGTATCATCGGTCCGAGGTACAGGGATTCTGCGATCTCCTCGGACATCGGCATGCAGATGACGCCCTTCGCTTCGGACGCCATGCGGTTCACATTCTCAGGCGTGGCGAATTCTGCGGCACAGATGTAGTCGCCTTCGTTTTCGCGGGACTCTGCGTCCTGCATAATGACGATGTGTCCCTGCCTGATCTCTTCTAAAATATCTTCAATCGGGTCAAATTTAAATTCCATAGTTTCCTCCAGAAAGTGTCTCAAGCATGCCCATGGTGAGACCTTCTTCCGTGTCCTTTTTCATGAGCTGCTCCACATATTTTCCCAGGTAGTCGCACTCGACATTCACCGGGTCTCCCGGGTGCTTCCCGAGAAGGATGGTCTTCTCCCCCGTATGTGGGATGAGGGCGATCGTGAAGCGGTCTTTCCCTCGCTTCGCGACAGTCAGGCTCACGCCGTCGATAGCGACGGAGCCTTTTTCTACGATGTATTTCATCCATTTCTGCTCGACGGAAATGGTGATATTGACCGCATTTCCGTCCTTGATGAAGGAGATCATGCGTCCCGTGGTATCGACATGGCCGAGCACAATGTGACCGCCCAAGCGATCCGAGAGACGGAGCGCACGCTCGAGATTCAGGGGCGAGCCGACGCGCACCATGGAAAACGACGTGCGGGAAAGCGTCTCCGGCGTAACGTCGCAGTCGAAAGAGTGCGTATCCATCCGCGTCACGGTGAGGCAGGTACCGTTCACCGCGATGCTGTCGCCGAGCTTCGTCCCCTCGAGGACTTTTTCACAAGAAATGGTGAGCGTGCAGGAAGATGCTGTGGGCTTCATCCTGCGAAGCGTCCCGATTTCCTCTACGATCCCTGTGAACATGGCTCTTCCTCTCTCTTCAGCAGGTCGACGTCCGTCGGGCGCGTGGACTCTGCCTTTTCTTCTTTAGCTTCTTTTTCTACATACGCTTCGATGACGAGATCCTTCCCCGTCATCTGCGTCTGGATGTCACGGAGACGGATGGCCTTCGGGATGGTCGGTGCGCCCTCGCCGCCGATGAGCCCGGGCGCAGAGACGCCGCCAATGATCATCGGCGCGGTATAGATGCGTACCTTGTCGACGATACCGGCATCAAAGGCAGACGCGGCGAGCGTCGCGCCGCCCTCTAAGAGGATGCTGTCGATACCTTTCAAAGCGAGCCCCGTCATGGCAGCCTCGAGATCGACACTGCCTTTTTCTTCGCTGTCCGTCATAATGATATCGACGCCCATATCCGAGAGCGCTTTGCGCTTCCCCTCATCCGAGGCCGTCGTGGTGAGGATGATATTCTCCCCCTCTTCCTGAAATACCTTCGCTTTGAGCGGCACGGAGAGCTTTCCGTCCACGATGATACGCACGGGGTCGATCATCCCCTCTGTGCGGGCAGTGAGCTGCGGATTGTCCGCAAGGATCGTCCCCGCGCCGACCATGATGCCCTTGTAGCAGCCGCGCAGGACATGTACTTCTTCCCGCGAGTCTTCACAGGAAATCCACTGGGAGTCCCCCGTGTGGCAAGCCGTCTTGCCATCCAAAGACATCGCAGCCTTGTAGAGGACGAAGGGCTTGTGCTGCGTGATGTATTTCAGGAAGACTTCATTCAGCTTCTTCGCTTCCTCTTCCATGAGACCGACCGTCACAAAGATCCCCGCTTCCTTCAGCTTGCGGATCCCCTTGCCGGCGACGAGAGGATTCGGATCCTCCATCGCGACGACCACGCGGTCGACGCCTTTTTCCACCACGAGGTCAGCGCACGGCGGCGTCTTCCCATAGTGCGAGCAGGGCTCGAGCGTCACATAGAGCGTCGCCCCCTTCGGATCTTCTGTCGCGTGAGCGAAGCAGTTCACTTCCGCATGCGGCCCGCCATATACTTCATGCCAGCCCTCGCCGATGATGCGGCCATCTTTCACAAGCACCGCCCCGACCATCGGATTCGGACGGGTATGTCCCATGCCGCGCACCGCTAGCTCCAGCGCACGGCTCATGAATTTTCTGTCTTCATCGATACGCAAAAAATCCACCTTCCTTTCCTTCAGGGAGGTGGACAGCCAAAAAGTCTACCACTCTTCTTTCATCCGGACTCTAACCGTCGGCTCTGGGTTCTCACCAGATCTACTGCAGGACATCTGCAGCTCGTGGGCTCAGAAGATCTTTACCACCGGTGGGGAATTCCGCCCCGCCCTGAAGAGATATATTTCTACGTTTCTATTATAACAGATGATGCAAGAGGGATGCGTAGCTAGCGGCTGGTGACTAGGGACTGGTGACTAGTGGCTAGGGACTAGGGATGAGAAAGGAGAATACCGCTTTCCCCATATCGTCATTTCGAGCGAAAGCGAGAAATCTTTTCCGTTCGCGGTCAAGCCAAGGATGCGAGAACAACGGATAACGGGAAACGCCATGCTCCATATGAACTGGACACTACGGTGTTTCATACAGACAGATTCACACAGGAAAAAAGAAACCCGTAGTCGAAAAAGATCCCTCGGCTCCGCTCGGGATGACGATACGGGAAAACGGACTCTCTCACATTCCCTTTCATACCGCTGCGGAGCCAACCTCCGCCCCTTCGGGCCACCTCCTTCCATGGGAAGGAGGGAGAATACACACTATCCACCGCACCACCGCCTTCCCCGCATGGGGAAGGTGGCGAACATAGCGAGCCGGATAGGCTTCTAGGGAAACGCGAGAGAATGACCGAATCCCTAGTCACGAATCCCCCAACCTCCCTTGCGTAAAACCCGCGTACCATATATACTAGAAAAGATAATTCTATTTTTTATTAAGGAGATGGATGTTTTGAATTTTGTTGACGCCGTAGTGGCCTTTCTGAACATTGGCATTTTCAGTACGCTGATCTGCCGCTTTACCGGAGCGAATATGGCAATGCTCGTTTTCTGTGCGCTGCTCTACATGGGGAGTGAACCGATGGAAACGGTGGGCATCATGCTGACGTATCTGGTCTTCATGCGCCTCACCATTTACACCCAGAAGCGCAAGCTGAATTTCAAGAAGCTGCAGGTCTTCAAAGGGATGCGAGTCTTTGTCCCTGTCCTGCTGATCGTGATCTCTCTCTTCCTGTATCCATTCGCAGCGCTGGCGATCTTCCTCCTGCTCTTCATGGTGGAGATCCTCGCGCAGATCAAGGAGGAGATCCCGGAAGACAGACAGCTTTCGAAGGGAGAACTCACCAAGTACATCGTGATCGGTTCCCTCCTGACCGCTGTCTCTATGATCGCAGTCAAATTCATCCCCGCTGCCTGGTACTATGCACTGGGCGGCGCTGTCGGCCTCTTCCTCTGCGGCTTCGTATGGTGGCTGGGACAGGATCGCGACAGACTTTCCGGCATCTGGGATACTGTCATCCTGCTCTCCTTCATCCCGCTCGGCCTCTTCGGCTTCGATATGGCAGACTGGATGGATGATATGCGCCGCAGCGTGAACCCGACCCGCATCGCATACAATCTGCCTTTCATTTTCCTGCCAGTCTTCTATGTCGGCTTCCTGATGGCGAATATCCTCTTCGGTGTCTTCTCCCTCTCCGGCATGTGCATCACCTTCTTCGGCGCACTCGGTCTGCGTCTCTTCGGCTACTATGAAATGTCCGGCAAGGGCAAGGCAAGCCTCATCGCGATCGGCTTCACCGTCCTCGGCCTCTTCCTTCTCTTCCTCACCGCACCGGAGCCTATCGGTGTATCCAAGTATGTGGATGCTTTCCTGCCGACCAATTACTATGGCTTCAAGGGCATCCTGAATATGTTCTGAGGCTTGGTGACTGGTGACGTTTTAGTAGCTAGTGGCTAGGGATTCGGAAATTTCCCCTTCCCCTTCTGTCCCACATGATTGGTTTATAAAATCATCACGAAAGCGAGATCCATTGGGTCTCGCTTTTTATATTTCGCCTATACCCACTTTGGGCAAATAAAAACGTCATGACCATTTCGGTCATGACGTTTTATTATATGCCGGAACACAGCGAATAGCAGAGAATGGGAAAAGAACTGCCTAATCCCTAGCCACTAAACAGCTACTCCCCCGCCTTCGGCTGACGATACGTGAAAACACGCTTCGGTTCCTTGCTTTCTACCTTATGATCGAGGAGATTCACATCGAGGATCGGGCAGACGCCACAGCCATTGCAGGCCTGGTGGCGGCAGTCATGGGTGAGGATCCCCTTCTCGGCCATGCGCCATTCTTTCAGGAGGTAATCCTTCGTGACACCGCTGTCAATATGATCCCATGGTTCACATTCGTAGAAATCACGGATGCGCGCTGCGTACTCATCGGGATCGATACCGCATTCCCGGAAGCTGTCCATCCAGACGTCGAAGTGGAAAAATTCCGTCCAGCTGTCATAGGTGCAGCCTTTTTTCCATGCGGTGTAGATCGCAGAAGAGAGCTTGCGGTCGCCGCGAGCAAGGACGGCTTCGATATATCCTGTCTTGGCATCATGATAAGCGTACTTGATATGGCGGTTTGTGAAAAGGCTCTTCAGGTACTGCTGTTTGCGCTCGATTTCCTCTACGCTACACTGCGGCATCCACTGGAAAGGGGTGAAAGGCTTCGGGACGAAACTCGAGACGCTGACGGTGATGCGCAGGTCATAGCGCCCCTTGATCTCATGATAGAGCTCGTGGATGCGGTTCGCCAGATCGGCGATGCCCTTCAGGTCTTCATCCGTTTCCGTAGGAAGGCCCATCATGAAGTAGAGCTTCACCTTTTTCCAGCCATTTTTGAAGGCATTCGCACAGGCGCCCATGATGTCTTCTTCCGTGACGCCCTTATTGATGACATCGCGCATGCGCTGCGTACCGGCTTCCGGTGCCAGCGTGAGACCGCTCTTTCGGACCTGCTGGATCTTTTTCGCGATGTCGATGGAGAAGCTGTCGACACGCAGTGACGGGAGACTGACGCTCACGCGCTTGTCTTTGAAATTTTCCAAGAGGTGATCGACGAGCTCGGGCAGGCAGGAGTAGTCCGCCGAAGAGAGGGACATGAGGGAAATCTCATTATAGCCCGTATTCTTGATCAGGGTATCTGCGATCTCCTGCAGTCTCTCTTCGCTCTTCTCGCGCACAGGACGGTAGATCATCCCCGCCTGGCAGAAGCGGCATCCGCGGCTGCATCCGCGGAACATTTCCAAGACGGCACGATCATGCACGATCTCGATATACGGGAGGATCGGCTTGTCATCGATGTGGACATGGTCGACATCACGGATGACACGCTTCTTCACAGGGAACTGGGCCGCTTCGTCGATGGGACGGATGCTGCGGAAGACACCATTCTCATAGTAAGAGACCTCATAGAGGGACGGCGCATAGCAACCATCGATCTGAGCGAGACGGCGGATCGCCTCCTTGCGGCCGCCGGGCTTCCCTTCCGCTTTCCATGCTTTCACGATATCCACCATCTCTCCGATGGCTTCTTCGGATTCTCCGATGAAGAAGACGTCGAAGAAATCGGCGACCGGCTCTGCATTGTATACACAGGGGCCGCCGGCGACAACGAGAGGATCCTCGTCGCTGCGATCCTTCGCCCAGACAGGAATGCCTGCCATGTCGATCATGTTCAGGATATTCGTGTAGCACATTTCATACGGCATGGTGAAGCCAAGTACATCGAAGTCCTTGACCGGGCATTTGTTTTCAAGAGAAAAGAGAGGGATATGCTTCTCTCTCATCATCGCTTCCATGTCCACCCATGGCGCATATACACGCTCTGCCAGCGCATCCTCTCTGGCATTCAGGACACTGTAGATGATCTTGAGTCCCAGATGGCTCATGGCGACTTCGTAGACATCAGGGAATGCCAGCGCCACTTTCACCGGGATCTCATCGTGGTTTTTCACCACACTGTTCCACTCTCCGCCAATGTAGCGGGCAGGCTTCTGGATATGCATCAGCCATACGGGATCGATAGTTACACGGTTCATTTGATACTCCTAAAATAAATGGGGTTACAGGTTTGTGGTTGTATTGGTTCAATGGGTTCAAGGTTCAGGGTTCAATGGGTTCAGGGTTCAGGGTTGTGGTACGGCGCATAAAAATATAGAAGCGCCGCGAAGTATAAATAATGGCGATGTCATGAGCTGGCATTCCAGTCACTAGTCTCCAGTCTCCAATCACTTGAGACTCCTAATCCCTAGCCACTAATCCCTAATCCCCAGTCAATCAAACATCAATTTCTTCCTTCTTAAATAGATATTCATCAAAAGCCCGACGCAGAGAAGATTCATGAGGAGAGCCGAGCCGCCGTAGCTCATGAAAGGCAGCGGGATGCCGGTGACAGGCATAATGCCGAGGGTCATGCCGACATTGATGAAGATCTGGAAGAGCCACATGGAAAAGATCCCACAGGCGAGCAGGCTGCCGAAGGCATCCCCCGAAGAGCGGGAAATCATAAGTGTCCTGTATAAAAGAACGAAGAATAAAAAGAGAACGAAAATGGCTCCGACGAAGCCCAGCTCTTCCCCAATGACAGAGAAGATGAAGTCAGTATGATTTTCCGGGAGGAAATTCAGCTGGCTCTGCGTGCCTTCGAAAAGACCCTGCCCGATGAAACCGCCGCTGCCGATGGAAATCTTCGACTGGATGACGTGGTAACCGGAGCCATACGGATCGACGTCCGGATTGAAAAGGACGAGGATACGCATCTTCTGGTAGCTGTGCAGGACAAAGAACCAGATGAACGGGAAGACCACGACGAATGCAAGGAAAGCGCGTTTCACGAGCTGCATCTTGAGCCCGGAAATATAAAGCATGCCGAATGTAATAGCTGCGAAGACAAGGCTCGTACCAAGGTCCGGCTGGATGAAGATCAAAAGTGTCGGAAGTGCCATCATCCCTGCGACTGGCAGAAGACTCTTCCATGTCTGAAAGCCGGATCTGTCATGCGCCATGAGCCTTGCCAGACAGATGATCATGATGATCTTTGCAAATTCGGAAGGCTGCAGCGTGAAAGGGCCGAGCTGGATCCAGCGCTGCGCCCCGAGCGCACTCGTCCCTGCGAATTTGACGACCAGAAGCAGGATCGCATTGATGCCATAGAGGATGGGGACGAAGCGATAGAGTTTCCTGTAGTCAAAATAGAGCGAGCCCCCGGCGATGATAAGACCGCCGACAAAAAAGATCCCCTGCTTCATGACGAAGTCATACTGCCCCGGTTGTCCATCCATATTCGCATGAGTGGCACTCGCAATGATCAGAAGACAGATGACACCAAGGCCCAGGACAGCCATCAGCAGCGTGCTGTCGATGCGCCGCCAATATCGAATGAGATTCATTCTGCTATCTCCTCCTCTGCCATTTATACGAGCGGCTGCCCGAGTGCCACGAAAGGCCCGCCGGTGCCGTCTTCACAGGTGTCTTCTCCCGCTCATTCTCCGCCTCTGCTTTCCGCAGGACTTTCTTCCAGCGCGGAAGCGGGATCTGTTTCTCTTCTTTGTACGATTTCCAGAAAAGAGCGAGTGCTTCACCGAGCGCCCCTTTTTCGGAAAAATCCGAAAGCTCTCCCTGATGCGCGAGACGGTCTGCCTCCTCCGTATACGGGATGATGGCAGAGACGGACTCTTCATCGAGGGTCTCTAGCATATCCGTCAAGGAGATCTGCGTATCCCCCGAGAGGGAGAATTGGTTCAGCACATAGGTCATGTACCGCTTGCGCGGTCCCGTCATGAGACGCTCTGCATTCCGCTTCGAGGCCCAGGACGGCGCCACGACAAGGAACATATGATCCGAGAGATGCTCCGCAAAGCGGATGCCCTCTCCTCGCCCCGCCGGACAGTCGAGAAGGATGTAGTCATACTTGTCCTCCACGTCTTCCAGCACGGTATCCATCGCCGCAGGAAAGACGGTCTCCCATGTATCATTCTGTGCTGCCGGCAGGAAATCCAAATGGTCATTCACTTCCAGGATGACATCCTTCGCAAAGCAGCGGCCTTCCGCCAGATCCATCACATGATAGAAGCACTCATTTTCCAGCCCCAGCACGAGATCCATATTTCTCATGCCCATATCCCCATCGATAAGGAGCACCTTCTTCCCCTTCCGGGAGAGGAAGATCCCCAGAGCAGCGGTGAGGAGCGTCTTCCCCACGCCGCCCTTACCGGAAGCAAAGGATACGATCTCAGCCATTCTTTTTGCCTCCTGCCTTTGCCTCATCCGCTGCCTTCAGCTTTGCCGGCGAATAATCTCCGATATGGAAATAGGCATCCATCATCTTCTTGACGACCGGTGCCGCGGACTCCGAGCCGAAGCCGCTATGCTCAAACATGCACAGGATCACGACCTCCGGCTTGTCGAAAGGCGCATATGCCACGAACCAGCCGTTATCGAGACCATTCGTTTCCGCCGTACCAGACTTACCGGCGATCGAGATCGGATAATGTTCGAAGATCTGTCCGCCTGTCCCATCCTTGCTCATGACCATCCGAAGTCCTTTGTGGATCGCATCAAGCGTATCCTTAGATACAGGAAGCGTCCCCACCTTCTCCGGTGAGAAGATCTTGAGCGGTGTCCCATCCAGCTGATCGATGCGGTTCACAAGGTATGGCTGGTAGCGGAAGCCGCCATTGGCGATCGCCGAGTATACCATCGCCATCTGCAGCGGCGTCGTCAGCGTGAAGCTCTGTCCGATCGCGGCATCCATCGTCTCCCCGAGATACCAGTCCTGCTTGAAAACTTTCATCTTGTAGGCTTCGCTTGCGATATTGCCGTCCGATTCACCGGCAAGGTCGATGCCTGTTGTTTTTCCCAGACCGAATTCCTCCGCCATACGGGAGATGCGGTCGATGCCTGCACGGCGTCCCATTTCATAGAAATAGACATTATCCGACTTTTCGATCGCTTCATAGAAATTGATCCATCCGAAAGCTTCGCCCCCAGAGTTTCTCTTATCGACGAGCCAATGCTTGCCGTTATCAAAAATGCGTTCCTCCGGTGTCGTCACCTTCGCTTCGAGCGCTGCCGCGCCCGTGATGACTTTGAAGAGCGATCCAGGCGGATACATCGACTGGATCGTGCGGTTCTGCATCGGATGATTCTTATTATTGACGATCTCATTCCAGTCTTTCGAAGAGATCCCCTTGCTGAAGCGGTTCGGATCATAGCTCGGCCAGCTAGCCATTGCGAGGATCGCTCCGCTATTCGGATCGACAGCCACCGCGGAAGCCCCCGTCGGCATGACACCGCCATGGACGAGCGTCTTCACCTGTGCTTCCATCGCGTCCTCTGCCGCTTTCTGCAGATTCGCATCCAGCGTCAGACGCACACTGTTCCCCGTGACGGACGGCGTGCCGCCCACATAGCGGACAGGCTGTCCTGATGCATTGACCTCGACCGTCTTCGAGCCATTCTTGCCTTCGAGATAATTGTTATAGCGGTGCTCAAGGCCCGCACGACCGATCAGTGTCGTGGTCTTGTACGGATTTCCTTCCGCGTCCCTGTCATCCGGCCCCGCTTCGCCGACATAGCCAAGGACCTGCGCCCCTGCATTCCCCAGCGGATACACGCGCAGCGGATTCACTTCGATTTCGATGCCGGGGAATTCATCCTTCTTCTCTTCGATCTGCGTCGCGACATCGATGCCGACATCGTTTGCCAGATAGATCGCTCCGAAGGCCAGCTTATTGTCTTCGATCTTTTTCTTGATATCGGCAGTCGGCACATGAAGAAGCTGCGACAGGCGGCTGAGCGCCTCATCCGACAGCGTATTCCCCTTGCGATCGACCGGCATGACGACGCTGTATGCCGAGCGCGAGCCCGCAAGGATCAAACCATTCCGGTCATACATGACACCACGCATCGCCTGCATGGGAAGGTAACGGATGCGGTTCCCATCCGCTTCTTCTTTATAATACCCGCCCTGAATGACCTGCATATAGAAAAGACGCAGTCCCAGGACGAGCAGGAGGAAGATCGCCGCATAGATCATACGCGCATAGCGGGACTCCTCGGTATTTTTCAAAAGCCCACTGAGAATCGAGGGCACATGTTTATTCACCACTTCGGTTCTCCCTCCCGTTTCATGGCCCATAGCGGCCTGTGAAGAAAGAGCACGGCTGCTCCATTCATGAAGGTGGTGCTCATCACAAAGTACAGGATATAAGAAATCGAGAAGACATGGCTGCCGGCTGCCAAAAGCACTAGCCATGACAGCAGTGCATAAAGGAGCGAGGCCAGCGTCATCGCAAAAAGCGAAATATACCAGTGACGGTTGTAGCGCTTCCTGCCCAAAGCGAGATACAGCGCTGCGATCGCCAGGTATGGCAGGAGGTGCAGTCCGAAAAGATTTCCCGTCACAAGATCCGTAAGGAGCCCGCCCACGAGCGCAAGCGTCATCGCCGTCTTGTTGTCAAAGATCAATGTCGCAAGGACGATGACGACCAGCCACAGATCCGGCTGATACAGCCCCGAGAAAAAGAATGGCATCACCGAGGACTGCACAAGAAAAACGAGAAAGCTCAAAAAAGCCAGTGCATAGCCACTCATTCCTTCTCACCTGCCTGATGTTTATTGGGATTCATCGGCGGTTCCTTCTTCGGCGGCTTCACCAGAATACTCTCTGGCGTCGCCCTCTGGATATGGTCTGTGATGATGAAGACCTCTTCCAGATGAGAGAAATCAGCCGCCGGAACAATGCGTGCCACCTGCGTGCCGCCGATGGAGTCGACATCCACCTGCTCGACGGTACCGATGACCATCCCCTTCGGATACACCCCGCCATAGCCGGATGCCACGATGGTATCCCCCTTGATGACATCAGCCTCACGCGGCAGATTCACGAAAGAGAGCTTGCCCGGCTCACTGCTGTTTCCGGAAACCATCGCTACCACGCGCGAGGCCGGACGCGCAACGATACCACCCACCGATGTACGCGGATCCAGAAGCAGCTGCACACGTGCGGAATTCTCATACACTTCGCTCACAAAACCCACAAGACCCGTCGGGACGATGACAGGCATATACTTCTGGATGCCGCTGTCACTGCCGCGGTCCACGACCAGCGTCTGTGTCCATCCCCCGTAGTCGCGGGTGATGACAGAAGCCCCCGTCAGGTGGTACTGTTTATAGCCCTGCTTGAACGAAAGGAGACTCTTCAGTCGGATATTCTCCGCAAGGATCTCGCTGTACTGAGCCTGCTCCGCGCGAAGACTTTCATTTTCCTTCCGAAGCGCATCCAGCTCGTTCCAGTTCTCCCACACGCCCGAAAGTAAGTCAAGCCCCTGTGTGAAAGAAAGCGCCGTCCTGCTCGCGGTATAGTTGAAAGGAGCTGCACCGATAGAGAGCGGCTGCGAAATGAAAGGAATGTACTCCCTATGCCGCCAGAACCAGCCGCATGCGCCCATAAAAACAAAGAGGGCGACCGCGGCGGCCATCTTTTTTCTGCCAAAGAAAATCACGATCAAGCGCCTCCGTAATATTTTTCACCGTTCTCGATGAGAAGCGGCAGATCCTTATACATGCCAAGAGCCTGATAGCAGCCCATAGCCAATACCTCCCCCGGCAGAGCCGGTACGAAGACTGGCATATGAAGCTCTCCGGCGAGCCAGTCCTTCAGCCCGTCTAAAAGCGCACTGCCGCCGGAAAGAAGCAGACCATTCTTCAGAAGATCGCCCGCCATCTCCGGTTTCGCCTCGCGAAGGACACGGCGGATGAGCTTCAGGACAGGCTGCAGGATACGCTGCATCACCGGTCTTAATTCCTCCGTAGAAAGCTCCACCACCACTTCCACGCCATCACGGATCCTGCGCCCGCGGATAGTGAATGTCGCCTGCCCATCCGCCGCTTTGAGAGAGATCACTTCACTCTTCAGCTTCTCCGCCTGATCCAGCCCGATCATGATCTGATACTTTTCCTGCAGATACTGGCAGATCCCCTTATCGATATGATGCCCGCCGAAAGGGATCCCCTCCTGCGTGACGATCCCTCCGCAGCTGTAAAGCCCCGCATCAGCGACATCACGCCCGATGACAAGAGAAAAGATCACAGACGGTGCCAGCATATCCTTCCCCGCCCCGATAGCCGCAGCCGCCGGCGAAGGAAGAAGGTACACATGCTGCGCGCCGGCGTGAATCAAAGCATCCACCAGCGCATGCCGCGTGACCGAGCTCGTCTCGCCCGGAATGGAGATCATCACCGTCGGACGCGACACCGCATGATGAAGCGATTTGCGGATAAAAAAACGAAGCATCGCCTTCGTCATATCATAATCAGCGATGACGCCATTCTGTACCGGCCACTCCAGAGAAATATTCTCCGGCGCCTTGTGGTAATGAATGAGCGCCTCCGTGCCAAAGCCCAGTACATGGCCGTCGATGTTATCCACCGCGACCGTACTCGCTTCAGCAAGGATCACTTTATTCTCCCGGTAGATACGGACTTGGGACGAGCCCATGTCCATACCGATCCAGTTCGATAGTCCTCGAAACATTTTCATGGTAAACCCTCACGATATATAAAGGCCGGTACAGAGCTCCCACGGTCAAAGACCTGTGAGATTCAGCGAAAATCCGCAGCGCATCCTGAAGCGCAGCCCCTGTCTCTGTCCGATGTATTCAAATGAAACGTCTTATTATTATAGCATGTTTACCATGGAGAATACAGTAGAAAGAGACGGTTTGGAAGCACCATGGCCAAGGAAATATACGATGCCGAGCCATCGGACTTAGATCAGGGATTTGCTACTAAAGCAAAGAAAAAGGCATGATAAAAAGCCGGGGCATGCCGCCTCGGCTTTCTGACCTCCTCAAAGGTCGATTTCCCCCATGTATTACCCCACCTTCATGGGTGTAACTGGACGAATTTTATTTTGTCCGATAAGATCGGAGAAATTCTGGTGCGTCTAGAGGGATTCGAACTCTCGACACCTGGTTCCGGAGACCAGTGCTCTATCCACTGAGCTATAGACGCTTAACAAGCGTTATTATAGCATATGGAGAGAAAATAAGGAAGGGGAAAAGATGTCTCGCTTTTGCCCGACAGGAGGATACAAACCAGATCCCTCTCTCCTCCAGTACCGGATCCTTTAAAACTATTTTTCTACAAATACTCTCGGGATGCGCTTCAGGTCGCACATGATTTCATGCGGGATGGTCTCAGCCGTAGCAGACACTTCATCGACAGTGATTTCTTCCTCTCCCTGCTTGCCCATGAGGATGACTTCATCGCCCGGGCGGACTTCGTCATCGCAGGCGACCATGAACTGATCCATGCAGATGCGGCCGACGATCGGGCAACGCTTGCCATTGATGAGGACGACGCCCTTATTGGAAAGGCTCCTGTGCCAGCCGTCCGCATAACCGATCGGGACGGTCGCAGTCTTCATATCCTCTTTGGCGACATAGGTACCGCCGTAGCCGATGGCTTCGCCCTTATGCAGGATCTGGACATGGGTGACATGGCTCACAACGCTCATCGCATACTTAAGATCGAGCTTGTTCGTCATGACGTCCGATGGCTGCGGCCCATAGATGATAATGCCCGGACGGGCAAGGTTGTGCCAGCTTCTCGGGATATCAATGACACCGGCACTGTTAGCGGAGGAGATCACGAAGTTTTCATCGACCGGCATGTAGGAGATCGCTTCATCGAAACAGTCGAGCTGTTTCAGTGCAGCATCCTTTTCTTTGTGGTCCGCTGTCGCCATATGGGTGAAGGTGCCATGTGCATGGATGTGCGGATAGGCTTCGAGCTTTTTGAGGAGCGCAGGTACATCCTCCGGATGAGTTCCGATGCGGTTCATGCCCGTATCGATCGGCAGCATGACTTCGATCGTTTTCTTCGAAACAGCCGCGATGGCTTCCAAGGCGTCAAGATCGACGGTATCATCGATCGGCATGATGAGGTCTTTATTCACACCGATAGGCATATCCTCCGGCAGCGGCAGTCCCAGTACATAGATCGGGCATGTGAATCCGGCATCGCGCAACTCCGCTCCTTCTTCCACGCGGGCGACAGCAGCAGCGACGTAGCCTTCTTCGAGGGCGATGCGCAGCGTTTCCTTCGCGCCATGTCCATAGGCATTCGCCTTCACGACAGCGAGCACATTCACTTCCTTCGGCAGATGCGCACGAATGACCTTGAGATTGTGACGAAGCGCATTCAGATTGATTTCCATGTAAGAAACCGGCATTTGTATTCCTCCCATTCTTTTCTGCCGTCGGCAGAAATGAAAAGCACCGCGCCAAAAGCATCAGGACGATGCCTGATACTTTGAAGCCTCGGTGCTTCCTTTTATTTTTATGCATCTATCATACCGCGATTGGAAGGAAATGGCAATGGGACCCTTAAGAAAACAAGCCTCCCACAAGCGGGATCCATGCCCATGTCAGGAAACTATAGAAAAGCAGTCCGGCCGCCAATCCCACGATAGCCCCATTGATACGAATGCCTTCCAGCTCATGATGCACTTTCGACTCGATGAATTCATTCAGTTCCTCTTCCCGAAAGCTTTCAAGCACTTCTATCATGGACCATGATAAGAAACCATGCTCATAGGTGATGATCTCTGCGATCAAATCTCTTCCGATAGTGTCCAGCTTCTGTCTAAATTCTGAGTCTTCTATAGAAGAAATACTTTGCTCTATAGCTGGTTTCAATTTTTCTGCCAAAGCTGGCACACCCCAATGGTGCTGAAAATCAGAAATCCCCTCGTCGATCCGTTTTTCCAAAGGGAAGGAAGCGAAGAGACCCCGCCCAAATTCCTGCAGCGCCTCCAACGTAGCCGGTTCTTGCAGGAAACGAGCAATCAGAAGATCCCACTGTGACAAAAGCTCCTGATGAAACGGATTGTCCTCCCTTTTCCATGCTTCCATTTCTTCGGCTAAAGCATCCAATGCCGCCTCAGCCAACTGGTCATAATCGATCGCGCCAAACCATTTCCCGAGCGTATAGCCGATAGATCCCAAGAAGCCTTTCTCTTCCCGGTCGCCTGCCTTTCTCAGCTGCTCTGCCAGTTTGTATCGAAGGGATGGATCCTCGATTTTCCGTTTTCCCTCCTCCAAAAGGCAAAGAAGCCATTTTTCCCGATTCATCTCCTGCTGTAACCGCCCTTGCGCGAAAGGAATAAAAACAGGCAGCCATTTCTGCGATTCACTCCGTCCCCAAGTGGCTATTTCTTCTCTATGGCTAGACAGAAATTCCACTGCATAGGTGGCTCCCTTCGCTGCCAATATTTGAGAAATAGATTCTCTGTGACTGGTAAGCCATGGAAGACATAAATCCATCAAGGAAAGACGGGATATCTTTGCCAGCAAATTCTTCGGACTCAAAAGGCTCTGATTCATTTCTACCACTTTTTGAATAATCCGATCCCGGTTGGCAGGAACGAGCGGCTTGATAGGGAGAAAATGTTTCCGAAAGAGTGCCTCTACGGCAATGAAATCTGCTGCGCATCCGATACAGCAGGACTGGGCCATGAAATAAACCAGGTCTGTCCAATACGTGCCCTGCCAGGGACTTCCCTCTTTGAGCCAAAGAGAAAATAGCAGAAAAAGCAGTGAAAAGAAACAAATCCCATTGGCCGTTTTATATCGTTTCATTTCTACGCCTCCTTATATTACGGTTGATTTACGGTTGATGATTGTCAGTATGCATAAAAATCCAAGAGTAAAATCTGACAACTATTGCATCAGTGTTTCCCACAGGAGTGATACCGCAAAAAAGGCCGCTCCCAAGAAAGCTCCCCACAGAGAACCATTGATACGAATGGCCGCCACATCTTCAGATACAGATTTTTCTGCCAAGGATGCCATCGTCCGACCATCATAACCAACCAAAGCCTTCTCCACCACCGACGCCGCCATGCGATGCATCCATCCCACATGCGGCCGCACCAGACGTAAGAAGAAGGCATCGAAATCCCGCCGCTTCTCCTGAGCAGAAAGCTGTCCGTCTATCAAAGAAAGTAAAGCCTCTGCCAACCGATGCGCCAGTGGCTCTTTCTTTTCCTGCCACAAGGAAATGAACCAATTCCGCCCTTTACCAGACAATAAGCGACGAATCAACTTCTGCGCAGCACCATTGACCTGCCGCTTCCAAACCTCATTGGTCTCTAGCTGGACGATCATTGCATCATAGGCCTCTCCCATCTTTTGGCGAAGCTCACTTTCCGGATCCGTCAAAGCCTCTGACAAGGACAACATCTTTTCCTGCACCTTTTTTACCATCTCTGCATCCCGATCCTCTACCGCATCCCGGAAGAGGGAATGAAGCCAGCCCTTATCATTATATTTCCGCCAAGCCAAAAGATAGACCCGCTGGATTTCTTCTTGCGTCACCTCAGCCTGCAGAAAGCCCTTCACCTCGGCCGCCAAAGCCTCCGTCAAAAGCTCCTTCTTCGGATAATCGCGGAATGCCGCCATCACCTTGGCCATATGCCCCGCCCAGTCTATATCTGCCGCTTTTCTCTCGATCGCCTCACTGGACATCGTCCATAACGATTCCGCAGGAAATACAGTCAGCACCATGTGAATCACATCCGCTGCCAGCTTCTCCGTCAGATCCCTATGGACTGTCAGCCAGTGAGCCACCACATCAGAAGGCACATGCTGGCGCAGGATCTCCGACAGCCGTCCCCTGGTCAGAAGCTCATTCACCACCATATCCTTCGCGATGGATACAATCATTTCCCGATTCTTCGCGATCAAATCCGTTCGCCAGGAAATGCCAAGGGGCCTGCGAAATAAAGAAGTCACGCCGAACCAATCGGCAAAACCTCCCACCGCCGCCGCAAAAGACATATGAAACAACCCTGCGAGCCACGGGCTCTCCCCCTGAAACGGAGCCGCCCCCAAAGTAAGAATCACAGAACTGACCAGTATGCCATTGGCAAGCCATCGTTTTTTCAAAGAAATCACCACCTCCGATTAGATATCACTAGCATTCAGTATACACTGATGCGTAGATTGTTGTTGGTTGTTATTAAATACAGATGATAGGTCCGTAGGACAGTGCTCCCTTTGGGGGAAAGGTGGTGCCGAAGGCACCAAAAGGGGTGTATTTCCTGCGGCCGTAAGGCCGGTTGTATGGTTTTAATACTAAACGGGGAAAAAACAATTTGACACATATCAAACATGGGAGTATATCGCCTTGTATTTATAAAAACCATACAACCAGCCGTTGGCTGAGAAAATGCCCCCCTCTTTTTATTCTCCCCTGAGGAGGCGATGTCCTAAGTCTGACAGCCAACAACCTACCCATTCCTGTTAATTTTTCAAAAAGAAATCCTCAAACGATTCCCCCTGGTCTTGCAGAATCACTCTCACTTCATCACGAGACAAAGATGGATTCTCTGCTGCATTCAGCAACTGGCATTTCTCATGGATTTTCTGATAGAAAAATTGATTGATTTTCTGGAAACCCGCTTTTAATTCCATTTTCTTATCCATAAAAGATACCAGTACATCATTGGGAACGACAAGGATCTCATCAGCATACCGTTGAAGTTCTTCAATCCCATGGTCCGCCTTTTCACCCCGCGTCTTTCCTTCAAAAGAAAATGGTCTCGTGACCAAAGCCATGGTGACAATCCCAAGCTCTTTCGCTCGCTGTGCTACAATCGGTGCGATGTCAGAGCCTACCTGTCCACCCATACCCGCCATAATAAAGAGGACTTCCGCACCAATTAGCACCTTATCCAGCTCCATGGTAATCCATGGCTTTATTTTCTTTACATTCAAATGCCCATCCATGTAAAAACATTTCATGACTTCTGCATCTAACTGTATGCTCCTTTCTGCGCCCGACTGCAGCAAGGTCTCTTCATCTGCCACTGTAATATACTCCACATTTCGTATCGATTGATTCATCACATAATCGAGCATATGATTTCCACCATGACCGATACCCATCATTTTGATTCTTGGCATTTGCTTCATATGATATTCCCTCCATTAACTCATGTTGTCAGCTGTTAGTTGTTTGCCTCTCCCTCGTAACATAATGCTGTTAGGTTAAAAATTTGCAGTAGTAGTTATGAGACCGCTTGGGAGTATAGGGTTCTAAAGATACAAAGTGTTCTCAGGGTTCTTGAATGAGCTGATGAACGCTAATGCTATCATCTCATTTGGGGCTCTTTAGAACCTTTAGTCCCCTTAGAACCTTGAGAACCTTTGGTGAAGAAGAGATCATCGCATATTTTGTTTTACACCGGTAAAAAGCTGAATGAATAACCAGCCACTAAGCTAATGTGTAGTCATCTTCCCGATAACATTCTTTATTTCATGATAAGTCAGATAAGAGGCCTGTGTCACAGAACCATTTTCATCGAGAAGTAGTGTATGCAGTATCTTTTGCATCATCATCACCAACTGCCACGCTTTGGCCCAAGCATCCAAATTCACTTTGTCATATATATCCGCCTCCACCTTGTCTTCCATGACATTTGGCAGCTGGCTCATCGCCTCATGAAATTTCTCATGGACTTTCCCTATTAAATCAATCAGTAAATTCGCGCGACCCCTAGCCTCCTGAAAGGCATCGCTCACCAAATTCATTTTCTGATTTGCCTCTTTTACTTCTACATAGTAATGCTTGGCCTTCTCTAAATTTTCATCGGCCTTCTTTGCCAGCTCAAATCCATTCAGAAGAAACGTCAGATCTGAAATATCTTCATCAAAATCAACCATTCCATCCACCTGCATCAAATTCTTCCCAGCCATGACGTCTCGCTTCCGTGCCATTAAAGCAGCTACTCCACCAAATGGTTTCATATTTTCCTCCATAGGAATCATACTACATGCCCCAAATGCCATTTTCTCTCTAACCGTGGCCTCTTCCTTTTCTCTTTTCCTCCAATCTGCCGATAAACGACTCATGTACTTGACTTCCTTGCAAATTTCTTCTAGCGGTTCATCTGCTAATAGATCGCTAGCTCTGCCATCTGCCTTTAACATCTTTGCCAAATGCACAAAAGAAGTCATATCTTTCACTAAAACACAGACCTTGGCCTGTCCTACCCCCACCAAACTATCACATGCCCTCGTTTTCGCCTTTTGCAATCGATTTCTGGCTACGCAGTAGTTATGCCGTGCTTCATTCACCATCTCCTTGGCCTCTTGATTGGTATCCTCCGCCTTAGTTCCCTTCATATAACTGGTCATGCCAGCCGCAATCATCATCGCACCTACAATAAATGGTAGTGCCATATGGTTCTCCTTCCCATAAAATAACTACCTCGATAATTCAATTTTCAATAGCAAAAATCTGGATTACCGATTGTTGTTGGTTGTTAGTTGTTAGGCCAAACAACCGACAACTAATAACCAATTACCACTTGTCAATCCATCTTTCCAATTCATCCAAAGAATCAATGATAGAATCACAAGCCTTTTCCGTCACCGTATAGGCTTTATCCAGCGTATCCACCAGTGCGTCCGCCGTTGCCATCAATTTCATCTCAGCCGCTTCCTGCTCCTCTGCTGGCAATTCCTCTATTTTCTGATCCACCCAATTTCCCGCTTTCTCCAATAATTGATCCATCATCGATGGCTCTTCCTCTGCCTGTTTCTCTTCCACCATCTTAGCATAAAACTGCTCTGCCCACTGTTGTAATGCTTGACTCGCCATCACATTCGCGTCATCCCTATTTCCAAATGGAATTTCAGGAAGATTGTTTCCATTGTCACTCATACCATTTCCTCCTTCGAAAATACATTTTCAGCTGCCTAGTCATCAGCTTTTCTTTAGTATACGCAGCCGGTTGGACAAGAAATGGGTATGAGAAATATCCTAGAAAAATTTTAATGACATAGAACAAAAGAAAAAAGCGTTACATGCTTAGTTTTTCTAAACATGCAACGCTTTTTATTCAGATGTATTTCGCAATAAGGTCATTTACAAGCATTGAGCAACTTCAAATCGTTTTCTTCCATATATTCATGTAAAACCCTCAAATTGTATTCCAAATCCATGACTAAATCAAAAAATGACACTTCCGTATTCACATCGCACTGATCTTTTTGTCGGATATACGCTGTAACCAACTGATTGCAAGCCTTCTCCGGTGTTATATCATTTCTAATACCACAAAAGATTTTTATTTTAGGATTATTCGCCTGCTGAAGTTCACAAATTTTTCCTATGGTATGAAAAGAAATTACATTATCTACACTGTCATAAATTTGCCAATTTACCTTTCCCCATAATTTCTTCCTAGCCAAATCATCCACAGCAATCCCTTTCAATGTATCATAATAAGAAACCATCTCATCAGGATTTATGGCAAGATGATCAATAGCCGTCTTTAGTGTTGCAATATCCTGTTCATATGTCACATTACCTTTCTGCAAAAAGTCACGTGCGAGACAAGCTAGTTTTTGACACTGATTTAAATCTTTATAGTCTATTCCTTCCAGACTTTGATACCGAATAGTATGTCCCCATTGTACTAAGTCAATACTTTCTTCTGTTTTTGTTAGTCGCCTTTCATGATTGATCAAAATCCTATCCTGTTGCTTTTTTTGATCCACTAAATTCTTTAGGTAAATACCATATTGGCCGACCTGCATTTGTAAACCATTTAGTTTCGTATTCACTGCACAAATCAAATCCAAAGTCATCACATTTTGTTTTTGCAATTGCCTCAAAGTTTCTCGCAAAGCATACTGTGCCAAGGTTTGATTTTCATTGATTTTATTCTGCAACTTATGATTGCTTCCCGTAATGCTTCCCACAAATCTAGCCAAAAAGCCCTTACTCGATAATTCTGCCTTCGCGTTATCAACTTCTGCCAAAGCAGAAATACATTGGAATGTCAACTCATCAATCTTTTTGGTATCATTTCTATATGCAGTAATTTTTTGCTCAATACATACGGCTAATTCTGTTTTATACTCTTCTAGGTCATTAGATTTTTGTATCAAAGAACATTGTCGCTTCATACGCCCCTCCTTATAACTGTCCCAGCTTTTCTCCTATACGCTGCAGTGAGTCATTGATTAGTTTTTCTCTTTTAGCATAGGTTACTTCTTCATTGTTCATTTGTACCAAGCATGATTCACCTTGTACACCAATGATATGAGATTGCCGCTTAGCATATAAGGCTTTCAATCGAGAATATAACCGCCTTGTTTCTTCATTAGATAGTTTCGCCCCTTTTCCATTTGCCATATCCGAAAGTTGTTTTGTAATCCGCCCTTCTTCCGAATCATCTGGGATAGCCTTTTTTGTTTCTTCTAATGATGTACTTCCAAACACTCTTGCAAGCCCATTAGTAAACTCATCACACTTTGGCACAGAAATAGGTGCTCTGCAGCAAATCACTCGATGTATTGCTTCTTCTACCAGAGTGTCGGCAAAAAGTTTTTGATCTTTACTAGCAAACATACAAAGCAAGACTTCTGCATTAAGTAATTTCCTCAATTCTTCCACCACCACCAGCCCTTCTTCTTGGTTCAACAAGTATCTAGGTGCCAGTTGCTGCAAACTATCCTGAAGAATTTCAATCATCTTTTCTGCATCGGATTCATGAAATTCTGAAATCAATTTTTGCGCTGCACTACTACTTAATGAACCAACAATCATCCCACCAGCAATAGCACCAAGTGGACCAAAAAGAGCCCCCAAAAAGGCACCGCCAATATATCCTCCAACAATTCCTGCCGCCAATACCGAAACTTCTGCCATAAGTTGAGCAGCAGAAATGCGTCCTCTGAAATAATTGATGATATTTCCAGAAGATAAGACAACAATCGTAACTGTACTAGCAATGACATTGCTCCGCATGAGTTTGGCTAAATTGCGTGTAGCAGCTTCTCCATAAATAGGCGCCCCAGTGCGAAGGAAATTCACAAGAGCCTGTCTCACCGGAGGCGGTAACACCTTAACCAATGCAATAGAAGGAGTCATCAACACTTGATTCACTCCGGTTCTTGCCATTTGCGCCGTTCCTACTGCAATGAGAAACCCTGCGCCCCCAGCCTGAAGTCCCGCAATCAAAGCCTGGTCGACAGCTTTTTCTACGCTTTCTCCATTCCATATAGCCTGTGCAAATGTAATCGTAGCAGAAATCCCCAGTGCACTGGCCCCGATAACTACCCCATGGGCCGCATCAAAAGTCAAAGATTCAATAGTTCCTGCTTTCGCAATCGCTTTTGCCTGGGCATAGGTCACGTGCCCCTTCCGAATCAAATCTTTGGCTCTCTTTGGATCACTAACCCCAGGAACCTTTCCTTCTTTGATTTTTTGTTCCATGCATCGCACTGCTTCATCATATTGATCGCTCGGTACTTCTAGCTGCATAGGATTTCCATTCTTATCCAAATAGCGATAGGAGCCTTGGCCCCCATTTTCAAAGCCTGCATTGACAGAAGTCCTAGCATCCTGGCAATACTTGGTTTGGATAAACTGTCCATCAACCATCCGGTCCGCACCATTCTTGGCGTTGTCATTGCCTACGATTCTGGCATTTCTACCCAATATGGTATCAATCCCATCATTCGCTTGTTCAGCAGCATAGCCATGCCCCTGCCTTGCATGCAATCGATTCAATTGGTCCGCATGGGCTGCGCTTTCCAATGAACTATCCAGCCCTGACATGGTTTGTCCCAGTGGTACTTCATCGTTTATTCCATCAACTTTCAATGATTCGGTATCGGCTTTTGGCTTATTATACTTGGGATTTTTCAATACATTGCCCCAATAAACTGTGTTTTTATCCATCTATTCCGCCTGCGTAGTCCTGACCAACTTTAACGCCTCATTAATCATGGTCTGGTAATCCAATAAATCATCCCGATTTCTTTCTATTTGCATAATGAATTGCTTCTTTTCCTGGATCAACTGTAACATTTTTATATTGCTTTTCTGATTTTTCTCCAGCAACAAACATTCCATCTTTTTGCTTTCAATATCTTCCTTGACTTCTTTTTTGTACAACGTGAAAATATTTTTGGCAACTAACCGAATTCTAGTTATCACATCTTCTTTAATTTTTTCTATTATTTCCATAATACATTTCTTTGCTACCTTATAACACTCACCTCTATGCTTTTGATAATATATCTCTTTTTGCTTTAGATAATCTATCTTTCTTTGGTAATCTGGAACAAAACCACCATCATCATTAACAGAAAGCAATTTTAATAAACTGAATGGACCACCATCATCATTAAAAAACAATTTTAATAAACTGGATGAACCACCTACAACTTTACCAGCAACGGCATCATACGATAATGGTGATGTCTTATCTACCTCATTTTTACAGTTTCTAATTGACTCCTTGCTTTTTTCAAAATCTAACATCATAAACTCAGCCGGCAAAGCGAACTCGTTTAATTTTATGCCTAATATAGTATCACAATCTTTCATCAATTCATCTTGGAATCGGCTTTGGTAATCACGAAATATATCCACTTGCCGAAGTGATAATTTTTCTAACCGTTCTAAGCTGGATTTATCTTTCCAGTTGATTTTTTCTATCTCTTCCCTGTACTTTTGTAGAATACCGTCTGCTTCTTTCTCTAATTTTCCACCGTTGTCCATATATTCACGTGTCATTTGTTCTAACGCCCCGTGCATTTGATCATCTATCTCAGTAAGTTCCGTCTGCAACTTCGCTATCTTTTCATCTAGTTCCTTAGGACTCTTTATTGTTGACTGTTCGTGTTCTATTTGACTCTTTACTTTTGATTCACATTTTTCATACACTTTATCCATATGCTGTATAAAATCTAATAGTGCAAGATATTGCGTTTTTCCGTTCGATGAAACTACTACCCGATTAGCCGATTTTTCGATTTTTTCTTCTTCGGTAATCGTCCCATTAAATGGAGCACTCCTAATTAGCATTGCTTGTTTTTGTAATTCCAGCAAAGATGTATCGTTTGAATGGAACTTTGCCTTGCTAATCAAAGACCAAAATGTACGATAACAATCCAAGACAGCCTTTTTCAAGTTTTGATATCCATCATTTTCTACCATTTCCAAACTCTCTTCTTTCAAAATATAATTCATTTGTTAAACAACCAATAATAAAATCGCGCTACTCACTGAATGACTTTCACCTTATCCCCCTGACTCCCCAGCCACATATCGATACCAATCCCGTAAGCTTCGGCGGTGATGGTGTAAACGCCCTCTTTTTCTTCCAAAATTTGCGCCGTAGGAAGTCTATCCAGCACAGCTTCTACGGAAGGGCCGCTGTAGGTGAAGGTCACACGGCGGAGCGGTCCAGGGTACATGAACTGGACGCGTTTCCGGAACTCACCATCTTTGAAGCGGTCGGCATAGGGGATCTGGAAGGTCTTTCCAGTCTTCTCCATCTCTTCGATGCGGTCGACGCGGAAGATGGTGGGGTATTCGCTTTCTTCTTCTTTGAATGAAACGAGGTAAAAGTAGTACTCGGAGAAGAGGATGGCGACGGGCTTCACAAGGTGTTCCCGATGGATGCCGTCCATGCGGGTGTAGCGGATGTGAAGGATCTCCTGGCCGCGAATGGCCAGCGAGAGATCCCAGAGTCGATTCAAGAGTTTCTTTCCGTGCTTCAGAGGGACGTAGTAGAAAGTCTCGCTTTTGATGATGCCTTCGATGATGCTCCGCTCTTCGGGCGGACACTCGGCGATGAGTTTGTCTAGGATGCCGTGAAGTTCAACTGGCTCTAGGGCGCGGCTTTCGAGGAGAATCTTCGCCAATGCCAGGATCTCCTTGTGATTCAGGTGCTCATAGGAAGAATGTACCAGGCGATATCCCCGCGCTCCCATGTCGTACTGGATCTCCCCGCGTCCGCCACGAAGGGCGGTCTCGGACAGATGCGCGCGGAGCTCATCGATGTCACGCTGGATCGTTTTCGTCGTGACTCCGTAAGCATCAGCAAGCGCTTTCTTCGAGAGGATTTCTCCATGGCTCAGCCTATCATACATATCGAGCAGGCGCGCGCCTTTGTTTTCGTTTTCGTTCATGTATCTCTCCTTTGTCTGGAATTTGAGAGTGGCTAGGGTTAGGTTCAGGCGGGTTCAGATCCCCGCCTGCTCTTACTATACTCAGGGCCTTGGACATTCTTTGGGATAGGAAAGTGAATTTTCCATTTCTTCCAAATGCAAAAAGACCGCATGACAGAAAGATAGACTTTCTATCATGCGGTCTCGAAAAGCAGAGGGTGGAACGCTTGTTCACCCCCCCCGATTTTTCTCTTGTTTCATCATTGCAACGTGGCAGCACAGCTTCATTTTTTCTTTCATATCCATGCTCCTCCGTTTCATACCAACGATTTTTGAATGGTTCTTGTGTTAAGGACACACTGATCGAATCGCAGAGTTCGATTGAATCAGCGTTTCTCTCATTATATCATGGATTCCATTTTTGAAAATACCCTTTTCCTCATTTTTCGTCCTGCCAAGAGATAAAAGATGTCTCTCTATATAGCTGCTCAACTCCCCCCAAAAACATTTCCTGCTGTTCGGCAGTGGTTATTCACCATCCTGTGCAAAGTCCTTGCAATAAAAAAAGGCGATGTGAAATAACGATCATCTCATTTTCGCGTTCCATCTGCTACGGGGGACTTGCAGCTCTCATAGGAGTGACAGGGAAACCTTATCCCAGCTGTCTTTCATGCCATAGTCACCCTATCCGCCACTGCGGGGCACCTTCCCCTAGAGGGGAAGGCTATTAAGTTAAGGAAATCGTTAGCTACGTAA
>ENA-OUQF01000261-OUQF01000261.1-human-gut-metagenome-genome-assembly--contig:-NODE-261-length-45375-cov-5.938769_pt1 | contig 45375 bp, 58 predicted proteins | sample MGYA00237947_ERZ548826 | MGnify/ENA primary metagenome ERZ548826 (study PRJEB26490, sample SAMN05194701) | human gut metagenome | biome: terrestrial biome; feature: human-associated habitat; material... | reverse complement strand
GTATCCAGCAGATCCAGGTCCCACATGGCGTAGAACAGCAGTCCCGCCGCGCCGCCGCCGATCAGGAACCACCGCAGCGCCACCCCCGCCACAAAACACATACACGCGAAGATGAACAGGAACACCAGCGCACTGCCCATGTCGGAGGATATCTTGTAGTACAGCGCAAAGATCACGCCGAAGTGTGCCGCCAGCATGACGATGGAGGAAATCGAACGCAGGTCCCGGTTCTCCTTCAGCCACGAGAGCTGTTTCGCCAGCACGATAATAAACGTCAGCTTCACGATCTCCGCCGGCTGCACCTTCACCGGCAGGAACGGGAACTCCAGCCATGCCTTGTTACCGGTATCCCCGGCAATGCCGAGGGGCGTTGCCAGCAGCAGGATGAACACCACGCCCACCAGGAATATCCACTTCCAGTACTTCGCCAGCTCGTTCAGGTCCACCTGCGACACCACGATATACAGCACCGCCCCGATGCACAGCGCCGCCGCCTGTACCAGCACCAGCTTGCTGGTGTGCATATAGTGTGTGGCGCTGGCGATCATCAGTATGCCGAACAGCGACGCGCCGATGCACAGCGCCAGCAGGACAAGATCGGCCTGTCGGAACACGTCGTTAAAAAGCTCCCGTATCCGTCGCAGCATGGCGGCACCTCCCTTCCCTCGCATTTCCCCCGCACGGCACACATATCCGTTCCTCTGCGGCCACATACAGCGCATCAAGCCCGCAAAAAGCGAAAGAGAATGTATAGCAAACGTATCGTAAATGTATCATGAATGTACCATAAGTGTACAGCGAAAGCGCACAAGAAGCACGCGCTTTTCCGGCGTGTCAAACGCCGGTCCCACATAGTGTACCACGATTTCCCCGCCCTGTAAACCACCGGTTTTCTATCAAAAATTACTGTTTCCACCCGCTGCTTTCACAGCCCAGCCACCGTTTTCACAGCCCGGCCACCAACAGCGCTATCACCGAAAGGCCCCCCACCGCCAGCGCATAGGGCGTTGCCGCCCGTATGGTGGTCAGGTTGGAAACGCCCGAGCCGGCGGTGGTCATCAGCACCGCGTCCGCATAGAAGCACAGACTATATCCCAGGGTAACGCCACTCATCACCGCGGCGATCATCAGCGGCGCAGCCACCCCGGCAGCCAGTCCCATCGGGATGAACACAGGAATAGCGATGGTCATTACCGCCCAGCAGCCACCTACGGCAAATACCGTTGATCCCACCAGCACAAACGCCAGCGGCGCGATCAGGCAGCGGGGCACCGCCCCTCCGATACCGTTGATGAGAATATCAAACAACCCCAATGTACGGTTGGCATCGCTGAGCATCAGGCCAAAGCCCACCACCACAGCGATGGTGGTCATACCCTTAACGCCGGAAAAGAATCGGGCAAAGTATTCTCCCACCGTCATACGCTTCTGTATCACATACAGCAAGAACTGCACCACCAGGCACACGATGATACCGTGGAGCAAATCATTGTCAAACAGCACCGTGCCGCCCACCAGCGCCGCCAGCGGGATAATAGCGTTCCAAGCCGAGGAGACATTGTGCTCATCCACCTCGTCAATGTCCACCAGCTTCTCGTCCTTTTCTCCCGGCTCAAAGGCTGCGCCGCCGGAGGCCACCCGGTGATACGCCTGACGAAGCATGCCCACTTTCGGAAACCAGCCCAACGCCAGCAGCAGACTTACCAGCATCATCGCCAGCGGATAAAACATGAAGGGCACCGCCTGAAGGTAATCCGTGAACCCCAGGCCGAAGTCGGAGATCAGGCCCACGCTGAATGCCGTCCAGCTGGTAAAGGGCACCGTCACGCACAGGCAGCATGCCATAATGTTGGTCTGCACCGCCAGGTGCTCCCGGGGCAAACGGTTTTTATCGGAGACATCCCGCAGGCAGATGGTGGTAGTCAGGGCATTCAGATACTCGTCCACGAACATGATCACAGACAGCAGCCACGCCAGCAGCAGCGTTTTGCGGGGCGTGTTGGCCGCCTTCGCCAGCAGATCCCGGAAGCCCATGAGCCCGCCGGAGGCCTGAAACAGCGAGATCATTCCGCCAAAGCCCAGAATACTGCACAGTGCAAACTGATAGGAGCTGTTGCCCAGTGTAGTATACATGGCGTCGATCAGCCCAGTGAAAAAATGCTGGCGATGGACCAGCAGCACGGCCAGCAGAGTGGCCAGGACCATTGCATCCGCCATTTTTCTGCTCTTTAGGGCATATATGATCAAAAACGCCAATGGCAGGAACGCCATAACAGTATGCAGCACAGAAACATCTCCCTTCTCACACAGAGTATAGCAAACTCCAGTGAAAACCGCAACTGCGCATGAAAAAGCCGGCCTGGTGGCCGGCTTTTCATGCGTCGCTTATACAGACATTCTTTTCACACCGGGGTTCTCCCGCATAAAGGCCAGTGCTTCATCATGGGTGATCGGCGGCTCAAGCCGGACGGTGATCTCCATACGAAGGCAGCCGTCCTGACGGGTAAGGCTGCTCTCTGTCACCTGGCCGCGGTGCTCCTTCAGCAGATCGTCAAAGCGGGCCCGCAGCTCATCCGTATCCTCCAGCTCCACCAAAATTTCCTGTGTCGTGAGGGCATCCGCCCCCACAGGGAAGCGGTGGAGAATGATCTGGATGGCAACGAGGACAGCCGCTTCGAACAGGCCCAGCCAATACATACCGGCACCCACAGCCATACCGATGGCGGCGGTGCCCCACATACCGGCAGCGGTGGTCAGTCCGCGGATAGAGTTGCCGTTTTTGAATATGACACCGGCACCCAGAAAGGATATACCGCTGACCACCTGGGCGGCAATGCGTGCAGGGTCGGCGCCGCGAAGACCATCCAGCGTAACACAGTCCAGGAAAGCGTATTTTGAGACGATCATAAACAGCGCAGAGGTACAGGCAATGATGCAGTGGGTACGGATGCCCGCCTCCTTACGGCGCTTGCTGCGCTCCAGACCCACCAGCGCGCCCAAGGCGGCAGACAGCAGCAGGCGAATGAGAAATTCCAGATTGTCGTAAACAGTCAGGGTCGCTTCGGGCACATATTGCGTCAGTCCGGAAAGCATAACAGTCTCCTTTCAGCGGCACAGGCCGCAGGTATGGTACAGCAAGTATAGTGTGCATCGCCGTTTCTTATGCGGTATAGCGGCATTGGTCGGTAACAGCCTTCTTCAGCCGCCGCAGCGTCGGATCGTCCAGATCCCGGGGATAGGGCAGATCCGTCAGATCGAATTCACAGATCGTACTGTCCGGGTGCATGACAATGATCCGCCGTCCCAGCAGCAGTGCCTCCTCCAGCTGGTGGGTGACCAGCACGATCGTGCGGGGCAGCTTCTCCTGGATCGCCAACAGTTGGCTTTGCAGCTCTGCGCGGGTCAAAAAATCCAGCGAGGCGAAAGGTTCATCCATCAGCAGCAGTTCCGCCTGCCCCGCCAGCACCCGGGCCAGGCCCAAACGCTGCTTCATGCCGGTGGACAGCTCTGCCGGCGTCAGGTCGGCGTAGTCCTCCAAGCCCACCAGGCGCACGAACTCGCTGGCGCGCTCATAGCGCTCCTCCGGTGTTTTCCCCACACCGCAGGCCATGGCCACGTTCCGCTGCACGCTGGTCCAGGTGATGACATAGGGATCCGGACTAAGCATGGCACTGTGCCAACCCTCCGGAATCCGTATTGTCCCGGTGTCAGGCATCTCCGTCCCCGCCAGCAGCTTCAGCAGCGTGCTCTTTCCGCAGCCGCTGCGGCCCACGATCACGGTGATCTCTCCGGCAGGAATGGTCAGCGACAGGTCGCGCAGCACCTGTCGGGTACGGCTGGGCCGCGTCTCGCCGGTCAGGACGATATCCGTGCCGTAGGTGGTATAGGCCTTATCCACATGGTCAAATACAATATTTTTCATATTTTTCTCCTTTTTACTATTATATGATATACTTAATGAAATGTATATGTTAATCAAAGGTGGTGATATTATGGACGAATTAAAAAAAGTAACAACAAGTCAAAATAGAATAGATTTATTACATGCTTCCTCTATTGATACGTTAGAAGATCTTATTTATCATTATCCTTATAAATATGATGAAGTGAGTGAAATATGGCCTCCAGTAGAAGATAAATGCTGTGTAGAGGGAGTTATCATAAGTAGTCCTAAAGTATTTTATAAAGGACGTTTTTCCCTTATGACATTCAATGCGTCTATTAAAGGCAATGACTATACAGTCACAATCTTTAATCGACATTTTCTTCGCCCTCATTTAACACTTAATCGTATTGTTACGTTACAAGGTAAGGTAGAAGGAAATCGTCTCACTGCTTCTAATATATTATTAAAGAATCTAGATCAATTATCAGGTATTACACCTGTCTATTCATTAAAAGATGGTCTCACAAGTCATGCCTTTTCCCAATATGTTAAAAAAGTATTAGGGATGAATATACCTATTGAAGATGGGCTTCCTATAGAGATAAGAGAAACAGTCGATCTCATGAGCAAGAAAGAAGCACTCTATGCAGTCCATTTTCCGATGAACCATGAACAACTACAAAAGGGTATTAAAACTCTTAAGTATGAAGAATTCTTAAACTTTGAACTGGCTCTTTCTTATCGCAGAATGCAAAGAGAGCAGGAAGTAGGATATGCAAAGGACTTTTCTTTAGATGAAGTCAATGCCTTTATTCATACTCTTCCCTTTAAATTAACGAAAGATCAAAAACAAAGTGCAAAAGAAATATTGTTAGATCTTCATAATCCAACAATCATGTATCGATTTTTACAGGGAGATGTAGGAAGCGGTAAGACAATTGTGGCAGCTATAGGGTTATATGCGAACTATTTAAGCGGTTATCAGGGGGCTTTAATGGCACCGACTGAAGTACTGGCAACGCAACACTATAGTAAGCTTAAAAAGACATTTGAAGCATACAATATGAATATTGCGTTACTGACAGGATCGCTCACTTTAAAAGAAAAGAAAGAAATCTACGAAGGGTTAAAGAGCGGTGTAATTGATTTGGTGATTGGTACACATGCTTTATTTCAAGAGAGTGTTCATTATAAGAATCTAGGATTTGTGGTAACAGATGAACAGCATCGCTTTGGAGTGAAACAAAGAAAAGCCTTAAAACAGAAAGGTGAAGGTGTTGACTTCCTTGTCATGAGTGCGACTCCTATACCTAGAACACTTGCAATGAGCTTATATGGGGATATGGATGTTTCAAGTATAGAAACGAGACCGGAAGGTAGAAAGCCTATCTTAACAAAATATTTTGAAGGCAGTTCCATGAGACCTTTCTTGAAACAATTAAAGAGTTATTTATCACAAGGTGGACAATGTTATGTCATCTGTCCTTTGATTGAAGATAACGAAGATCTTCCATTAAAAAGTGCTTTGACTATTTATGAAGCGATGTCTTCTTATTTTAAAGGACATTATCAAACAGGACTTCTTCACGGCTCTTTAAAGGATGAAGAGAAAAATGCAGTGATGAAGGAGTTTAAAGATAATAAAATACAGATTCTAGTCTCTACGACAGTTGTAGAAGTAGGGGTCGATGTACCCAATGCGAATATGATGGTTATTTATAATGCAGAAAGATTTGGCTTATCTTCTATCCACCAGCTACGTGGCCGTATTGGAAGAGGAGATCAACAAGGCTATTGTTTTTTGTTATCTGAAGCAAAGGATGAGCCAGCAAAAGAGAGACTGCACTATCTAGAAGAACATGATGATGGATTTGAAATATCACAGTATGATTTAAAAACAAGAGGGCCAGGAGAACTATTAGGTGATAAACAGAGTGGTCTTCCAGCCTTTATGATGGGTGATATTTTTAAAGATATGAATATTCTAGAAGAGACAAGAAGATATGCAATTAAGATGATTCATGACTATTATAAGTACGGAGAATATGAAAACTATATTGAGATGATCAAGAAAAAGATAAAAAAAGGGAATGAATATATTGATTAGTTATGATATTATGTAACTGACGAGGTGATTTTTATGAAATTAGCAATCGATGCGATGAGCGGAGATTTAGGTAGTGCACCTGTTGTGGAAGCCTGCAGGAAGTTTGCAGAAAAGCATCCAGATGTTGAATTATATGTGACAGGTAAAAAAGAAGAATTAACAGCTTTAGAATCTATTAATTCTATTCATACTGTAGATGCACGTGATGTTGTATTAATGACGGATAGTGTATTAGGTGTAAGAAGAAAAAAAGAATCTTCAATGGTGAAGGCTTTAATGATGGCCCGCAAGGATGAAGTAGATGGTGTTGTATCATGTGGTTCTACAGGTGCTTTTTATACTGCTTCAATGTTGTTTGTAAAGCGTATTGAAGGAGTGGAAAAATCATGCTTAATGGCAACTCTTCCTACATATAGCGGCAATAGTACTTGCTTGATGGATGTTGGTGCCAATGCGACTAATACAGCAGAACAACTACAGGAATTTGCAGTAATGGGTTCATTATATAGCAAACTTGTATTAGATAAGGAAAATCCAAAGGTTGCTTTACTTAATATTGGTGCAGAAGATCATAAGGGTGATGAAATGCATCAGGAAGCCTATAAACTATTAAAAGATAGTGATAAGATCAATTTTACAGGGAATGTAGAAGGTAGAGATTTGTTGTCTGGTGATATTGATGTTATCGTGACAGATGGATTTAGTGGTAATATCGCATTAAAAGCATCGGAAGGTGCAGCTATTCTTCTTATGAAGGCACTTAAAGAATCTTTATTTGCGACATTAAGAGGTAAGATTGGTGCATTATTTGCGAAAACGCAATTATATGCGTTAAAAGATCGTTTTGATTATAAATCAGTTGGTGGTGCTTTATTTATGGGCTTTGAAAAAGCAATTGTTAAAGCGCATGGCAGTTCAGATGCCAAGGCAGTTTATAATGCAATGGAACTTGTATATAGAATGGTAGACTTAGATGTTGTAGGTCGTATGAAAGAAGGACTTCAATAATGAAAATATTAGATTTCTTACAGAAAGAAAACATTCCTTTTAAGCGTATTGGTCTTTATAAGGAAGCATTTACTCATTCGTCTTATGCCAATGAATCAAATGCTCATATTCCTGATTATGAAAGACTAGAATTTATGGGAGATGCTGTTTTACAGCTATTTGTATCAGAATTCATTTTTGCATTACATCCAGAATATAAAGAAGGACAGTTAACACAGCTTCGTTCTAAACTTGTAAGAGAAGAATCATTGGCACGTTTTTCTGAAGAACTTCATTTGGGTGAACTTCTTTACTTAGGTGTAGGTGAAGAAAAGAGTGGCGGACGTCATCGTGAAAGTGTACTTGCAAATATTTATGAATCATTTATAGGTGCGCTTTATTTAGATTGTGGTAAAGAACAGGTGATTCGTATTCTTGAAAAGACAATCTTCAAACATGTCAATGAAGTAAATGAATTTGATGATATCACTGACTATAAGACTAAATTACAGGAATTAGTGCAGTCAGATGACCGTAAGACAGTCAGTTATCATGTGAAAAGTTCAACTGGACCAGCCAATGCTCCTGAATTTGTCATTGAAGTTATCTTAGATGATATGATTTTAGGTACTGGCAAGGGAACAAGTAAAAAGCGTGCTGAACAGCATGCGGCAAAAGATGCATTAATGAAAATGGCAAAGAAGGCTTCATAGTCTTCTTTTTCTTATGCGTAAGTTTTGTAAAAAAAGACAAATCACTTTACTTTTTGTATAATGATAGTATGATAAAAAACAAACAAGTTAGGAGATTATAATATGGAAAATAGTACAGTAAGTGATGCAAGAAATATAACTCTTGTCATGGACTTTTATGAATTAACAATGTCATATGATTATTTTAAGCAGGGAAAAAAGGATGAAATTGCATATTTTGATATGTTCTATCGAAAAAATCCTGATAATGGTGGTTATGTCATCATGGCTGGATTACAGCAGTTGATTGAAGCTATCAAAGATATGCACTTCTCAAAGGGTGATATTGACTATTTACGTACTTTAAATATGTTTGATGAAGAATTTTTATCTTATTTAGCTAATTTTAAGTTTGATGGTACAATCTGGGCTGTCCCTGAAGGAACACCTGTATTCCCTTATGAGCCATTAGTCACTGTTAAAGGAAAATTGATTGAAGCACAGTTATTAGAAACTTTCCTTTTAGTGACAATTAACCATCAGTCTTTGATTGCAACTAAAACACATAGAATTGTACAGGAAGCTAAGGGCCGTCCTGTTATGGAATTTGGCGCAAGAAGAGCACAGGGGTATGATGGTGCTACATATGGTGCAAGAGCTGCTTATATTGGTGGAGCAGCAGGAACTGCTACAGTATCAGCAGGTCAGGCTTTTGGTATTCCAGTACTTGGTACAATGGCACATTCCTTTGTTCAGTCATTTGACACTGAATATGATGCATTTAAAGCCTATGCTGAAATTTATCCAGACTCATGTATTCTCTTAGTAGATACATATGATACATTAAAAAGCGGTATTCCAAATGCGATTCGAGTTGCAGAAGAAGTATTACAGCCAATGGGTAAGACATTAGCGGGTATTCGTATTGACTCAGGAGATATCGCATATCTTACTAAGAAAGCAAGAATGATGCTTGATGTTGTTGGATTAACTGATACAAAGATTTCTATTTCTAACTCATTAGATGAATATTTAATCCGTTCTGTACTTGAACAGGGTGCACGTATTGATTCATTTGGTGTAGGGGAAAACATGATTACATCTAAGTCTTCTCCAGTATTTGGCGGAGTCTATAAGATGGCAGCTATGGAAAAGGATGGTCAGATTGTTCCTAAAATCAAGATTTCAGAAAATAAAGAAAAGATTACTAATCCAGGCTATAAGAAGGTCTATCGTTTAATAGAAAATGAAACAAATAAAGCGATTGCGGATATTGTAATGTTTGCGGATGAAACAATTGATCCAGAAAAGAATCTCACTATTTACTCTCAGTATGATAAATGGAAGAATAAAACATTAATAGGTGGGTCTTATACATTCTTTGAATTACAGAAACCTATCTTCGTGGACGGTGAATGTGTATATGAAGAAAAGACACTTGAAGAAATCAGAGAAAACGTTAAAAAACAGGGCACATTATTATGGGATGAAATATTCCGTTTAGAATACCCACATGCTTATTATGTAGACCTTTCTGAAAGACTTATTGATTATAAATTAAAGATGCTTGAGGAAAAACGTGGATGAAAATTACAGTAGTAGGATTAGGCGTTATTGGCGGCAGTTTTGTTAAGGCGCTAAAAGGAAAGGGTTATGAAGTTTATGGTATCGATACAAACCAGCAGACTTTAGATATGGCTAAAGAAGAGGGCTGTATTATTGATGGTTATCTAGATGGGAAAGATATTATTCCTGAAACAGATCTAACAATCATCTGCCTTTACCCAAGTCTTGTCTTAGACTTTATTAAAAACAATCAATTTAAACCAGGGAGTATCGTCACAGATGCCGTAGGAATTAAATCTTATTTCTTAAGAGAAGCACTTTCTATCATTCCAGACGATGTAGAATATATTTCTATTCATCCTATGGCGGGTAGAGAAAAGAAGGGCTATCAATATGCCTCTAAACAGGTATTTGAGAATGCGAACTTCATTATTGTCTATCATGATGATAATAAGAAATCTACTATAGATTTTGTTCAGGAATTCTCTAAACAGTTAGGCTTCCGTTCAGTTAAGATCATGTCTCCTGAAGCGCATGATGAAATTATCTCATTTACTTCTCAATTGCCTCACTGTCTGGCTGTATCGCTTATGAATAGTGATGATCAGAAATATGAGACAGGAAAGTATATTGGCGACTCATTTAGAGATCTCACGCGTATTGCGAATATCAATGAAGACTTATGGGATGAATTGTTTATGAATAATAAGCAGTATCTTCTTGCTTCTATTGAACGATTTGAAGAGCAGTTAGATATTTTAAAAAATGCGATTCGTGATAATGATGATGAGACTTTAAAGGCTGCATTTAGAAAATCTACAAAAAGAAGAGAACATTTGTAAGGATGTTCTTTTTTTTATTTCGGAAGTTTAATATATAAAACAAAAAGTTTAAAAAAGAGGTTGAAAGATATCTTTATAAGTGTATAATATTGTTGTTTGATTAAGTGAACAAAAAGTTAATTATATAAAACAGGGAGGATTAGATGGATCTCGGAAGGAAAATTAAACAGCTGCGTCTTGCAAACGACTTAACTCTTGAAGAACTTGCAAACCGTAGTGAATTATCAAAAGGTTTCCTCTCCCAGGTTGAAAGAAATCTAACATCACCATCTGTCGCAACACTTGATGATATTCTTGAAGCATTAGGTACTAATCTTCATGATTTCTTTGATCAGCAGGAGGATGAACAGCTTGTTTTTGGCGAGAAGGATTTTTTTGTGAATGAACAGGATGATTACATCATTCGCTATATCGTACCAAATGCTCAGAAAAATGAGATGGAACCTATTCTTATTGAACTAGAAAAGGATAAACGTTCAATGAAGATGGAACCTCATGGTGGAGAAGAGTTTGGTTATGTATTAGAAGGTAAAGTCGTTCTTCATTATGGGATGCGAGAAGAAATTGTTAAAAAGGGTGAAACATTTTATTTGAAGGGCACACGTGCACATTATTTAGAGAATCAGTGGGAAAGAAAGGCAAGAGTGATCTGGATTTCTACACCACCATTATTTTAAATGAGGAGAGTTTTATGAAGAAAATTATTGAATTAGATAATCTGACTAAATCATTTGATGGCCAGGTCATCCTAAAAGGAATTCACCTAGACATCTATGAAAATGAATTCGTAACACTTCTAGGGCCAAGTGGATGCGGAAAAACAACTACGCTAAGAATCATGGCAGGATTTGAAGAACCTGAATCAGGTACTGTATTATTCGATGGTATGAACATGGAAGGTGTACCACCTTATAAGAGAGAATTAAATACTGTCTTCCAGAAGTATGCTTTATTCCCACATATGGATGTTTATGATAATGTGGCTTTTGGCTTACATATTAAGAAGATGCCTGATGAAATTATTGATCATAAAGTAAGAAGAATGCTAGAACTTGTAGGCTTAAAGGGCTTTGAGGAAAGAAACATTTCTCAGTTATCTGGTGGTCAGCAGCAGCGTGTTGCGATTGCAAGAGCTCTTGTTAATGAACCAAAAGTACTTCTTCTTGATGAACCATTAGGCGCACTTGACTTGAAACTAAGAAAGACAATGCAGATTGAATTAAAGAAGATTCAACAGCAGGTAGGTATTACTTTCGTTTATGTTACTCATGATCAGGAAGAAGCACTTACTATGTCTGATAAGATTGTTGTTATGAATGAAGGTATGATTCAGCAGATTGGCTCACCAATTGATATTTATAATGAACCAGAAAATAGATTTGTTGCCAACTTCATTGGTGAATCTAATATTGTAGAAGGTCATTTCATTAAGGACTATCTTGTCGAATGGCATGGTCAGCAGTTTGAATGTGTAGATAAAGGATTTGAAGAAGGTCAGGAAGTAGATATTGTATTACGTCCTGAAGACTTAGATATTGTAGAACCAGGTAGAGGTAAAATTGCAGGTGAAGTCGTATCTGTTATCTTTAAAGGGGTACACTATGAAATCATGGTACGTACAGAAAATCAGGACTATAAGATTCATACAACAGATTTAACAGAAGTAGGAAAGAAAGTAGATTTAGATTTCTGGCCTGAAGATATTCATGTCATGGAACCAATGGGTACTTATTAATGAAACAGTATAAAAAACTCATTACACCTTATGTCCTATTTCTATTCCTGTTAACTGTATTGCCGATGGTGTTGATTGTATTCTATGCTTTTACACAAAAGGCATCTGCAATCAAGACTTTTGAATTTACATTCGCTAACTTTGCAAAATTCTTTGATCCAATCTTTGTCCAGGTATTAATTAAATCATTTGGGCTTGGATTACTTACTACATTTATCTGTTTATTGATTGGTTATCCAGTGGCTTTTATGATTTCTAAGTGTAAACAGCATACTCAGACTATTCTTATTATGCTTATTACTATTCCGACATGGATCAACCTTTTAATGCGTACTTATGCATGGGTTTCTATTTTATCTAGAAATGGTATTTTAAATAACATCCTAGGAATGCTAGGATTGGGATCATTTAGAATGTTATATACTGATGGAGCAGTTGCAATTGGGATGATTTATAACTTCCTCCCATTTATGATTCTGCCAATCCATACATCTTTAACTAACATGGATCCTTCACTTGTAGAAGCAGCTTATGACCTAGGTGCAAATAAAATTACAGCCTTCTTTAAAATTACTTTTAAACTTTCACTAGGAGGCGTTTTAACTGGTATTACAATGGTATTCTTACCAGCTATCAGTGAATTCGTTATTCCGAAGATGTTAGGTGGAGGACAGTATTCATTGATTGGTAACTTCATTGAAAACCAGTTCATCACTGTAGGCAACTGGCATTTCGGTAGTGCTGTATCACTCATTTTAGGTGTGATTGTCATTATTTCTATGGCACTCATCTACCGCGCTGAAAAGAAGACAAATAATGAAATTGAACAGGGAGGACTTACTAATGCGAAAAGAAAAAAAGCTCAGTAAAGTGATTATTATTTCACTATGTATGGTCTTCCTCTATTTCCCAATATTTATTATGGCAGTTTTCTCATTTAATGGTGCGAAGTCTTTATCACATTTTGGTGGCTTCTCAGGACGCTGGTATGTACAGTTATTTAATAACACACAGCTATTAAATGCTATCTTTGTATCAGTTAGTATAGCAGTTATTGCGACTATCTGTTCAGTTGTTTTAGGGACAATCACTGCCATTGCATTATCTAAATCTAAAAAGACTATCAGAACACTTGTGCAGCAGGTGAACAATCTGCCAATCATGAACCCTGAAATCGTTACAGCTATTTCTTTGATGTTATTATTTAGTTTTGTGAATTTTGAAAAGGGTTATATGACAATGTTACTTGCTCATATTGCATTCTGTACGCCATATGTTATTACAAATGTTTATCCTAAAGTAAAGCAGTTAGATGATAATCTAGCAGATGCGGCCATGGATTTAGGGGCAACACCTTTCCAGACATTGACAAAGGTGATTATTCCTCAAATCAAGCCTGGTATCTTTGCAGGAGCACTATTATCTTTTACTATGAGTTTTGATGATTTCATCATTTCGTACTTTGTATCTGGTAATGGTGTAGAAAATATTTCTATCGTTGTTTATAACATGTCTAAACGTGTTGATCCAAGTATATATGCATTATCTACAGTTATTCTTGTAGTTATTTTAATTGGGGTATTATTAAGCACTTTTGTACCATATATTTATTTAAAGAAGAGAGGGGTAAAAAATGAAAAAGCTATTTAAAGGGTTACTTTGCGTTGCAGTTATCTGTAGCCTAATGACTGGGTGTGGGTCAAAAAACTATAAACACACATTGAAAGTATTCAACTGGGGGGTATACGCTGATATGGACGTTATTAAGGCGTTCCAGGATGAATATGACTGTAAGGTTGTTTATGAAACATTTGATTCAAACGAATCAATGTATACTAAATTATTAGGTGGTAACCAGTATGATGTATTAGTACCATCAGATTATATGATTGAACGTATGATCAAGGAAAATCTTTTACAGAAGATTGACTGGTCTAAGATTACTAGTAAGAAATCATTAGATACTAAAGTATTAAACCAGCAATTCGATCCTAACAACGAATACTGGGTACCTTATTTCTGTGGTAACGTAGGTATCGTTTATGATAAAACACAGGTTAAAAAAGAAGATTTAAAAGCAGGATGGGAAATCCTACGTAATACTAAGTACAAGGGTAACCTTTATATGTATGACTCTGAAAGAGACTCTATGATGGTTGCTTTAAAGGCTTTAGGATACTCTATGAACACAACTAATGAAAATGAAATCCAGGCTGCTTTCAATTGGTTGGTAGAACAGAGAAAGACTATGGATCCTACATATGCAACAGATGACTCTATCGATAACATGAAGAATGGTGAAAAAGCACTTTGTGTTATGTATTCAGGTGATGCAGCAGATGTAATGAAAGAAAACCCAGATATGGGCTTCTATATGCCAGAAGAAGGGACTAACTATTGGTTTGATGGATTTGTTATCTCTAAGGATTGTAAGAACACAGATATGGCTAATAAATTCATTAACTATATGATTTCTGATAAGAACGCTTTCTTAAATACACAGGAAGTAGGCTATTTAACTACTAATACTGTAGCAGCAGCAAAAGCTAGAAAGAAAGAATTCAAAAACAACAATGCTTATAACATGCGTGTTGGACCAAAAGATGAATGTTTCAACTATCAGGATACAAAGACTAAAGAAATGTTTAGTAACTACTGGACAAAAGTTAAAGCAAAATAACAATAATTATGGTGATTCTAGTTTCTAGAATCACCATTTTTTCTATCTTTGTAAGCATTCTCTTAGGAGTTCTGATAAAAAAGTTATAATTTTTTGATTAAAAAAACCTTGTGTTTATCGAGTTAAATGTAAACACTTAGAAAAAAGTTCTAAAAACCCCTTGCATTATCTCAAAATACATAGTATAGTATACAAGCAATCTCGATTGCGACGGTTCCATAGCCAAGTTGGTAAGGCAGAAGACTGCAACTCTTCGATCATCGGTTCAAGTCCGGTTGGAACCTCCATACGTGTGCCCTGGTGGCGAAACTGGTAGACGCACAGGACTTAAAATCCTGCGGACTTCAAACTCCGTGCCGGTTCGATTCCGGCCCAGGGCACCATTTATGAATTGCGCTAGTAGCTCAACTGGATAGAGTACTTGTCTACGGAACAAGGGGTTACGGGTTCAATTCCTGTCTAGCGCGCCAATTATATAAACGGGAAGTAGCACAGCTTGGTAGTGCACCTGGTTTGGGACCAGGGGGTCGCAGGTTCAAATCCTGTCTTCCCGACCATTTATTGGGGCCTTAGCTCAGCTGGGAGAGCGCCTGCTTTGCACGCAGGAGGTCAGGAGTTCGATCCTCCTAGGCTCCACCAATTTAATTAATCATATACATGGCGGGATAGCTCAGTTGGCTAGAGCATTCGGTTCATACCCGGAGTGTCGGGGGTTCAAATCCCTCTCCCGCTACCATTTGATTAAAAAGTACTCTGATAGATGAGGACCCTTAGCTCAGTTGGTTAGAGCCACCGGCTCATAACCGGTTGGTCGCTGGTTCGAGTCCAGCAGGGTCCACCAAATTACATATCGCGGGATGGAGCAGTCTGGTAGCTCGTCGGGCTCATAACCCGAAGGTCGTTGGTTCAAATCCTTCTCCCGCAACCAAGATGGTCTGGTAGTTCAGTTGGTTTAGAATGCCGCCCTGTCACGGCGGAGGTCGCGGGTTCGAGCCCCGTCCAGACCGCCATTTTGGTTCCGTAGCTCAGTCGGTAGAGCAGAGGACTGAAAATCCTCGTGTCGCTGGTTCGATTCCGGCCGGAACCACCATTAGAATGATGCAGGTTTACCCAAGTCCGGCTGAAGGGATCGGTCTTGAAAACCGACAGAGGATTAACGTCCTGCGGGGGTTCGAATCCCTCAACCTGCGCCATTGAATGTTACTCAGGAGAAGTCCTGAGTTTTTTTATTTTCAGAATATGTAAGAGATTACAGAATTATTTCTGTTCTGTTATAATATTATTATCACATGTAAGGGAGATTATATAATGGAACAGTCAAAAAGTATTAATGTTAGATACTCGATGTTGCAGGGAATCTACTTTGTAGGATTCTGTACAGTTATGGGCTATGCTGCAGTATATCTAGGGTCAATTGGCATGAGCTCATCTTTAATTGGGATTGTACTTGCAATCGCAAATATTCTAACAAGTATTGCACAACCCGTACTTGGAGGATTTGTAGATAAGTCAAACATTTCTATGAAGAAAGTCTTAATGATCATGTTTGGTCTTTGCAGTATTCTATCTGTATTACTTATGTTTGCAAGTAAGGTTACATTCTTAGCTGCTGCTTTGTTTATTGCAGTCTCTACAATACTCTATACAACAATGCCTTTAGTTAACTCACTTGCTTTCGCATTCCAGAAACAGGGTATTGATGTTAAGTTTGGTGTAGCACGTGGTATTGGATCTGTGGCTTATGCTCTTGCGTCTCTTGTATTAGGAAATATAGTAAAAGCAGTGAGCCCTACTTTAATGCCACTTGCTTATATTGTCATCTTCTTAGGTATTTTACCTCTTGTTCGCTCATTTAAGATGCCTGAGACAGAAATAGATGAAGTCATTGAAGAAAAAGTAGTCGAAAAAGAAAGCACAGGTGCTTTTATTAAGAAGCATCTTAAATTCATGATTTTCTTAGCTGGTTTTGTATTAGTTTATTTTGATCATACAATCATTAACAATTTCTTTATTAATGTTATTAGAAACGTTGGTGGCAATACTGGAGATATGGGTAATGCAGTATTTTTGGCTGCGATGTTGGAACTTCCTACAATGGCTTTATTTGAAAAGTATAAGAATAAAATCAATATCAAAAATACAATCATCATTTCCGCAATATTCTTCACACTTAAACATACTTTAACTTATTTTGCGACAAATATGTTTATGATCTATTTAGCTCAGGCGACACAGATGCTTGCTTATGCATTATTTATTCCTGCATCTGTTTATTATGTAGATAAATTATTTGATGCAAAGGATGCAGTTAAAGGACAGGCACTCGTTACTACAAGTATGACTGTATCTGGTGTACTAGCTAGTTTCTTAGGTGGTATTCTACTAGATAGTATGGGTGTTTATGAAACATTATTTTTAGGTTTAGTATTAAGTGCAGTAGGCACAATTGTGATGATTGTGACTGTTGAGAACGTAAATAAGAAGGGGGCTTAAATATGTTAGATGTTTTAAAAACAAGAAGAAGTATTAGAAAATATACAGATGAAATGCCTAGAGATGAAGATCTTGAGAGAATTGTTGAAGCTGGTTTATATGCTCCTACTGGTATGGGCAGACAGGGCGTTAAGTTTGTAGTAGTAAAGAATAAAGAAATGAGAGATTATTTATCAAAGTTGAATGCTGATATTATGGGGAGTGATAAAGATCCTTTCTATGGTGCGCCTGTAGTGATTGTTGTTTTATCAAAGAAAGAATATCCTACATATATCTATGATGGATCACTTGCGATTGGTAATATGCTCAATGAAGCGCATGGCTTAGGACTTGGTTCTTGCTGGATTCATCGTGCGAAAGAAGTATTCGAAGGGGAAGAAGGAAGAAGACTTCTTAAAGAATGGGGCATTGAAGAAGACTATGAAGGTATCGGAAATGTTATTATAGGATTTGCGGATGGTAAGGCTCCAGAAGCAGCACCTCGTCTTGATCATCGTGTGATTACAATCGAATAATGAAATAATCCTCCTTGCGGAGGATTATTTTTTTATCGGAAACAATGAAAGGGCTGCACCGACACCTAAACAGATTCCTATACCTATATTGTCAAAACAAATACCAAATACGACACCTAAACTGATGCCAATAGGTAAATAATATGCTAATTTACCATTGTCTTTTTTCATGAAATCACCTCGACTAGAGTATATCATACCTATGTGAAGATAAGATGTTTATTGTGGAAATAATGCCTTAAGAATATCCTCTAACCCATTTTTATCGATAGATTTGCAGATGATATCGGCTTGTGCCTTTAATTCATCTACGGCATTACCCATAGCTACACCTATCTGACATAACTGAATCATTTCAATATCATTAAGACCATCACCAAATGCATAGGTATCTTTGATATCTAAACCATAATATTCGAGAACTTTCTTAATACCGATGGCTTTACTCATGGTTGGTGAAAAGAACTCAAATGAATTATCACTGCCATGCTGATCAAAACTGATAGTAGTACCAAACTTACCATCTAAATAGTCGCTTACTTTCTGCTTGTCTTTATTTGTGACATTGGCTTCTATTTTAATGGCACGTTTTAAGACATCATCACGGTCAAAATCCATAGAGAACATCTCTTCCATGCCGAGGTTCTTAAAGAACGTATAAAGCTCTTTATAACGCTTATCAATATAAATATGATGTGCTGTTTCAATCATATAATCACAATTCAGTTCTTCAAGCATATCAACTGTCTGAGTCGCAAGTTCTGTATCCATTCTCTCTTCAAAGATAGATTCACCATCAATCTCGATATAACCACCGTTATATAAGACATAACCATCAAAACCCAAATCAAGGAACTGCTGGTTAATCATGGCTTTAGGACGACCACTGCAGATAAAAAGCTTATGCCCATCATTTTGAATTCTTTTAAGTTCTCTTTTTACACCTTCAGGTACTTCATAAACTCCATAAGTGTTATCTACAAGCGTACCATCAATATCAAAAAATAATACTTTTTCTTTCATATGTATCTACTTTACCTCTGGTCTTAATATTTCTACAAATTTAAACTCATTGTTGTCATATGTATAATGAAGAATACAGCAATTAGTAAATCCTCCAGAGTTAAAAATAATGTCTGGATCATTAAATGCACTAAAGAATTGCATAGAAGCACCGGCATGACTTACTGCAAGAACCACTTCATGGTCTTCATTATTCATGATTTCAGTTAATGTTTTTACAACTCTATGTTGTACTTGCTTGGTTGTTTCGCCACCATAATGGGGAAATAAGTCATCATATTTAAAATCATCAAAATGAGGATTTAAATCTTCACTTTCTCCTTCAAATAATCCAAAATCTCTTTCCTTAAGACCTTTTACTCTTGTATAAGGTACTTGACCGTCTGTTATTATTTCTAATGTATCCGATGCTCTTTCAGCCGTACTAGAGTAGTAATGATCAAAAGGAATATCCTTGATTAACTCTTTTGCAGCTTTTGCCTGCTTAATACCTAGTTCAGTAAGCGGAGAATCACATGATCCCTGAATTCTTCTTCGAATATTAAATAGAGTCTGTCCATGACGCATCATATATAAATGTTTCATAATAATTTTCCTCCTGTATTTATGCGGTTTTTTAGGGGTTTGAAACACTATGAAAGCGTAAACTAGTAACAAATCAGTAACAAGAAAACCGTTTAGAGTGCTTCAACCGCTAACACAATAAGTATATCATAAACCTCGCATAAACCTTTCATAAACCTCTCAAAATTTAATCTTATTGATCTCTGTCCACAATTTATTTTTTGAGGCATTGGTATAGATATCAAAGGTGATATCATTCAGTTTGTGCCCAAGAACCTTCTTACGTATATAAATATCAATATTGTAAAGCTGACAAAGAGAAGCAAAAGTATCTCTTGTATCATGCATCTTGTGGTTCATGCCTAGCTGATCATTGAGGGCATAGAGTACAGTCATGTAAAACCATGTGCGTTTGGAATCAAATAGTCTTTCTTTCCTTACGATTAGTTCATCAATGACATACTGCTTGATTCCTTCATGAATCGGAATGATTCTGTTTCTTCCGGCTTCAGTCTTAGAACCAGTAATGATATAACTGATTTTTCTTTCTACTCCATCATCATTGCAAGGCTCATCTATGTGTATCTGTTTTCTATCAAGTGAGAGGAGTTCGGAAAGCCTACACCCTGTATAGATATAAATAAGCAGCACATGCGCTTCTGGTGTATCTAGTTTCTTGAGTTTTCTTATTTCATCTAAAGTAAAGGATTTGTGCATTGTTGACTTAGGAAGGTTCTTTATTTTTATATAAGTAGAATAATCATCATCTCTACTGATATATTTGTGCATTACTGCATACTCGAAGACTTTGACACAGATAAGCTTCATATCTCTCTGTACACTTACACCAGTATCCATTTCATCAAATATGTTCTGCATATCTCTTAATGTGATTATATTGACAGGCATATTTGACAGCCTGTCAAGGTGACTGAAAGCGTTCAGAATGTTTTTGTGTCCTTTTACGGTTCTATTGCTGAAGGTTTCATTGTCTATGATAGTAAAGATTTCTTTGAATGTTGGTACTCTCTTCTGAGTCTTTTCCTGTATTCTGTCAAACAGATCAGGAGCGAGGTTTCTTGCTTCTTCATTCGTTATGCTGCTTGATCTCTTTAATGAGTAGAGGGATAAGGCATTCAATGCTTCTTCTCTAGTTGCAAAGGTTCCAATGCATATCTGTTTCTTCTTGCCTGTTATTATATCTCTTTCATCGCTCATAACTCTTGCACAGTAGGGGTTTCTTCTCTTACCCGATAATTTAACTACGGTACCTGTATTATTCGGTCTGCGTCTAAATCTAGCGTTTCTAGGCATAATATGACACGTCCTTTCAGTTGTTTGCCTTTAACGTGCCAATCGTGATATAATTGAGTACGTAAAAGGACTTTATGAGATGGTTCTTTTATATGAGTGATATTGGCGTATCACTATCAGCATCCTAGTTGGCGCTAGGGTGCTTTTTTTATAAAAAGAAAAGGAACCTCTAACGAGATTCCTTCAATGGCGCTAGGCCGTTGTGTAAATAACAATAGCGTATAGCTCTTGTTCAATTAGATGTTATCACACAAAGCGGCTATTGTCAAACCTCGTTATTATATCTTTGCTATTTATCATTGATGAATAATTCTTTTATTTTATTATCAACTAAATCAAGAATCAGACTATCAGCAATCAAATTTTTGATTGGATCATAATGATTTACAGGTTTTTTAATTCTTATTTTACTTACTGTTGTAATATTTTGTACCAATGCAAATGATTTTTTATTCTTGTTAATGTATATGTTTGCGACTTTTTTAAATTCATTAACATTATTGATGACTTTTTGAACGTCTTCAACGTTGTATTCATTTTCATCAGATGAATCCAAATTTGCTAATGCTGTATATAATTCTCTAGTAATATTTAATAATTGCGGATAAACCTGTTTCGAAACAAAATTTCCTATATCTAAATAGTAAGGTTTTTCTTTGGAACTTAGTGGTATGACAGTCAAGACACCATTATTAGGGGAGTCTTTCTTTGTTATTACAATTGCAAAATGTTTGCCACGCAATTCACTACCCATAGAAGGACTGAAGTCAATCAATACAATCTGTCCACGTTTGTATCTTTGATATTTCATTTTCTTTTCTTGCATATAATTTATAATCCTCCTATCAATTTAAATTACATCGCTTTGGAATGCGACGGCTCTTCCGATAACCTTGACTTGTTCCAACTGCTCTCCAGTAAGGATTATATCCTGATACTTTGGATTCTCAGGTTTCAAAATAACTAGATTCTGTTCACGATAATAGAAGAATCTTTTTAGTGTAGCCTCGTCATCAATGATTACTACAGCAATCTCTCCATTCTCTACTATGTCAGTTTTCTTCACAAAGACAATATCACCATCATGGATCCTTGCGTTTATCATACTGTCGCCCTGACATTGGAGACAGAAATCAGCACCAATATCAGTACCAATCATTATATAACTTTCTCTGTCTTCATCCGCAAAGATAGGCTCACCACATGCAACTTTACCTAGCATAGGAAGTTTAATCTTGTCTAGTGTATAGATGTTGTTACAATTGATTGCTTCTTCTTTGGTTTCTTTTTCCTCAATTAAATCTGACTTACTAACTCCTAGATAATCAGCAATTAATTGTACTTTGTCCATTCTAGGCAATCTAGAACCATTGCACCATGTTGAAATTGTAGATTTGTTAATTTTTAAATCATTAATAATGTCTGTCTGTGTGATTCCCTTGATTCTCATTAATTTATTTAAGTTATCAGCAAAAACAGATTTATACTTGTCATCTGACATGAAATTCACTCCTTTCTATATATAGTATACCACAATAAGAGTAACACAATACACTTTTTGTAGAATATTTTCTACTTTTTGTTGCAATCTACTAAAAGTAGAGTATAATAGTATTTGTAGAAAGGAGGACATATCAGTGAAGAAAAAGCGTAAAAGAAAAAGCAAGTACGAATTGCGTTTGACCCACATCGCACTTGCTACATCAATCATCAACCTTATTATTTCAATAATTAACTTGATAAAAGATATTATGAAATAACGGTTGGGGAGAGGTTCTTCCTCTCTCTGATTGATACTAACTTTTTGTTTCGCTGTTGTCAATATATATCAGAGACGAAAGGAGATAATATTATGCAAATTATGTTTGATACATTACAAATTGTACTAAATATCGTAGTTATTGTTTGTTTAATTGGCTTATTAAAGAAGTAGGAGGTAATACCGTTGGAAAAAATTAATATCACTTTAGAAGCAGCTAGAGTTAATGCAGGCTACACGCAAGAGCAAGCTGCTTCTAATTTAGGAGTTTCAAGATCTACTATAATTAACTGGGAAAACGGAAAAACAATTCCTGGAATTCCTTCAATGCATAAAATGTCACAATTATATGGAATCCCATTGGATTGTATTTTTTTACCTTGTTACTCTACTAATAGTAGAATTAAAATCAAGGAAGGAGAAACAAAATGAACGAAGTACAATTATTTAATTTTGAAAGTCATGAAGTAAGAAGTCTTTTGCTCAACAATGAGCCTTGGTTTGTTGGGAAAGATGTTGCGGAAGCATTGGGATATAGCAAGGCTAGAAATGCCATTGCAACCCATATTGATAGTGAAGATAAAAAGGACGCCCCAATTCAGGGCACCCTTGGCGGTGTTCAGGAAATGACTGTCATCAATGAATCAGGTCTATACAGCTTAGTTCTATCAAGCAAGTTACCAAGTGCCAAGAAATTCAAACGTTGGGTTACATCTGAAGTACTCCCAGCATTAAGAAAAACGGGACAGTACCAAGTGAAGGAACTAAGCGGACAGGAATTAATGGCTAGAGCGCTGATTGAAGCGCAGAACGTTCTAGCTGCTAAGGATAAAGTAATCGAGGAGATGAAGCCAAAGGTTGTATTTGCTGATGCAGTAGCAACTAGCCATACATCTATTCTCGTTGGTGAACTTGCAAAGATTCTAAAGCAGAATGGCATTGACATGGGTCAGAAGAGATTATTTGCATGGCTCAGAGAAAAAGGCTATCTGATCAAGCGCCAGGGCACTGATTACAACATGCCTACACAGAAGGCTATGGACCTCGGTCTATTTGAAATCAAGGAAGGCTCTTACGTCAACGGCTCAGGAGTGAATATCACAACTAAGACCCCAAAAGTCACTGGTAAGGGTCAACAGTATTTCATTAATAAGTTCCTTCAATAGGAGGTGATCATCATGGATGAATGGAGTATCAGCGTTGAGGAAGTAATGAGAATCACTAAGAAAAGTAGAGACTTCATCCTAAACGCTATAGAACAGGGCGTAATGCCTGGGTCAGTAGTAAAACATGACTCAGGTAAAAGAAGTACTTACATCCCTAGAAAGGCTTTCATGGATTACATGAACAATTATTATAGAGCTCCTTCAGATAAGTTGATTGCAGCAGTGGTAGAGGAGCTCACTAAAAGAAAGACAATTGAATAAGTAGCTTTAGTTGCTCGTAGGCACCTAAGGCCAAAGAAGGCAAATAATAATATTGTAGAATGTCTCGTTTTCATTTTTTTTGGAAACTCCCTTCGTATGTGTATCTTACATTGAATATATCAATCCTTTTTAAATAATTTGTCTGTTGATCAAATAAATGCTTTCTTTGGCGCTAAGTGCTTATGAGCACAAAAAAAAAGAACACACGACTGCCATCGTGTTCCCTTAAAAAAATATCAAAATCACGTGCTTATTGTAGCACAGAAAAGGAGAGTTTTCTATGGAAAGAAGAAAACCAAGAAAGAAAATCCCGTTCTTAAAAAGAATGTGGAGAAAATACGGATTTCCTAGAATCTGTAGAACTAGAAAGTATCAAAAATTAAGAAGGAAGGTGATGGGATATGAATAGATTTGAAAAAGGCATCATCATCGTATCTAATTTAATTATTTTAATCAGTTTCATTTCAGGAGTTGTAAGTGGCAATAACTGGAATTCTATAGGAATGAGAGTTCTAAGTGTTGCATCATTAAGCATGAACTTAATCATTCTTGAATACATGCTCGTTGTTATTAGAAATAAATAAAGGAGAAGAAAATTATGGAAAAGAAAGCATTTATTAAAGTTGAAACATTCGATGGAGGGGTTCACATTCAAAATGGTGGTACTAATTATCAAACGCTATTGATGATGTCACTTTTAATTGACGCATTTAAAAAAGGTCAATTAACAAATGAAGATGATCCCAAGAACGATACATTCAAACAGATTGTTGAGTTTATTTGGAAGAGACCAAAAGACGCATCAAGAGCACTTATCAAAATTATCGGCATTGATAGTGATTTGGATTCTTTATTTGAAGGATTCAAGTGTGAAAAGGAGAATAATTAAATGGAATCAATTAAGATTAATTCTCTTGAATTAGAGAATGTTAAAAGAATTAAGGCGGTTCAGATTGAGCCATCTGAAAATGGCTTAACTATCATCGGTGGCAATAATAATAACGGAAAGACTTCCGTGTTAGATGCCATCACGTGGTGTCTTGGTGGAAACAAATACAAGCCATCTAAGCCAACTAGAGAAGGAAGCTATGTTCCAGCATCACTAAAAGTTACATTAAGTAATGGAATTGTAGTTGAAAGAAAAGGAAAGAATTCAGCTTTAAAGGTTACTGATCCTTCAGGCATGAAGGCAGGTCAGAACCTGTTGGACTCATTCATTAGTGAATTGGCTTTGAACCTTCCAAAGTTTATGAATAGTTCAGAAAAAGAAAAAGCTGACACATTACTGCATATTATCGGAATTGGTGACGAGTTAGCAAGGCTAGATTTAAAAGAAAAGGCAGTCTACAATGACCGCTTAGCAATCGGAAGAATTGCTGATCAGAAACTAAAACACGCTAAAGAGATGGTCCATTACGATAATGTACCAGATAAGATTGTTTCAGCTTCCGAATTAATCGCTAAGCAGCAAGAAATGCTAGCAATTAATGGAAGCAATGAAAGAAAAAGAGCGTATCTTGCTGAGTGTAAATTTAAGTCAAAAGCCATTGAAGAAAAGATGGAAGACTTGGACAAGCAGTTAAAAGCGCTTAATGAAGAGTATTTGAAAGTTATCAAGGAAAGAGATAAAGCGACTGTTGAAGTTTCTAGTCTAGTAGACAATCCTACGGATGAAATTGAAAGAAGCATCAAAGAGATTGATGACACTAATATTAAGGTTCGCACGAACCTAGAAAAGAAAAAAGCAGAGCAAGAAGCCAATGACCTCAAAAAGGAATATGCTTCTAAGTCTCATGAATTAGAAGACATCAGAAAAGAAAAGGCTAGTTTGTTAAATAATGCTGATCTTCCTCTTGAAGGACTAGGAATCGAAAATGGAAAAATCACTTATCTTGGTCAAGAGTGGGATAACATGAGCGGAAGCCAACAGTTAAAAGTGGCAACTGCTATTTGTAGAAAAATCAATCCGAATTGTGGATTTATCTTATTAGATAAATTGGAGCAGATGGACATGAACACTCTTACAGAGTTCGGCACTTGGCTAAAATCTGAAGGATTACAGGCTATCGCTACAAGAGTGAGCACAGGCGACGAGTGTTCAATCATTATTGAAGATGGCTATGTTGCCAAAAATAATTTAGAAAAAGAAAAGAAAGAAGAAGTAAAAGAAGAACCAAAAGCGAACGCTAATTCTTGGGAAGGAGTGAAGTGGTAATGAATTTTGAAATTACATCAGGCATAAATGATAAGCCTTTAAAAGTAGTGGTTTATGGTCCTGAAGGAATTGGAAAGAGCACTTTTGCAGCGCAGTTTCCAGAGCCACTATTTATTGATACTGAAGGGTCTACAGACTTTATGAACGTGAGAAGACTTCCGAAACCTACATCTTACGAGATGTTAAAAGAAGAAGTTATGTATGCAGCTAAAAATAAATTATGCAAAACATTAGTCATTGATTCTATTGACTGGGGAGAAAGATTAATAATTGATCACATCTGTCAAAAAGCCGGTCTAAAAGGAATCGAAGACTTTGGTTATGGAAATGGGTATGTATACCTCGAAGAAGAGGAAGGAAGATTTTTAAATTTACTCGAAGAAGCTAGAAGTATTGGAAATATGGCTATTGTTTTAACTGCGCATAGTCAGATTAGAAAATTTGAAGAGCCAAATCAGACAGGAAAATATGATAGATATGAGTTAAAACTTGGCAAGAAAACAGGAGGCAAATCATCTGGGTTAATTAGAGAATGGGCTGATATGGTTCTATTTGTTAACTATCAGACATTTGTTTCTGAAGTTGATAACAACGGCAAAGGTAAAGCAGTTGGCGGCAAAAGAATGATGTATACCACACATAAACCATGTTGGGATGCAAAAAACCGTCATGGATTGCCTGAAGAGTGTGAATTCAATTATGAAGTCATTAGACCTTTTGTAGAAAAAAGTCTGACAGGAAATCAGTTTGAACAAGTCCATAGTGTGCAACCTATGAGTGCTCTTGCAGCAGATGAAAAACTACAAACACAGGTAAATGTACCTGTTGAACCAAAAGAACCACAGATTAAAGAAAATAATCCTGTGAGTGCTATTGATTTTGAGTCTGAAGAATATCAGAAGATTCCTTCTAAAGTAAGAGATTTGATGAAATGTGACAGTATCTCGGTTGAGAAATTGAAGGAAGTCATCTTCTTAAAGGGATTCTTCCCAAAAGATACTCCTATTGAAAATATGCCTAATGATTTCTGGGAATTTATCGCTAGCAATTGGAGCAACTTAAAAGATTTTATTATAGAATCAGAAATTCAATTTTAAAAGGAGATTAAGAAATGGATAACAATTTTAATAACTACAATCATAATGGATTCAATCAGAATAATTATAACCAGATGCCTCAAAATGATGGGGCAATGGGCTGGGATGATGAAATTACAGCCGAAGCCAAAGAATACACATTATTGCCAGTTGGAAATTATCAATTCATCATTAAAGATAATTTTGTTAGATCTAAGACCTCAGGCAAAGGAAAAATTCCTGTTGTATGCAATAAAGCAGACATTACTTTAACAATTGAATATGAAGGAAAAGAAGTAAAAGTGACAACTTCTTTAATCCTTCATAAGTCATGTGAGTGGAGAATTGCCCAATTCTTTGAATGTATCGGAATGAAGCAGAAAGGAGTTCCGTTCCGTCCTGATTGGAACGGCATCATTGGAAAGACAGGAACAGTTAAAATCTCTCATAGAGAATATAACGGTTCAACTTACAATGATGTAAAAGAATTCGTGATCAGTGATACTCCAGCACCAACTCAGTCACAAGGCTGGGGAAACGGTAGTTGGAAATAATGCAGTTAAGGGATTATCAGCAGAAAGCTCATGATGCCATCTTCAACGAGTGGGAAGAGAAGGGAACTCAAAAAACCCTTCTCGTTCTTCCCACAGGTTGTGGAAAAACAATAGTATTCGCAAAAGTGGCTGAGGATTGTGTTAAAGAAGGAAATAAAGTTCTTATTTTAGCGCATAGAGGCGAACTATTAGAACAGGCGTCTGACAAAATAAAGAAAGTTACAGGGCTTGGATGCGCAGTTGAAAAAGCTGAACAAACGTGTCTTAACAAATGGTTTCGAATTGTCACAGGTAGTGTTCAGACATTGCAGAATGACAAAAGATTGTCTAAATTTTCGAGAGATTATTTTGACACAATAATCATTGATGAAGCCCATCACGTTTTAAGCAATGGATATCAGAAAGTATTAGAGTATTTTAACAGCGCTAGAGTCCTTGGCGTTACTGCTACTCCTGATAGAGGAGATATGAAGAACTTAGGATCTTACTTTCAAACTTTAGCATACGAATATACTTTACCAGAAGCAATTAAAAGCGGGTATCTAGTGCCAATCAAAGCATTGACTATACCGCTGACTTTGGATTTATCAAGCGTTTCAATGAGCGCTGGTGATTTCAAGGCAAGTGATATTGGTAGCGCATTAGATCCTTACCTTGAGGGGATTGCTAGTGAAATGGAAAAGTACTGCAAGAATAGAAAAACAGTTGTTTTTCTTCCGCTGATTTCTACATCTCAAAAGTTTGTTAAAATTTTAAACAAACATGGGTTCAAAACCACTGAAGTAAATGGCAATTCCAAAGATAGAAATGAGATCACAAAAGACTTTGCAGAAAATAAATACAATGTCCTTTGCAACTCAATGCTATTAACAGAAGGTTGGGATTGTCCTGATGTGGATTGTGTCATTGTATTAAGACCAACAAAGGTAAGAAGTCTCTATTCGCAGATGGTTGGAAGAGGTACAAGACTATCGCCTCAGACAGGAAAGAAAGACTTACTTTTATTGGATTTTCTCTGGCACAGCGAAAGACATGAACTATGTCATCCAGCCTCACTTATCTGTAATAGTGATGAAGTCGCTAGAAAAATGACTAAGAAACTAGAAGACAGTGCAGGAGTTGAGATGGATATTCAAGAAGCTGAAGAAGAAGCCTTGAAGGATGTCCAAGAAGAAAGAGAAAAAGCACTTGCTGAGCAGCTAAAAGAAATGAGAAAACGCAAGAAGAAACTAGTTGATCCATTGCAGTATGCAATGAGTATACAAGCTGAAGACTTGCAGAATTATGTTCCTTCTTTCGGTTGGGAGTGTGCTCCTGCCAATGAAAAGCAATTAAAATACTTAGAAGCACATGGGATTGAGTCTAACGAAATTCCTAATGCTGGATATGCTTCAATGCTGATTGACAGGTTGAAGTTAAGAAGTAAAGAAGGACTTGCAACTCCAAAACAGGTAAGATTCCTCGAAAGAAGAGGATTCAGAAATGTTGGAACTTGGAAGTTCAAAGATGCTAATTCTATGATTTCTAGAATTTCTGCAAATAGCTGGAGAATTCCAAAAGGAGTACAAGCTTCTACTTATAAGCCAGAAGGAGTTGAATAAGAATGAAACAATACAATCTATTAGAGCTGCTTGACTATATCAACCCTTCTGAACTTTCCTATCAGGAATGGACTAATGTTGGAATGGCTCTCAAGCATGAGGGCTATGAAGCAAGTGACTGGGATTCCTGGAGTGCTCAGGATTCAGAAAGATATAAAAGAGGAGAGTGCTTTACAAAATGGAATTCCTTCAATGAAACGGCAGGGGATATTGTCACAGGCGGAACAATCTTTGATTATGCTAAAAGAGGTGGTTTTGTTCCTCAAAAAAAGATAGATCCTAATGAAGGCGTTCTTGGTTGGGAAGATGAAATTGGCAATATTATAGATAAGGACTCTATAGATAGTATTGAACTTAATGAGCCTAGTGATTCGAATTGGAATCCAGCTAATGAGTTAATTAGATATTTAACTACTCTATTCGACACAGACGAGTATGTTGGCTTTGTAGTTTCCTCAATAGAAAACGAAAAAGGGAAGTTCATTCCTGGAAATCGCGGAAACTTCAGAATGACAGCAGGGCAGATTGTTGAAGGGCTTCACTCGTGCAATGGCGACATTGGAGCCGTAATCGGAGATTACAATCAATCAGCAGGAGCATGGATTCGATTTAATCCACTTAATGGTGAAGGTGTTAGAAATACTGACATAGCATCATTTAAATATGCTCTTGTAGAATCTGACAGCTTGGATATCGGAAAGCAATTGTCCATTATCCATCAGTTAGAACTTCCTGTTGCAGCAGTTGTATATAGCGGTGCAAAGTCAATACACGCTATTGTCAAGGTTGATGCTTCAGACAATAAAGAATATAGAGAACGTGTAAGTTACTTATATAAGATATGCGATAAGAACGGCTTAGAAGTTGACAGTCAGAATAAGAATCCATCAAGACTTTCAAGAATGCCCGGATGCGTTCGTGGTGATCATAAACAATTTATCATTGAAACTAACACAGGAAAAGAGACTTGGTCAGACTGGGTAGAGTGGATTGAGTCAATGAATGACGATTTACCCGATGAAGAAAATTTGGCTGATGTATTGTTTAATCTTCCTGATTATGCCGAAGAATTGATTGAAGGAATCTTAAGACAAGGTCACAAGATGCTATTGGTCGGTCCTTCAAAAAGTGGTAAGTCATTCTCATTAATTGAATTATGTATCGCAATTGCTGAAGGCACTAAGTGGATGGGCAGACAGTGCAAGCAGGGAGATGTGCTATATGTCAATTTCGAATTGGATAGAGCCTCATGCCTTCACAGATTTAAAGATGTCTATCAGACTTTAGGATTGACTCCCAACAATGCAAATAGAATTTTCATATGGAACCTGAGAGGGAAAACTCCCGCACTAGATCAGTTAGTACCAAAGCTAATAAGACGAGCAGAAAAGAAAAAGTATATCGCTGTAGTAGTTGACCCAATCTATAAAGTAATAACAGGAGATGAAAACAGTGCCAGTGAAATGGCTAAGTTCTGTAATCAGTTTGATAAGATAGCTGATGCGCTTGGTGCATCTGTGATTTATGCACATCATCATTCAAAGGGTGCACAAGGTGGCAAGAAGTCAATGGACCGTGCGAGTGGTTCAGGAGTTTTCGCAAGAGACCCTGATGCACTGCTAGATATGATTGAACTGGATATGAATAAAGAAGTCAAGGAACACTTCATTAATGAAGCAAGAGTTGAAGCAATGCATGCTGTACTTGATAAGTATGTACCTAAATGGAAAACTTACATCTATCAGACTAAGAAAACAGATGATCATGATTTTGAAGCAATGAATGATTACTGTGCTGAAATGCTTGGATTCGAGCAGATGAACGAATTGCAGTATCTGACTGAATTAAAAGTTGATGAAGCTAAACATATCACTGCCCTTCAAATTTCTGGAACTCTTAGAGAGTTTGCCACATTTGACCCTATCAACTGCTTCTTTAAATATCCTATTCACTTCTTGGATAATAGCAACTTGCTAAAAGGGTGCCGTCCTGAAGGTTCAAAGAAAAAATCTAAATTCGAAAAGATGAATGAGACTAACAAGAAGAAACAGGATGAAAATATTGAATTATTCTTAAATGCTTTCGAACAGTTAAATCATGATGGGCAAGTGACTGTAAAAGAACTTGCGGAAAGTGGTCTGATGATGGGAAAGACACAAGGAGCATTAAGAAGAAATATTCCTCGATGGATTGAAAAAGGTGATTTAGAGGGGTTCAAATATGACAATGCGACCATCATTAAAATGTAATGCGCACATGTTGCGCGCACACTATATATATATATATATATATGCGCGTTTCACTATTGCTAATCGTACATACATACTTATAGGGAATTTAAGATTCCCCTATAAGTGTATGTCACGCTTATCAAGTAAATAGTGATTTTTGAAAGAATTGAGGTATTAAACAATGCAGTTTTTTATAAAGATGATTCCTCCAACAATTACAGCACAGGAGCATAGAATTGGTAAATATGGAGTATATAAAAGTCCTGAACAGAAACAGGCATACGTTAAATTAAGAGATGCAATCGCACCTTACACTCCTAGTGTTCCGATTGATCACGCTTGCCAGCTGATTGTTAAATGGTGCTTTCCTTTAAACAAAAGTCACAAAGTGGATGGTGAGTATAAATACACAAAGCCTGATACTGATAATTTAAATAAGATGTTAAAAGACATCTTAGAAGAGTTAGGCTTCTACACTAATGATTCAAGAGTGGCTTCCGAAGTGATTGAAAAATTTTGGAGCGCCGTTCCAGGAATTTACATTTCATTAGAGGAATTATGAAATATGTATATAAGAAAGTCGATTATTATTCTATGCAGCAGCTAATGGATTTAATCGAACAGTTAAAAAATGAATATCAAATTATAGGATATGAGGCATACGCACAAGAACAGTATGCAGTGCTGACTTTATATCCTAAAAAAGAGGAGAAAAACAAATGGAAAAATTATATCTGGTAAAGTTAGGAAAATTATATGTAACTAATACATCAAGTGATTCTGTCACTTTAAAAGAAAATGCAGAAAAGGCAAAAGTATTCGCCGATGAATTAGAAGCTGAAACCTTAGCTAATATTCTAGGTGCTCAGTTGATCACATTTGTATTGGAGGGTTAAGAATGTTTAAAGAAATAGGAAGAGTAGTGGAATTATTAAAATATCCACAAAGCATAATTTTAGGATTGGATAAGGTGGCACATATTAATAGTGATGATCTAACTCTCACTATTACATCAGAAGAGTGTGCTGAACTAATCCAATCTATTACAAAAGTAAAAAGATATGGATTTCATGATAAATATGAAGAAAATTTGCACGAAGAAGTGGCTGATGTGCTTATCTGTATTGCTGAGTTAGTATGCTTAGGTTACTTGGATATTGATAAAGTTAAAGACTATCAAAAGTTAAAAATCAATAGAGAAATAGAAAGGGCAATTCAGAAAGAAGAAGAACTGAGAAAGGAGACAGAAAAGCATGGAACTTGTGAGTAGTCAGAAGCTAGAAGCAGTCGCTGACTTCTTGGCGGATGATGAAGTATTCGGAATTGCTCCATGCTCACACTTTAATAATTCTCTAACAAGAAATAGAGTTAACGTTCCTTGTGACATCGGAGACTGTGAAGGTGACTGTCCATTCTATTCAAAGAAAAACTTCATCAAATGGATTAAAAAACCAGATAGTAAGTATGATGTTGATGGTTTGAAGAAACCTAAAAAAGAGGACTTTCTATGCTATGACAATAGAAGCGGCAGGATTTGTTTGAATGATGATTACGTCAAAGCATTAGAGAAGTACTGCAGCAACTTAGAGAGCGTTCTTGCAGACACAGAATATGATTTAGAATCTTCTGAATGTCAGAATAGAGAACTGACTAATAAGTTAGAAAAGATTAGAGGTGTTCTTGATGGGTCGCATTGAAGTAGATGAAGAGAAATTGAGACGTTTTGTTAATGCGTCTTTATTTACTTGCATGGATTTGAATTATCACCTTTTTAAGTATAAGAGTTGTATCATTAGGTGTCAGGACTGCCCTTTGACTACTGTTGAAAGCACTATAGAATGGCTGAAGGAGAAAAAACATGGCAATGATTAAAGTTGACGAAAAGAAACTGGATGCAGTATTAGGAATCCCTCTAATTAAATTATGCTGTTATCAATTGATTGAAAAATATTATGGAGTTTCATGCAATCATGGAAATATGGAAGCAGAATATCCTGGATATGGAACATTCCAGTTTAAAAGTTGTCAGTTCTGCGATCTCAAAAATATAGAAGCTATAAAAGAATGGCTTAGAAAGGAAGATCAACATTGACCCAAGAAAAAATAAAAGAAATTACATACTCAAGTGAGTTTGTGAACGAATTAGAAAGAAAGATAGAATACTTAAAAGAAGAAAACGCAGAACTAAAACATAAATATTTTATTTCAGAATGTGAAATTCATCATCTTGAAATGTATAAGGAAGCGCTAAAAATGGCAATCACAAACGCTTTAATCATTGGTGGGTATGATTTTTGGGAAAAAGCTGCATCAAAATACGGCTTACAGCAACTTTATAGTAGAAGCATCTATAGAAACGCGCCAAACATCCATAAAGGTGTCTTAGAGTTCTATCTTTCATTAGTTGCGGATTCAAAAATAAAAGAGAACGAGGTGAGCAATAATGATTAACGCTGAAAAGTACCGAGACGAAATATTGGCGGTGACAAATAAACACGAATATTTTGCGCTTAAGGCAGACAATCCAACTGTAATTACAAGATGCAATGATGTGGAGCAATGTCGTGGGTGTTTGTTTGATAACGGTACGTGTTCTTCCGAGAAAATGAAATGGCTCTTATCAGAATACAAAGAGCCTATTAAGCTGAGCAAAGTAGAATATGAAATCTTAAGATATTTATATAAAAGAGATTATAGATACATCACAAGAGAAAAAAGTGAGCGCGTGATTGCGTTTAAAGGACGTCCTCATAAGAGAGACTATGATGCTTGGAATACTATCAGTGATGAAAAAATAGGGTTTCTAAATTTATATGATTTTAGTAATCTGTTTCAATTTACAAATTGGGAAGACTCAGAACCCACATTAATTCAAGGGGTTTTGAATAACTGTGAGGTGGTTGAGAGTGATTTATAAAGAAATATTTAAAATGGTATCAGATTCAGCGTATGACCAATTCATTCACGGCCTTGATTATGACGGATTGAAAAGTACGATTGTCGAATGTGCAACCAAAATTCACATTGCACAAATGCAACTTGAAAAAGAGAAGTTACAACAAGAATATGATGAACTCTGTGAAGGACATGACAAACTTTCTTATGATTGGGCACAATTAAAGAAAGAAAATAGAGAACTTAACAAAAAATACAATGAACTTCTTGAAGATTTTAACAGAATTAACAGCGAACCTCTTCTAAGAAAAATGACTATTGCTGAACTGAAGGAAAGGGGGTTTTTAAGAAATGAGAGTAAATGAAATGTTGACAAGAGTTGATGAAGATGAACTCTTTGACATTAGATGTAAAAGTTGGAATTTTTGTATACAAGGAACAAAATGGGAAATCACTCATAGTGACACATTCATGGATAACCATTTTGGAGATATGTTAGTAACTCATATTGAAGTAAATGATTCGCCAAGAGGACACGCAATCATGCTATTGGTTGATTAAGAAGGAGTTCATAAGATGATATTTGTGTTCATTACGTTCATGATCATTCTTTGGATGATTATGATGTCTGGTTAAAGGAGATTGGATATGATGATTTGGATTATAATGATAGCAGCAGTGCTTATTTGGATCTTGATGACTGCATAATTCTCGGAGGTGTATGAATGACTACAGAAGAAACTAAACAGTATTTGAAAAACTACAAGAACATGATGCATAGAATAGAATATATTGATAACAAGCTAATCAATGTTAAATCAATACCTTATGATGATTCTTCAGTAGGATCATACGCAGAGCCAAAAACAAATAACGATTACATCATGATGAAGGATAAGTATCTTAAAGAAATGAGCAGTATAAGAGCATCAGTTGAAAGCATAGAAGATATGACTCTAAGAGATGTGTTGTTCTATCGATACATAGAATGCTTAGAGATATATGACATTGCTGATATCATGGAGTGTTCTAATACATCTGTATTTGCTTATCTGCGTGATGCGATTAAAGAACTTTCAATTATTCTTGATTAATTCTTATTAAACTGTATTAATCTGCATTAATCAGAAGCGCACAGCACTTAAAAGGGTGCTAGTATGGTATTAGACAGAAATATATATAAGAGGACCGGGCTAAACAGTTTGGTCCTTTTTACATTAAGAATCATTAAGGAGGCGTATTAATTGTATGACAGAAAAACAGAGACTGTTTGCAGATGAGTATCTGAAAGATCTAAATGGTACGCGTGCCTATAAAACGATATACACTACTATCAAGAATGATAATGTTGCAGCAGTAAGAGCAAATACACTTCTTAAGCAGAAAGATATTTCTGATTATATAAGCAAAAGACTTGAAGAGATTCACAATGAGAACACGGCTGACATCCAGGAAGTGATGGAGTATCTTACATCAGTCCTAAGAGGAGAATCAGCCTCAGCGGTATTGATGATGAGTGGCAATGGTATGCAGAAGGTCACTGAGAAGCCTCCGGATGAGAAGGAAAGGCTTAAAGCTGCAGAGCTTCTTGGAAAGAGATTCGGCATGTTCAAAGACAATGTAGATGTTACATCGAACGGCAAGACAGTGATTGTGGATGATATAGATGAATAAGATTAGGGTTAGTTTAAAGTCTACTATCGGTCCGGCTTTCTATGAAGTTCATAAGCATGTAAAAAACAATGACTATACGCATTATTGGTTAAAAGGTGGCCGTGGCTCTTTAAAGTCCTCTTTTATAGGTGTTGAGATACCTCTAGGCATTATGAGAGATGCTCAGCGAGGTGTAATGAGTAATGCAGTCATTATGAGACGAGTAAAAGATACGCTCAGAGATTCAGTATATGAACAGATTAAGTGGGGCATCTATAAGTTAGGTGCTCAAGATGATTGGTTAATACCTGAGTCTAAATTAAAAATGACTTATATGCCAACAGGACAGCAGATAATATTCAAGGGTGCCGATGAACCTAAAAAAATGAAGTCAACAAAGGTTCACATCGGATATGTTAAATACGTATGGTATGAAGAATGTGACGAGTTCGAAACATATGACAAAATAACCAATATCAATCAGTCACTTTTACGTGGTGGACATGAATATTGTGTATTTTACTCTTTCAACCCTCCTGAGTCACAACGTAATTGGTGCAACAGGCAAGTTCTAGTGAAAAGGGATGATACATATGTCTCTCATACAACTTACTTACAGGCGCCTCCTGAATGGCTTGGGGAGCAGTTTCTAATCGAAGCAGAGCACACCAAGAAAACAAATATTGAAAAATACAATCATGACTACTTAGGTGAAGTAACTGGTACAGGTAGCGAGGTTTTCATAAACCTTGATATTAGAGAGATAACCGCCGAGGAAATACAGGTATTCGATAGATTGAAATTCGGACTAGACTTTGGTTATGCTGGTGACCCTTTGGCCTTTATCAAAGCTAACTATGATAAGACACGCAGACGTCTTTTTATTTTTGATGAAGTATATGGCACTAGGCTGTCAAATGCTGATGCCGTCAAACTTATCAAAGAGATTAACCCACTTAACAATCAGGTCACTGCCGATTCAGCTGAACCAAGAACTATAAACGAATTCAAACTGTTAGGATTAAGAATAACAGGCGCCAAGAAAGGCCCTGACAGTGTAAAAAACGGTATTAAGTTCTTACAGGACTTAGAATCAATCATCATAGATCCTGTTAGATGCCCTAATGCTTACAGGGAATTTAATGAATATGAGATTGAAAAAGATAAGGACGGCAACCTCAGAGGCGACTTTCCTGATAAGAATAACCACACTATAGATGCGGTTAGATATGCCATGGAGTACGAAATACTTCAGAAAAAGTGGACTTTGTAAAGGAGATAACTACATGGAATTTAGTATTAATGGAATCAACTGGACAATGGAATATGCCGACAGCGATAAGGACTTTTTAAACGACGGTGATAACACTATCCTAGGCCTTACGAAGTTTCTAGAACAAACAATCTATATTCGAAAACGAATGTCTAAGGAGTTAACAAGAAGAACAGTGATACATGAATTATGTCACTGTTTTTTATTTTCTTTAGGCTTCTCAATGGATTGCTATACAGAAGAAACAATGTGCGATTTATTTGGAAATTATGCTGATCATATTGTTGGTTTAGCTGATGACTTTGAAAAAGAGGTGATTGAATGCTGACAGAAGAAGAAATCTTGAAGTTTATCAATGATGATAAGACATCAAAAAAGAAACGACTCGCAAGAGTCGGAGAACGCTATTATGAGTCTGAACACGATATCTTAGATTATAGAATGTTCTACTATAATCAGGACGGTGTTTTAGTCGAAGATACAACTAGATCCAATGTTAAGAAGTGTCACGGCTTCTTTGGTGAATTGGTGGACCAGGAAGTACAGTATATCTTGAGCGGAAAAGACGGCATAGTTCACTCAGATGACACTAAACTGCAGAAAGAATTAAATAAGTATTTCAATAGAAAATTCAAAAATGCTCTTAGTGAAGTAATCACAGGTGCAATCACTAAAGGCTTTGAATATATGTATGCCTACGTAAACAAGAAAGGCAGATTAACATTCGAGCGTGCTGATTCTCTAGGAGTTATCGAAGTCAGAGAAAGAGAGACTGATGATGGATGTGCATATGTTATCTATTGGTACATCGATAAACTAACCAAAGATAACAAAGCAATTAAACGTATTCAGGTATGGGATGAAAATCAGACATATTACTATGTTCAGGAAGAAAACGGAAGACTTCTTTTAGACGATTCTAAACGTATCAATCCAAGACCACACGTTATTTATACAAAAGATGGCGACAATGCTATTTATTATGAGAATTTTGGTTATATACCTTTCTTTCGACTAGACAATAACAAGAAGCAGCATTCAGGAGTCAAGGCTATTAAGTCGTTGATTGATGATTATGACATGATGGCTTGTGGCTTGTCCAATAACTTAGCCGACTTTGACAATCCAATTTATATAGTGAAGGGCTTTGAAGGGAATGACTTTGAAGAATTACAAACTAATCTGAAAACAAAGAAGATGATGGGAGTTCCAGAAGGTGGAGGGCTTGAAGTTCATACTGTTGAAGTACCTTATCAAGCGAGAGTTGCGAACATGGATAAGGATGAAGAAAATATCTATCGTTTTGGCATGGGCTTTAATTCTGCACAGGTGGGCGATGGCAATGTTACAAACGTAGTCATCAAATCAAGGTACGCTCTTCTAGATCTTAAGTGTAATAAGCTGCAGGCAAGGATTGAGGAGTTCCTGGATAACATCCTTGAGGTTGTTCTAAAGGAAATTAACAAGAACAATAAGACCGATTATGATATCGATGATGTTTATTACAGTTTTGAAAAAGAAATCATAACAAATGAATCAGACAATGCACAGATTGAATTATTAAAGGCTCAGAAGAGACAGACTGAAATTAATACTATTCTTTCACTTGCTGAAGTAATCGATAACGAGACTATTGTTAAATTGATTTGTGAACAGTTGGACATTGATTATGAAGAAATCAAAGATAAACTCCCAAAGCCAAAAGAAGCGTATGAGCAAGTAGATGATGTGACCGATACGTTAAACAAGACGGTGCCAGATGAATAAGCGACAGCTAGAAGTTGAAAAAGCCAAACTGCGAGAAGAGAAGAAGCTTCTGAAGGAATTAAAAAAGATATATGAAGATGCAGCCAAAGAAGTAGAACAGAAGATAAGGATTTCAAACGGTAAGATTGATTTACTTCTTTCTGTTTATGATGAATTAGATGATAGGCAGAAATCATTGCTTCAATCTCAGATATATCAGAAGAAGTTTCAAGAAAATCTCAAAAAGCAGTTAGATGAACTAATTGGGAATTTAAACATTGATTCTTATGACAGTATTACAAGATATCTAACAGATTCCTATTACACTGGATATATCGGAACCATGTACGATATCCAGGGGCAAGGCATTCCATTAATCACTCCTATCAATGAGAAGCAAGTTACAAGGGCTATGACATTAAATACTAAATTGAGTGTACCACTGTATACTAGAATGGGTATTGATGTTGGAGTTCTCAAAAAACAGATTGCAAAGCATATCTCAAGAGGTATAGCCACATCTTCGTCTTATGCACACATTGCTAGAAACATAGATGGAGCGTCTAATATTGGTTTTAATAAAGCAATGAGGATTGCTAGAACAGAAGGGCATAGAATACAGGTTCTTAGTGCAAATGACGCACAGCATGCAGCAAAAGCCAAAGGTTGTGAAGTAGTCAAGCAGTGGGATGCTACACTAGATGGAAGAACTAGACCAATGCACAGGCTTCTTGATGGGAAGCTTGCAGAAATAGACGAGCCTTTTGTGGTAGATGATATGGAAGTTATGTATCCTGGAGGCTTTGGGATTGCTTCACAGGATGTAAACTGCAGATGTGCGCTCCTTCAGCGTGCTAGATGGGCTTTAGATGCTGACGAACTCAAGACACTGAAAGAAAGAGCCGAATATTATGGGCTTGATAAGAGCGATGATTTTCGAGACTTTAGAGAAAAATACTTGATGACATCGAACAGATTGAAAAGCTCAAATGATGATGGTAATATAAACATAGAAATAGATGGGTTCGCGCCTTGCCTTATTGAATGCAAAACAGGCAGAGTGGTTAATACTACTGTGAAAGAAATGAAACGAAGTGAATTAAAAGGATATAATAAGACAAGCGGATGGGTCATTAATTGGACTAAGGTTCCACATGATCAGATCATAAAAGCTATATTCGCAGAAGGTAACGAGGAAATACAAGGGCTTATAGCGTATAAACCTGTGCATGAAAATTTAACTATAAAGATTCATTGGATAGTTGCCAATCCTAAAAGTAACGGCCATTTAACGAAAGATAAAGAGTATAAAGGAATCGGTGCCCATTTATTTGCTATTGCAGCAAAGGCCTCGTTTGATGAGGGTTATGATGGTTATGTTGAAAGCAAGGCTGCAAATAGTAAATTACTAAATTATTATATTAGTAAAATAGGTGCAAAATATGTAGGTGGTTATGATTTTTATTTAGATACCGCAGCAGCAAAAGAGTTATTAGCAAAGTGCAATTGGAGGGATGAATGATGAAGAATAAATTTGAGCCAATACCAGATCCGACAGAAGAAGATGGATTCGAAGGCATATATGTTGGGGATTTAGAAGATGGTGAAAAGTGTAGTACAAAACCGGTGCCGTATGATTTGCGTGGTTTGACAAAATATTTACAAGAACACCATCTGGATCAGCCAACAGAAGAAATACTATTAATGTTTAGAAAGTAGAAGTTATTTAAACGGTTCCTCAGAACCGTTTTTATTTTACTCTGAAAGGAGGTATTTAATGTCTGAAGGACTGCGACCGCACAGACACTGTTATTTTGAAGTAGAATCAAAAAGATACTTTGATAAAAACAGAGGCTGTGCAATCAGAAAAACGCACTATGAGTGCATGATATGCGGTCATGAGTTCTATGAAACAGTAGAACTTTCTCATGATCCACCGCAATACAAGAATAAAAACAATGTATTAAACAGAAATAGAAACAGAGGCTAGACGTAGGCTCTTTTTATTTTGCCCTGAACACGGCATTTAAAAGGTTTAAAAATTCATCCAGCATGATGTTAAAACTGCGACCGCACTAGAAGACACTAGATTTAAAAACGTAGCGGAGAGAGGTATTACATGGATTTTCTTAAGGATATTCTAGGCACTGAGTTATTTGAACAGGTGGCTAATGCAGTAAATGCATATAACGGCAATGAAGCAAATAAGGATAAACAGATTAAGATTGCAAATCTAGCAAGTGGTAAATACGTTGATAAAGGCAAATATACGGCTCTTGAGGAATTATTAAATAAGAAAGATACCGATTTAACGGACGCTCAGAAACTTATTGAAGGTCTAAAAGAATCGGCCGGAAAAGGCGAAGATATGGCTGCTAAGATTGCAGAATTTGAGACAACTATCAGAAATCAGCAGGAAGAACTAAAAAAAGCAAAGACAGAGTCAGCATTAAAGATTGAACTTCTTTCAGCTGGTGCTAAGGCTGACGACATTGATTATTTACTTTTTAAATTAGGTAATGACAGTGATTTTAAGGCTGAACTTGACGAAAACGGCAAGTTAAAAGGCATTGATGAAAAAATGAAGAATTTAAAGACTATTTATCCTAATCAGTTCGAAGCCGAAACATCTAAGAAAATTGATGAAAATAACTTACCAGGTGGCAAAACCGACGATACTCCTGAACCAACCACTTTGACAGGAGCAATCAGAAACAGATATGAAAATAAAGAATAAAGAGAGGATTAATATATGCCAATTTTATTAAAAGACATGAAAGTTGGAATGCATGACAAAGTCGCTGAACAGGTAGTTGACTCATTTATCAGACATTCCGAAGTATTAGAATTATTACCATTCGATAATGCAGTATCACCAAGTGGAGGCTCTACATTAACATATGGATATGTACAGACTAAATTGCCTTCTAACACTGCATTCCGTGCTTTAAATACTGAATATGCTTCTAGCGAAGCAAAATTAGAACAGAAAGCCGTTAACCTAAAGGTATTCGGTGGCGCTTTTGAAATTGACCGTGTTATCAAGGATGCAGAAGGCATGTACGATAACATGGCATACCAGATTGATGAAAAGGTCATCTCAGCAATTGGAACATTCCACAATGCTATGATCAATGGAGATTCAGCAACTAACTCTGAAACCTTTGACGGTTTAGACAAGTTCTTAGTTGGTCAGACAACAGAATTTAACACAGGCGCTTACTATGACTTATCAACAATGGCTAAGCTAGAAGAAAATGCCAGTGTATTCTATGAAGCATTAATCAAATTAATCAATAGAACAGGCGCAGATGCTTTATTTGTAAATGAAGATATGAAGTCTAAAATTCAGACTGTCGCTAGAGTATTAGGATATAAGACAGAAAGCGAAGAAGCTTTCGGCCGTGTCGTTACTACTATTGGAGAAAATAAAGTAAGATTAATTGATTTAGGAGACGTTGTAACTGCTTCAGGAGAAACAGCTGTTGAAACTCCTATCATCGGATTAAAGACTAGAAAAGTTGGTTCTGAAGCAAGTGTGACAGGATTAACAGATATCTATGCTGTTAAGTTCGATGTAAAGAAAGGATTCCACGGTGTTACTTTAACAGGATCTAGCGGAGTGAATACTTATTTACCTGATTTCAACACTCCAGGAGCAGTTAAGAAGGGCGAAGTTGAAATGGTTGCTTGTGTTGCCTTAAAGAATACAAAAGGCGCTGGAGTATTAAGAAACGTTAAAATCTTATAGGAGGCATGACTATGGATAAAAAGAAACATTATGAAGTGAAGACACCTATTGAAGACTACTGTGGCATCGGTGCTGCAGGTGTTCAGTTTGCTTATGGCAAGGCTGAAGTATATGACGAATGGGTGGCACAGTGGTTCAAAGAACATGGATACACTGTAGAAGAAGTGAAAGAAGAAACTGAAGCAGTTTCAGAAGCACCAAAAACAGAAGCCAAGCCAAAAGGCAATGCTAAAAAATAAGAAAAGAGGTGATTTTCTATGATCATGACAATTGAAGAATTTAGGCTTTTGAATGATACGGATGAATCTGATGGAATCATCAAGATGAAATTAGAAGCCTTAGAATTGATGATTAGAAAATACACTAATAATAATTTCCAACAGCGCTTTTTTAGAACGACCGCCCATATTAGAGACGGTCGTTTTCTTCTTAATAGTCCTCAATATTTTAAAGTCGGTGACACTGTACAGGTATCTAATTCATTTTTCAATAATGCTTTATATACTGTTACAGAAGCAAATGAGCGTGACTTTGTGGTTGACAAGCCTGTCAATAATGAGGCTCGTGTCTTATGTACCAAAGTTGAATATCCTGCCGACATTAAAATGGGTGTTATCAACCTCATGAAATGGGATAAAGAGAATAGAAGCAAGGTCGGAGTACAGTCAGAAACAATTTCTAGACACTCTGTGACCTACTTTAATATGGATGGGGATAATTCCTCTCTTGGCTATCCAAAGTCTCTCACAGGCTTTCTAAAGCCTTATATGAAAGCGAGATTCTGAGCATGATAGGTGGAAATATTACAGCAGTTCTTCAAAAGTGCGTCTATTCATTTAATGATATTGGTGAGCCCATTGAAGATTATGCGGAATCAATCTCTTTGTTTGGCTTCTTAGACTTATCAAGCGGCGATAGTCATTACACTAACTTTAATACTAAGATACAGGAATCAACTCATATCTTCATCTGTGATTATAAGGACTTAGATTATAAGGACTTAAAAGGCTATAAGGCTGATAACTCAAGATTGATTGTAAATGGTGAAGTCTATGATGTAACTCTCATTGATGATCCGATGAATTTACATCAACACTTAGAGATATATCTACAGTACAAAGGAGCACAAGATGAGCGTACAGTTTGAAGATAACTCAATGTTTATAATCGATGAAATTGAGAATGCATCTTTAAAGTTTTTGGAAGAAGCAAGCGGAGAACTTGAGTCACAAGTTAAAAGAAACACCAGAGTGGACACTGGTCAGTTAAAAAACTCGTGGGAGCACGTGGTAGATGCTGACAATATGATTGGTATTGTTGGATCAGCAGAAGAGAATGCTATATGGGAAGAATTCGGCACAGGTGAATATGCGTTAAAAGGAAACGGCCGAAAAACCAAGTGGAAGTATAAGCATCCTAAATACGGATGGGTTACTACTACAGGAAAAGCACCATCAAGAGCGCTCGAGAAAGCCAAGAACTCCTCTAAGAAAAAGATTCAAGCAAGAGCCGAGGAAATCTTTGGAGATATTGGAAAATGACACCAGAAGGCTTGAAATTTATTTCTAAGACATTAAAACCACTTGTGAACTATCATTTTCTTTATTACAAGACTGATAAGGTTGAATATCCTTATTGGGTTGGCGAGTACTTAGAAAATGAATACAGTGCAGAGACCAATTACCAAGGAACCACTTTTATTCTTACAGGTGTCACAAGAGGCAGTTATTTAGAACTAGAAAAGCAAAAGGAAATTATTAAAAAGGCTCTCAAGGATAAGAGAGCCATCTTACCGAGCGGAACAGGCATAGCAGTACATTATGACTATTCAATGCCGATTCGTGTAGACGATATTGAATTACAGAAAATACAGGTTAATTTAACTATTCAGGAATGGGAGGTATAAATACATGGCAGATGAAATCATTCCTTCAAGTGGTATTACAGCGAAAACACCTGAAAATATTATGCTAGGTGCTGGAACTATTCACAAAGGCTTGAAATACGAAGGCAATAAATGGAACTTTGTAGAATCATTATTTTGCGCCACTTCAGGTGGTGGATCAGTAACAATTACTCCGGAATTATTAGATTTAGATATTGATGGAGCGACTGTTAAATTTGTTGGTGGTACCCTAAAAGTTGGAGAAACTGCGAAAATGAAGTTTAAAATGGCAGAAATTACTCCTGACTTTATTAAGAAATCTATTTTTGCTAAAGAAGCAGCGGACGCTGGAAAGACAGGATATACAGAATTAGTATCTAAACCGCAGATTGAAACAGGCGATTATTACGAAAATCTAGCGTATGTCGGAAAGAAGATTGATGGAACTCCAATCATTGTTATTTTTGATAAAGCTTTATGCACATCAGGACTTTCTATTGAAGGCGAAAATAAAAAGATGGTAGTACCTGAAGCAGAATTTGAATGTTATGCAGAATTAGAGCAGTCTGATAAGAATGTACTACCTTATCACATTTATTACCCTAATGCTGTAGCTGCATAACTAAATTAAGAATTGAAAGGAGTTATTTATGGAATATAAATTAAGAAAACTAAAAGCAACAGATGCATTTTTAATCATTAAACTAATTAATAAGTTTGGTATCATGGAATTCAAAAAATGCTTTAATGCGAATGAGATTGCTAAACTAGCAGAAAATAAAGAAGGATTGTCAAAAGAGGAACTAACTGAAAAAGTTGGTTTCAATATCATTCTTTCTTGTGTCTCTGTCATTTTTGAAAACATTGGCAAGTGTGAAAATGAGGTTTTTGAATTCTTGTCAGCT